>Ga0209755_10000101_pt1 | contig 155637 bp, 130 predicted proteins | sample TergutCo191P1_FD_187301 | JGI IMG/M metagenome (GOLD analysis project Ga0209755, IMG submission 187301) | Cornitermes sp. P1 segment gut microbial communities from Petit-Saut dam, French Guiana - Co191P1 (SPAdes) (version 2) | ecosystem: Host-associated > Arthropoda: Insects > Digestive... | reverse complement strand
CCGCCTGGTCCGTAGAATTCGTCAGGACCCTTGCAATCCTTCAGTAATTCATCCAGTATTTCTTTTGTTATCGCCATACTATCCTCCTTGGTAGTATAGCGTTTTACACAAATTTAGTTATGGGCTCCGAACACGCCCCAAAACCCGATGTGAATTCAAACTCTCACTCTCTCACTCTCTCACTCTCTCACTCTCTCACTCTCTCACTCTCTCACTCTCTCACTCTCTCACTCTCTCACTCTCTCACTCTCTCACTCTCTCACTCTCTCACTCTCTCACTCTCTCACTCTCTCTCCTTTATAGAAGAAACTTGTCTAATTACCCTTTTTCATGGGGTAGGTCTCACAATGAAAACATATTTTCTCACATTTCATTAGGGATACTGCCCGTATGGGTTGTATATATTGCCAGGCGGGCATAAAACGCGAAAAAATAAAGGAGGTTTTATGAAAAACTTGTTTAGAATGTTTGGGATTATTACTACCACAGCAATAATCGGATTTGCGATGGCGGCTTGCGAAGAGCCATGCAGCCATACATGGAGTGCATACGTGACAAAAGTTGTTCCTACATGCACTGTCGGAAGAACTGAGGAACGGACATGTACAAAATGTTCTGATGTGGAAACATATTATGGGGATCCTCTTGGACACCAAGGTTTAAATGAACCAAAAGCGGCAACATGTTCAGAACCGGGTAATTCTGCGAAATATGGAACGTGTACCCGGACAGGCGCACAAGGCTGCGGCGGAACGGTAATAGCAGGTACTGTTATTACCGCGCTTGGACATCAAAATATTAATTGGACATCTTTTAATGCAACCAACGGAAAAATATCTGCTTGCGATCGAGCCAACTGCGCGGGAGGATTCGCGGTTGTGGGCGACACAGGACCTAAAGGCGGAAAGATCGCTTATGTAAAGCGTGAAGGATTTGACGTAACAAATTCAAGTGGAGACGGTACAGATAAAGCATATTACCTTGAAGCCACTCCCGGTGATGTAGAAGGAGGACCGTTCGCATGGGCATTAGCATCAAAAGTTGATACAAATATTACCGGAACCGAAAAAGGAATAGGCAAAGGCCTTAGAAATACGCAGGTTGTATTAACCGCAGACTCCAGCGCGCCTGCGGCGTTTGCAGCCAATGGATATGGTAATCCTTCCGATTCTTGGTTCCTCCCAAGCATAGAAGAACTACAGGAAATGCATAAAGCAAGAATTATTCTTGGAATGACAACCGGACTTTACTGGTCTTCAACACAAGATGTTGCGCCATACACTAGTGAGGCATTTGTTCAGAATTTCGGTTCTGGTACGCCAGATAGTTTAGTAGCCGGTAAAATCCATGCTTATCGCGTCCGTACAGTCAGGGCTTTTTAAAAAAATAATACAGGGGGGTATCCCCCTGTATTATTTTATGGAAATTCTGAAAAATTAAAAGAGATTTTAATTACAAGTGTATCAATTTTAGGTGTTATTGCGCTTTTTGGTTATTTGACATGGTGGGTTATTGATCATTTTAAAACTGCCAATTTTGATTCTCCTGATAATGGAATAAAAATGGTTTCAATGGGTAGTGAAGGATTAACAAATAATTCCGGTTTTAATAATTTTATGAATGTTTTACAACATATTGAAGTTGGAACAACTCAAAATAATGATATATATTTAGGACTGCGATTTAGATATTAAAATTTCTAATGAACAGCAAAAGGTATAATATTTTCTACTTTTACTCTGAAGCGCGCCGATACTGCCCACCTGCCTGCATCAACATAGTATCTTGGGAAGGATGCAAGGCTTATTAATCCTGTCACTTCCTTAGGACGGTTTCTTTCACTGCCGCGCAGCATTGCACGTAACGCAGCCCTTGCCGCATCTTCAAGCGCCATTTTTTTAACTGCAAGCCAGCCCGGATATTCATCAAGGTGAGAGGGACCGTAACCTATTGCCTGCGCGTTTCTGATTGTCCCGGAACGCCAAACATTCATGCGGCGCGAGGCAGCATCATTCAAGTGATAATCCGCCCAAACCCTTAACTGCATATCCCTTATTTCTGTCTCGGTAACTTTTAATGCAGGATCGCCGAATTGAACTTGAGCGATGGAATCAAGTTCTATTTTTTCATTAATCCGCCTTGCCCTCTCCCCTACTTCGTAATTAAATGACCAGCCGTAAATCATCGCTGAAAAAAACATTGCAGCCTCTTCAAGGGCGCGGATTGCGGCTTTATTAAAATCTAACGGATATTCGCTGTCCGCATGCCCTGCATAAATCGGCTCAAAATCTATATAAACTTCTCCCCTTATTACTTGCTGATGAACTCCGCGATCGCTTCCTTGTGCTGAAAGAGAAAAAAGACAGAAAAACAGCAGAATTAAAGAAAAAACTCCCTTTTTGATCATATATATTTATCGGTAGAAAGGTAAAAAAGGAATAATTTAAAAAAGGTTGAAATTTTAATGTTTCTGTCTATAATAGTTATATTAAATGAAAAATATATTAAAAACATTAACTCCGATCTTTGTAATCTTAGTTATCTTTTGCAGCTGCGGGAATAAACATTCTCTTAATTACGATTACAACACAGACAAGCGCGCACCGCAAAAATATCCTGATGTACGGTTTGCCGTAATCAGTGATATTCACGTTTACATTCAGGAATTAGGTTCTACAGGATCGGCTTTTGAAAAAGTGATGCTCTCAGACCGCAAACTTTTACTGGACAGTATCGACTTGCTTGATTTTGGAATTAACGAAATTATTGCAAGCGATGTTAATTTTGTTTTAATTCCGGGCGATCTTACCAAAGACGGTGAATTGATAAACCACCGAATTGTAGCTGAAAAATTAAACATATTAAAAGAAGCGGGTATTAAAGCATATGTAGTTCCTGGCAATCATGATGTCAATAACACAGAGGCTTTCAGTTTCAAAGGAGACACAAAAACAATTGTTCCTACAATCAGTGAACAGGAGTTTGCACAAAACTATGCGGATTTCGGTTTTAAAGATGCAATAATGAGGGATTCTGAATCATTGAGTTATTTAACGGAACTGTGTCCGGGATTATTGCTTCTTGCTCTTGATGCAACAAGACACCGGGAAAATACACAAGGGCATCACCCTATTGTCGGTGGAAAAATAAATCAGCAAACAGCAGACTGGATAGCTTTAGCGTTACGCGAAGCAGACAAAAGAAATGCAGCTGTTATCGCAATGATGCATCATGGTTTTATGGAACATTGGAAAGGACAGAAAAAACTTCATCCTGATTATATAATTTTAGATTTTGAAAATTTCAGTAAATTTCTTGCATCATGGAATGTAAGGGTCGGTTTTACAGGACATTATCATGCACATGATGTTACGCGATCTGATTTTAACGGAAAATATATGTATGACATTGAAACAGGCTCTCTTATAACAGCCCCCTGCCCCATCCGTTATGTGCAAATTAAAAACAACACATTAACTATCCGTTCAGACTTTATAGTAGATAAATTACATCCCGGTACAGATTTTGCAGCAAAAGCTAAAAGTTTCGTTAAACAAACTGTAATGCTGGAAGCATCCTCCACCTTAAGAAAATTCCGTGTTTCAGAAAATGATATCGCAATCATTGCAGACGCTGTAGGGGATGCATTCAATGCCCACTATTCAGGAGATGAAAACCCCGGTTTACGCAAAACACTTGATAAATCAAAACTTGGTCTTTGGGGTAAGTTTGTTTTAAGCGTTCAGCAATATGTTTTAGACGGCTTGTGGAAAGACCTTACTCCTTCAGATATTAATTTAAGCATTAGTTTAGATTAAAAACTATGCGTAATATTTTTTTTATAGGTTTAATAAGTTTTTTTACCGACTTAAGTACAGAGATGGTATATCCATTAATACCTCTTTACCTTATATATACTTTCGGTGCAACACCTGCTCTTGTAGGTATTATCGAAGGAATTGCAGAAAGCCTTGCAAGTTTATTAAAAGTTTACTCAGGCTTTTTAACAGATAAATTTCAAAAGAAAAAACTTATCGCTTTCTTTGGTTATGCAGCAGGTCTTTTTTATAAAATCGCTCTGTTATTTGCAAGTTCGTGGCTCGGTATATTAGGTGCAAAAGTTATTGACCGTCTCGGAAAGGGAATACGCACATCCCCGCGTGATGTTCTTGTAAGCGAAAGCACAGACAGTAAAAACATGGGAAAGGCTTTCGGTGTTCATAAAGCCCTTGATATGTTCGGCGCAGCGTTCGGGATTTTAATAATTTATCTTATAATGAAAGGCTCAAACGGCGATTATGATTACAAGAATCTTTTTTTACTTTCCATCATTCCTGCCGTTCTTGGACTTTTAATGTTTGTTTTTGTAAAAGAAAAGAAAAAAGAAACAACTAATCAAAGCGAAATAGAAACACCAAAAGTAAAAGAGCCGTTTTGGAAAAATATAAATAAGATTGACAGGCAATTAAAACTCTATCTGTTAGTTGTTTTTATTTTTACATTAGGCAACTCTTCAAAAGCATTTATGATTCTAAAGGCAAGCGATTCTGGTTTTAATCAAATTAATGTAATACTGCTTTTCCTGATCTATCACATAACAGCAGCAGTTTTATCAATCCCTCTTGGAAAATTATCGGATAAAATAGGACGGAAAAACCTTCTTGTTCCCGGCTACTTCATCTTCGCTCTTTGTTATTTAGGTTTTGCATTTGCATCAACTAAAATAGAAATGATAGCCCTCTTTACCCTTTACGGTATTTACACTGCAATGATAACAGGTGTAGAGCGCGCCTTTGTAGCGGAAATTGCACCTGCCGAATTAAAAGGCACAATGCTTGGGCTTCATTCCACAGTTGCAGGCATTGCACTCCTTCCTGCCAGCATTATCGCAGGGTTTTTATGGAATCTGTACGGATCGGGTGTTCCGTTTCTTTTCGGAGCAAGCATGGCTCTGATAGCCTGCGTTTTATTATTTATCTTTATGAAGAATAAAATAAATTTATCACCGCATTAGTAATAAGTGATCACTTTAATTTTTTTATTTTTTACCGGAGTATAATGTAAACTCCATCTTTTCTTTGTTCTGCGAAAGCATACTAAGCCATAGATTTTTTTTCTTTGTTATTTCTTTGCTTTTGCGTCCTATGCCGCGCATTTTTTCAAAAATATGAACACCGCTTTTTGCGGCAGTCCATGTCTTGTAATGATTGCCGAAAATTTGCTCTGCTTTTTCATCTACTTCTTTATCAATATGTTTTTCAAAAGCATCAAGAAGAAGCTGGTATTTTTCTGTTATTCCTTTAAGGTAATCAAGTATCAATCTGTCGAAAGCATGGATTTTTTCACTGACCTCAATCAAATAATATAAGTACTCCACAGCAAGATAATAATCTTCGCTGACACAATAAGCTTTCATTGCCTGACGGCAAAGCTGTATATAAGATTCGTTTGTAACAGTTTGCATTGCATTAATCGGCATGGAAGGCACAACAGAAAATTTCGGCATGGATTGTGCAACACGCGTTAATAATTCCATTAAATCCTGAAAAATTCTTTGTTCCCATAAATTTTCTTTTATAGATGAAAAAAGATTTGTTAAGTCCTCTGCAAATTTTTCTTTGTAGCGTTCGTTTTTATCAAAAACAACTTCGCAGGTTGGAATCATAACACCTTTAAATTCAATATGCCCTGTATCAAAAAAGTAAATTGCATCTTTTTGTTTTAATATACAAACATTCTCTTTGTTCTCTTTATTTTCTTTTTCATAATTCATCATAACCTGTTTTGCGATCATAACCTTCGATTCTTTGGGAGATAATTCATTCGCTCTTGTTTGCAGTCTTGCTCCTGAATTAAGAAGGAAGCCTGCAAGATTTCCCCTCTCTGTAATAATAAGCGGGCTTTGGGTGTTTCCTCCCGTAATGCCACCTGAAATTTTAAAAGGAGGCAAGGCTTCTGCATTTCCTGTCCGTTTTGTTGAAATATCAGGATCGCCTACTATATCTGTTTTTCCAAAATAATCTATTATACACAATGTTACCATTAGCGCGTCTGTGGCACTCGCTGCCACTACAACCATTTCATCTCCGCGTTCCCTTTGACTGATCGCGCCGCACTGAGTGGAAATACGTTTTATTTCGTTCTCTATTGCCCAATCTAAATTATGCATCATCGACAAGTTTTTTCTGGATTCCATGCAGAACTTGGTATAGCCGTGTATGTCTAGCATCGCTACATACAGGTTTGATATTTGCAGAGTCTTTTTTAAATCACCGGCTTCGGGAAAATCCCTGTCTTGAATTACAACTTCTTTCCATAACTTTTTATGCGTATTCGGGCAGATAGATGCAAAGAAACCCCAATTAAGGCGTTTTATCATTTGAAAGGCACGCAAAATAACAGGATGCGTCCATTTATCTTTCAATACAGGGGCGGCTAATTCTCTTAACTTGGAAAAAGAAGTAACTTCTTTAATAATGATTTTATCGTAGAGGAATGAGAAGAATTCATGCTCTGTCATCCCGCTGTTGTACTCGTTAATATTTTTCACTTACACCCTGCCAATTATCATTATAGTATACAATTAAAAAAAATAACAGTCTAAAAAAGGTTGATACATAAAACCTTTTAAGATATTATTGCAAATAGGGAAAATGGAATCTGTAATTTTATTAAATAATTCCGCTGTCGCATTAACTGAGGCAAATAAGCCTTTTGAAGCTATCTCTCTGTTTCAGAAAGCGTTAATATTAGAACCTGAAAATCCTATGCTCTGGCTGAATATGGGTATTGCCCAGCAAAAAACAGGAGAATATAATATTGCAATAGAAAGTTTCCGGCACAGCCTTACATTTGACAATAACTTAACTGAAGCATGGTATTCCTTAGGATTGATTTATTACGAGATGAATGAATTTGTATTATCAGAAAATTGCTATAAATCCGCTATTTTATGTAATGACAATGATCCAAAAATATGGAACAACTTAGGGGTTCTCTACTTTAATCTGGAAAAAAACGATGCAAAAACATCGTTAGAACAGGCGCGTGAATGCTTTGAAAAAGCTCTAAGCCTTTGCCCTCATTTTTTCGATGCGCTTTATAACTTGCGCGATACTTGCAGGGAATTAAAAGATTACAGAGCCGCAGCAGAATTTGAAAGGATACTTTCAGCATTTCAGGATATTGATAATAAATGAAAATTCTATACATAGCGGAACTTGTAGGTAAAGCAGGAGTATTCACCTTTAAAAAAGCGCTCCCTGAACTTAAATCACGTTACAAGTGGGATTTTTTAATTGTAAATGCAAACGGAGCCACAGGCGGCAACGGGCTAGGCCGCAGTCATGCCGCTTACATTCATAAACTGGGAGCAAATGTAATTACCTTAGGGGACTGCTGTTTTTATAAAAAAGATTTAACAGAAAATTTAGATAAGATACGCTTTGTACTGCGCCCGGAAAACTTAAATCCGGAATCTCCTGGTTTTGGTTCTTTTATTTACAAAGCAGGCAATACAGGCGAAAAAATAGCTGCCTTAACGCTCATGGGACAAAACGGTTTTAACCGCTTGCACGCTAACAACCCCTTTAGCATTCTTCCGTCTTTATTGGAACGATTAAGAAAACAAACCCCTTACATCATCATTGATTTTCACGCGCAGGCAAGCGCGGAAAAAAAGACACTCTTTTATGCGGCGGACGGTCTTTGTTCTGCGGTAATCGGCTCGCACACCAGAGTTCAAACAGCAGATGAAACTATCCTCCCAGGCGGTACTGCTGTAATCAGCGATGCAGGCAGAACAGGAAGCTTCCAATCGGTAGGAGGCTGCGATATTCATTCCCGCATTAAAGAATATTTAACGGGAATCCCCGACTGGACAAAAGATGCATGGGACGAACTTGAAGTACAGGGAGTGTATCTTGATATCGGCAAAGACGGAAAAGCAACTTCCATAGAAAGAGTGCGTATTGGGGTTACTAAACAAATAAATGATCAAGAAGATGAAACAACCTCAGCTTCGTGTTAAAATCTTTTTTATTTGACTTTTTTATATAATATTTATACATTATATATAGGAGCGTTGCTCTAAGTTCTAAGAATCGCCCGTATGGGGGTTCTGATATTAAACCATGGCGTAAGCATGGCAGAAACCGCACAACAAAAGCTGCGGTAAGGAGTTTTTTATGAAAGGTACAAGAAATTTTGTAGATCTGGGAAATGTATTCGATGAGATTTTCGAAGCAGCCCGCAATTTTCAAGACGGTTTTTCTTTTAAGTTCAATCCCTTTGATTCAGAAACTACAGGATTCAAAAGTAAGAATCCGGAGGATTACTGCCAAGAACCTTTTAACTTCGGCAAGCATTTTTTTGATGAGAATACCGATTATTACCCTAACTACTCATACCCGCCGATGAATGTTTTTATGACAGAAGACAGAACATTAGCCTTTGAATTTGCTCTTGCAGGTTTTGATGAAAAAGATATCAGTCTTTCTTTTCAGGGTGATTATATGGTTTTCTCGGCAAAAATTAATAATACAGGTTCAGGATTTACAGACGCTGATCAGAGTCCTGTAAAAGAAGAAAACATCCGCTATTTTAAAAGACGGCTTAAATTAAAAGATATAGAAAAGCAAAAATATTTTGTGCCTCTTGATAAATACGCTCAGGAAAAAGTAAGAGCTCTTTATAAAAACGGAATCTTGCGTGTTTTTATCCCGCCGAAAGATGAGCCGGATCAAAGCGACGGTATAAAAATAGAGATCGTAAAAGAAGGCAGCTAGTAAACAGAGTTCATAAAAAAAATACTGGTTCTATTTCTAAAATTTTGTTATAATGTAAGCAATGTTTCAGATAATGAAAAAGGGCCGGTCTTTAATTAAACCTGTTTTTTCTTTTAATAAAAGCGGTAAATTTCTGCTGATCTCCTCTATTGCTTTCCTTTTATTTTTCTTAATCAGCAGTACCGCTTTTATAATTTTAATGGATCGAATCCTTCTAAAAAACGCAGGACAGGAATTAACGAAAACAGTTGAACTTGAACGTCTTAAATTACAGGCTTCCATAAACAGCGAAATCGCTATTGTTTTAAAAATGACGGACTCTCCTTTAATAAAAAGATATTTTTCTAACCCTGCAATTAATGAACTTGAAATACTTGCCTTTGAAGAATTTGCAGCATACAGAAGAGCATTCACTGCGAAATCTGTATTTTGGGTTAATGATATCGACAAGCTTTTTTATTCAGACGATTATGAACCATACAAAGTAGACCCTGAAAATCCTGATAATTACTGGTATTTAATGACCCTCCATGAAACAGAAATATATAATTTTAATATTAATTATAACCCTGATCTGAATGTAACAAACCTTTGGATCAATGCGCCTGTTTTTGATAATGATAATAAACCGATTGGGATTGTCGGAACAGGTATCAATTTATCGGATTTTATTGATACTATTTACCATAATGATGACATCAATAATAATTTATATTTTTATAATTCATCAAGAGAAATTACCGGTGCTAAAGATATAGAGCTTGTTGCAAAAAAAATTAAAATAGATGATGAACTTGAAAAAATAAATAAGGAAATTCTTTTAAAACTAAATGATCCTAACACATCTTTAAACAATACAAACGGAATTATTAACTTTCAAACAAAGATTAATAAAGGAGTTGCGGTTATCGCTTCAATTCCTGATTTGGATTGGTATGCCATTTCATTTGTACGTTTTACAATTTGGGATTCTTTAAAAACAGGAATGACTGTTCTATTTTCAATTTTAATGATCGTAATGTTAATTGTGTTTATTTCTGTTTATATTATTCACGAATCAAAACTTGCAAAAAGCCGTGCAGAGGCTGCAAGAGAAGCTGTCCTTTCCAGTATTGAATATGCAAGTAAAATACAAACTAACCTGCTCCCGGATGAAACTGCATTTAAAAATGCTTTTTCAGATTATTCGATTATATGGAATCCTAAAGATATAGTAAGCGGTGATATTTATTGGCTGAAAAACTTTAAAGAAGGTTCTGTCCTTTGTGTTTGCGATTGTACAGGGCACGGAACACCCGGCGCGCTTTTAACAATGCTTGCAGTCTCCTCTTTTGAAGCATCAGTTACGGAAAAAAACTGCAAAGACACTGCAAACATAATTTGGGAACTTGAAAAAAGACTTACAACTGTGTTAAACGCAAAAAATCTCGATAACGCAAACAAAGGGCTTTCCATAAAAGACGGCTGCGATCTTGCTGTTTTATTTATTTCTAATAACGGGGATATTATTACCTCTTCCAGCCGAATCCATATTTTTATTTGCGACGGAGAAAATGTCACACAAATTAAAGGGCAAAAACTTTCAATCGGCGAAGGCATTTTAAAAAGCAAAGAGCTGATAAAAACCGTGCAAATCCCTGCAAATAAAAATAATAAATTTTATATCGCTTCTGACGGTTTATATGATCAAATCGGCGGGGAAAAACATATTCCGTTTTGTTACGAAACATTCAAAAATATTATTCTTGAAAACCACAATATAAGTCAGGAGAATATCTCTTTAAAAATTTGGACAGCATTTGAAGAATACAGAGGCGAAAAGCCCAGAGTAGATGATTTTGAATTAATAACTTTTAAACCAAAAACTTAAGGAAAAACAATGGATTTATTTGAAAAAGAACAGCATATTTATGATAATGCATATTTACACGCAATTGACGTTAGAAACGGCGCGCCTTTAAATTTGGAAGAATTTGAAACAATCACAAAAGAATACGGAAAATTATTAAAACATGTACGAAGAATTACAAAACTGGCAGATAAAACTACAATCGATTTATTTGAAAGCAATATTGATTTAATAGACAAAGCACATCGGGATACACTAACCGGCGTATTTAACAGACGCTATCTGGAAGAAAAAATTAAATTTTTTATTAAAGACTTATCACGCTCAAACAGTTTAATGAGTATATTGATGATTGATATTGATTTTTTCAAAAAATATAATGATACATACGGTCATAATAAAGGCGATATCTGTTTAAAATCTATAGCGGAAATATTTACAGAATGTATATCAAGAGAAGACGATTTTGTGGCGCGTTACGGCGGCGAAGAGTTTGTAATTGCATTGCCTCACACAGATGAAAAAGGAGCGCTCTTAACAGCGCAAAAAGTACTTGATAAATTAGCAAGTTATCAAATTCCGCATGAAAAAAATGAAGGTTTAGGTTATGTCACTGTATCCATAGGTCTTAGTACAATTAATGTAAAACACACCCATAATCTGACCGATTATATCAAATGTGCAGATGAAGCCCTTTATATTTCAAAACAAAACGGACGAAACCGATTTACTTATTTACAATTTAAAGGAGAATAATTTTTTCTTATAGCCATATTTGCAATAAGTATGATAAAATAAAACAGAGGTTATTAAAATATGGCAGAAAAACAAGCTGATTTCTTTAAATTAGAAAGGCAAAAATCAACTTCTACTCCCTATATACTAATAGACGAAGAAAAAAATTATATGAAAATAGAAGGTCTTTGTTTTAATGAAAATGTTATTGATTTTTTTATTGAAATTAATGATTGGCTGGACAAATATCTAAATACTAATTTTAAATTATTTACATTTGACTGTGCTATGGAATATTTTAATAGTTCTACTGTTAAAGTACTATTTAATTTGATCATGAAAATGGACGAGGCTTCTTCCGGTGAAAATAAAGTAATTTTAAATTGGATAACTGTAAAAGAAAACGAGATAATTATCGAATGCGGAGAAGACTTCCGGGAAGAAGTTATAAATTTAACATTTAATATGGTAATAAATTAATTTTTACAAGGAAAAAAACATGATCATGGAAATGATAAATTGGCATAAAACGTTAAACGAAAAAAAGATTATTCTGATTTATTCAGGTCCTCTTTGGTCACAATGGATAGGAGAGATAGCAGGAACGCTTAAAAAACATCTTGAAATTGATAATATACCGATAAACACATCACAAGAAGTATTCTCTGTATTTATCGAACAAATGAATAATATGCTGATGTATTCTGCAGAAAAGATAAAGTTTGAAGTATCTCCTGACAAACAAGAAGTTTATGAATCGCCTAAAGGAATGTTTGTTCTAGGAAAAGAAGGAAACTCCTATTTTATTCAAACTTGTAATGTAATGAAAAAAGAAAATTCTCTTCTAATTAAAAACAGAATTGATTATTTAAACACGCTTGATAAACAAGAGTTGAGAAAATTCTATAAAAAGCAAATGAAAACAGATGATGACAACCCTGAAAGCAAGGGAGCAGGTCTTGGCTTTATCGAAATAGCACGCAGAATCAGTTCAAAAATAGAATATTCTTTTTCTGATTATGATGAAGGGCTCACCTTTTTTACATTGCATGTAACCATTGGGGGAATAAAAGAATGAAACCTTTTAAAATGATATGGGAAAAAACTGACATTACGCCTTTAATAATAATTGACGAAGAAGCAGGATACATGAAGTTCGAAGGAGAATGTTATTGCGAAAATGTAAGCGCATTTTTTAAAGAAACCAGCGACTGGTTAAATGAGTTTTTAAAAAAAGATTTTGATTCGTTTACCTTTGACTGTGAGTTTAAATATTTCAGCAGCGCTACTGTAAAAGTGCTTTTAAATATGCTAATTTGTCTGGATAATTCCAAAAACAGTAAAAATATAACCGTAAACTGGATAGCGGAAAATAAAAATGCAATTATTATTGAATGCGGCGAAGATTTTAAAGAAGAACTAAAAAATATTTCATTTAACTTAGTAATTAAAGACTAATATCCTGAAGCACAGCCGCCTGCAAACTCTGTTTGTGCAAACTCTGTTTGTGCAAGCAATTTAACAGCAGAACTTGTACCGATACGGCTTGCACCCGCTTGTATAAATGCTTGTAAATCATCGCGAGTTTTAACGCCTCCTGCAGCTTTTATCTTTACATTTGAGCCGATATTTTTTTTAAAAAGTTCAACATCTGCAAGGGTTGCTCCTGCTGTTCCGAAACCTGTAGAAGTTTTAATAAAATCAGCGCCTGCTTCTGTTACAACCTTGCACATACGCACCTTTTCTTCTTCTGTTAAAAAACAAGTTTCTATTATTACTTTTAAAATTTTTTCTTTACATTCTTTTTTAATAAGTTTTATTTCTTCAAACACATAATCATACTTACCGTTTTTTACATCGGCAACATTAATTACCATGTCTATTTCTGATGCGCCGCTTAAAATAGCGCGCTGCGCTTCCAGAACTTTCGCCGCAGTGATTGAATAGCCAAGAGGGAAACCTATAACCGTACATATATTTAATTTTTCATAAACATTGTGAACAGGCATCACATAAGACGGGGGAATACATACAGAAGCTGTCTTATAAAGGAGCGCTTCATCACAGAGAGTTTTAATTTCTTCCCATGAAGAAGTCATCTTTAAAAGCGTATGATCAACTTTACTTAAAATTTCTTCGTTTGTCATAAATATTTTTTTCCGCGCATAAAGAGAACATATCCTATTCCCTTTATGCGCCTTTGCGGTTAAAACCTCTGCCTAGCCTGTTATCGCCATTAAGATGAAGTAAAGCAAGAACAACAATGTGGCACCAAACAAAATTGGGTGAATGTCTTTTGCTTCTTTCCTGCAAAGTTTAACAATACAAAAAAAGATAAAACCTGCCGCTATTCCGTAAGAAATGTTATACGCAAATGTCATAATTGTAATTGTAAAGAATGCGGGAACTGATTCATCAAGTTCTTTCCATTGAATACCTGCAAATGATTCAGCCATTAAAATACCGACAACGATAAGAACAGGAGCTGTGGCTTGTGCAGGAGCCATACCGAATAATGCAACCAATGGGATACAAAGAAGGAAAAGAACAGCGGTAACTACAGAGGTTAAACCTGTGCGTCCTCCTTCGCTGATACCGGATGCACTTTCAATATAAGTTGTTGTGTTGGAAGTTCCAAACAATGCGCCGATTGATGTAGCAGTTGCATCTGCAAATAAGGCTTTGTCCATTTTAGATCTAAAACCTTTTGAGTCAGCCAAAGCTTTTTCATCTTCTTCATCAAAGATACCTGATTTACGCCCCGTACCGATAAAAGTTCCGATAGTATCAAAAGTGTCCGTTAAACTGAATGCAAAAATGGTAATAAGTACAACAATAGCTCTGTCGTTTTTAAAGAGACTCAATAAACCCGGATCGCCGAAAAAGGCAAAAGATACATCTTTAAAACCTGAAAGAGCAGACAGGTTAAAAAGAGCTTCCAAATTCTTAGGAGTATTTGTTATACCCATTGGAATTCCTATCAATGTAGCTGCAATAATACCGATTAGCATCGCTCCTTTTATTTTAAGCATCATAAGAATAACAATTATTGCAAGACCGATAAGTGCAAGGATAGGTCCCGATGAATTAAAGTGAGAAAGCGACGGTACTGCGGCCGCACCTAATGTGAATCCTTCTGAAGTATCGACAAAATTAATAAAACCTGCATTCTTTACACCAATATAAGCGATAAAAAGACCAATACCGCCGCCGATAGCCAACTGCAACGATTTAGGAATTGCTTTAATAATCGCTTTGCGCAGTTTTGTTACAGTTATAATAATATTTAATAAACCGCAGACAAATACCATCGCTAAAGCTTCCTGCCATGCAAATCCAAGAATACCGCATACTGTATAAGCAAAAAATGCATTTAAACCCATACCCGGCGCTAATGCAAAGGGGACTCTTGCAACAAAACCCATAATGAGAGTACCGATTGAGGCGGCAAGAATAGTCGCTACAAATACACCGCCCCAGCTCATTCCTGTAGTTGCCAAGATACTGGGATTAACAAACATGATATACGCCATTGTAAAAAATGTTGTAAAACCTGCAAGTATCTCCGTTCGGTAACTTGATCCGCTGCTTTTTATTCCAAAAAACTTATCCATTTAAATTCTCCTTACTTTACTTTTATTTAAGGTATAAAGGTCTTTCTGTATATTTTGTATGCAGTAATTCATGCGCTTTATGCCCGCCCGGTTCTCCAAGAAATTCTTTATATACCTGATTGATAAAAGGATTCTGATGTGAGCAGCGGTACTGAGATTTTTCATCATCAGCATAAATGCCGTTTGATCTTTGTTTGCGGATTTCGTCCGTGCAGCCGTAAGGCTGTCCGCCGCCGCCGATACAGCCGCCTCTGCATGCCATTACTTCTATAAATTGGTAAGGCATTTCTTTCTTTGCAGCTTTTGCGGCACGGATTTCTTCCATTACAGCTTCGATGTTTCCCATTTGATGAGCGACAGCGATGCGGACTTTTGTTCCAGCAATATCAACTTCCCCTACTTTGACGCCTTCTATGCCGCGTGCAGGAAGAAAATTAATATCGGGCATTTCTTTTTTAGTGATAAGATAATAGGCGCTGCGTACAGCCGCTTCCATTACCCCTCCTGTAACGCCGAAAATAGTTCCCGCTCCTGTGTACGGTCCCAATGGGCTGTCCGCTTCTTCATCATCAAGTTTTAAAATTTCAATGCCTGCTTGTTTGATCATTCTTGCAAGCTCTCTTGTTGTGATAACGATATCGACATCATAGCCGTGACCTGCGCTCTTCATGTCGTCGTTGCGTTTTATTTCCCACTTCTTTGCAGTACATGGCATGACAGAGACTGAGTAAACCTTTGCAGGGTCAACCCCCGCCTTGCCTGCCCAGTAAGCTTTAATCATCGCGCCCATCATCTGCTGAGGCGATTTTGCCGTTGAAAAATGGGGGATTAAATCGGGGAAATATTTTTCAAGATAGTCTACCCATGCAGGGCAGCAGGAAGTAATTAAGGGAATCGCGCTGTTTTTATCGTTCAAGCGTTTAACAAGTTCCGTTCCTTCTTCCATGATTGTAAGGTCTGCGGAAAAGTTTGTGTCAAAAACAGTTTTAAAACCAAGTTTGCGAAGAGCCGCATATATCTTTTTTGTAAAAACAGTTCCGGGAGGAAGACCGAATTCTTCGGCTAACGCAACGCGGACGGCAGGAGCGATTTGCACAACAGGATGCATTTGCGCATTTTGAAGCGCACTCCAAACTTTTACCGTGTCGTCTCTTTCATAAATTGCACCGACAGGGCAATGAGCCGAACATTGACCGCATTTGATACAGGGGCTTTCGCCTAACGGAGCGTCTGCCGCGCTTGCTATCTTCCCTTTTATCCCGCGCCCTAAAAATTCCAATGCCCAAACATTTTGCACATCCTGACAAACTTTTACGCATCTTCCGCAGCGTATACATTTTTCAGGACACAAAACAATTGAAGGGTTTGAATCGTCAATAGGAATATCATTCTTTACTTTTTTAAAGGGTGCTTCTCTAATCCCGAATTCAGACGCTAAGTCCTGAAGTTCGCAGGAATGATTGCGCGGGCACTGTAAGCAGTCATCAGGATGATTTGAAAGAATAAGTTCAAGCACCGTGCGGCGAACTGAAATAATTTCCGGATCATGAGTGATGATTTTCATATTGTTTTCGCACGCTGTAGTACAAGCGCGTACCATTTTTGCAGAGCCTGCCATTCTTACTATACAGATACCGCAGGAAGCCCACGGCGGAAGGTCTGGGGTGTAACAGAGAGTTGGAATTTTTATATTGACTAATTTTGCAGCATCAAGGATTGTTGTCCCTTCATTCACTTCCAATTCTTTACCGTTTATTGTAATTTTTATCATAATACTCTCCTTCCCCTATGCCTTTATTACCGCTTTAAATTTACACGCAGCCAAACATTCGCCGCATTTTACACATTCGTCATGATTGATTTTATAAGGGGGTTTTTTCTTGTCAGGATATTTTGCCGCATCTTCCGGTGTAATACAATTTGAAGGGCATTTTTTTGCGCAAACACCGCAGCCTATACACTTCGGAGTATCAATTGTGAAGCTTAAAAGTTTTTTGCATTTTCCTGAACGGCATTTTTTATCGTGGATATGTTCTATATATTCCTGGCGGAATTTTAAAACGGTTGACATTACAGGATTTGCAGCGGTACAGCCTAACATACAAAGAGATGCGCGTGTCATTGCAATACCTATTTCTTCAAGTTTAACAAGGTCTTCATCAGCCCCTTTGCCTTCGGCGATTTTTTCAAGAAGTTTTAAAATTTGGGTTGTACCGATACGGCAGGGAGAACACTTACCGCAGCTTTCATCAACGCAGAATTCCATGTAGAAGCGTGACACGTCAACGACACAGTCATCTTCGTCCATTACGATCATGCCGCCTGAGCCCATCATAGAGCCGTTAGCCGTCAATGTATCAAAGTCGATAGGAAGATCAAGTGACTCTTCTGTTAAGATACCGCCTGAAGGACCTCCTGTCTGCACTCCCTTGAATTTTTTACCGTTTTTAATTCCGCCGCCGATTTCAAAAACAATTTCGCGTAACGTAGTCCCCATAGGAACTTCGATAAGACCTGAACTTTTTACCTTTCCTGTGAGCGCGAAAACTTTTGTCCCTTTTGATTTTTCAGTCCCGATCTTCGCAAGCCATGCGCCGCCCCTTGCTGTAATTACCGGAATATTTGCAAGTGTTTCAACATTATTGATAATGGTCGGCAGCTGCCATAAACCTTTATTTGCAGGGAAAGGAGGCTTAGGAACGGGCATTCCTCTATTGCCTTCTACCGATTTTATAAGCGCGGTCTCTTCGCCGCAAACAAATGCTCCTGCCCCTAAACGTATTTCAATATCAAAATCAAAGTTTGAACCGAGTATACTTTTGCCTAACAGCCCGTATTCGCGTGCTTGTTTTAATGCGATTTTTAAACGCTCGATGGCAAGAGGGTATTCTGCGCGGATATAAACAAAACCCTGATTAGCGCCTATCGCCCTGCCTGCTGTGATCATCCCTTCTATAACAGAGTGCGGATCGCCTTCGATTGTGGAGCGATCCATGTATGCGCCAGGGTCTCCTTCGTCAGCGTTGCAGATAACGTATTTTTTTTCACCTGACGCTTTGCGTGCAAGGTCCCATTTTAACCATGTCGGGAATCCTGCACCGCCTCTTCCGCGTAAACCTGAGGTTTTTACTTCTTCAATTATTTGTTCCTGTGTCCAATCAAAGAGAACTTTTTCAAGACCGGAATAACCTTCGCGGGCGATATATTCATCTATACTTTCAGGATCGATAACACCGCAGTTACGCAAAACAACACGGAATTGTTTTTGATAGAAAGGAATATCTTCTACGACATTCATCTTTTTTTCGGCAGTTGAATCGAAAAGCAGTCTCTTTACTTCCCTGCCCTTTATAATTTGTTCCGCGATAATTTCTTTTGCGTCTTCGGGTTTGACGTCAACATAAAAAGAATCTTCGGGTAACACTTTGACGATAGGACCCCTCTCGCAAAAACCGAAGCAGCCTGTTTTTACAATCTGCACTTGATCTTTTACGCCTTGCTTTTCCGCTTCAACGCTAAGCTGAGCGAATATTTCCGTACTCTTGCTTGCTTCGCACGCCGTTCCGCTGCATACCAGAATATAATGGTTATACGCCATCTTGTTTCCCCTTTATTTACTTAAAATATCTATAGCGGGTCTGTCTAAAATATGACCGCTCAATAATTCTTTGCCGATTAAGTGTTTTTGAATAATCTCTCTGGCAATTTCAGCATTTACCATACCGTAAATTACCGCAGGCATTCCCGGAACTACAACTTCGACAGTCGGCTCTGAATGACAAAGCCCCATGCATCCTGTCTGTCTTACAAGGCATGTATCTGCTATTTTGTGCTCATCAAGACCTGTAATAAATGCATCTAAAGTCTGCTTTGCACCGGCGGCTATACCGCAAGTTCCCATCCCGACAACAATTTGAATTTCCTTTCCTTCAGCGTCACGCTTGCTAAGATCGGTCTTCTTTGAATCGCGTAACTTTCTTAAATCGTCTAAACTCATTTTTGCCATATTTTCCTCCTAAATTTATTCACTGTCTTCTAAAGATACTAAATACTCTTTTAATAAAACTAACGCTCCCGCATCTTCAAAACCGCCGATTGCTTCGGCTATTTCTGATTTGCAGATTTCGTATTCATTCCCGTTCTGTTTTCGGCGGATAATTATTTCCGCCTTGCTGTCGAACATCAATATAGTTCTGAACATTCCCGGAATATCGCCTGTCGGCGGAATATCAACATTTCCTGTATCGAACCATGCCGTTACCGTAGTGCCCTGCCCTTTTTCTGATTGCACATCCCAACCGCCGCCTGATTGTTCTGCTGTTTGAATTAAAAACGGCAATCCTAATCCCACCTTTCTGTTAGGGTGCTTAATGCCGTCTGTTACAAACGGGTCTAAAGCCCTCTTTAATTCCTCCTTTGTCATTCCCTTGCCGTTATCTTTTACAAGAAAACGAAACTCGCCGGTTTTACCGGCATTACTCTCTATTACATCAAGTTCAACTAACTGAGCGCCCGCCTCTACCGCATTCTGCGTTATGTCGGTTACTAAATCAGTCAATGTAAAATGCATGGCTAAAAACCTCTGGTTTTTAGCTTAGAAGTTTCAAAAGAAAACATGGTTTCCTTCGGAAACTCTATAAAAGAAAAAAACTTAAACATTCTGGTATTTTGCGATAATGCCGGGAATTTCATTCTTGGTAAGTTTGCCGAATGTATCTGTCCCGACAGTTAAAACAGGTGCAAGACCGCAGCAGCCGACACAGCGGACAGGGTCAACAGAAAATTGCCCGTCTTCTGTTACACCGTTGGGCTCTAATCCTAACAGCTTTCTTGTTTCGTCTATTAAATCCTGAGCGCCTTTTAAATAACAGGCGGTTCCAAGACAAACTGAGATTTTATGCTTTCCCGGTTTTGATGTTTTAAAAAAATGATAAAAAGTGATAACCCCGTAAACACGGGCAAGCGGGATATCGATAAGACGTGATATTTTTTCCGCTGAAGGGCGGGAAATAAACCCGAAGATTTCTTGGGTTTTATGAAGAATCATGATAAGGCTGCCACGTTTAACCTTCCATTCTTCAATAAATGCTAATAATTCTTGAGGAAATGTAATATCCCCTTCTGTTTTTGCGGTTTCTGCCATGCGTCCCCCTAATGTAAGTATTTTAAAGGGTAATTGTCAAAAAAACAAGAGGAGTTTTACTTGAAAACTTTAAGAAAATTAACAGAGTTTCTGTTATTTTGAGCGGCAAAAACAGTGTATAACACATACTCGACATTTTTATCAATATTGTTATAATAAACAAATGACCGAGTTTGATTTGTCTCTGCTTCAAAAAACAGATCTTTTTTCTAAACTTAATCAAAATGATGTTAGATTTGTCTCTTCTCATACGGAGGTAATTAATCTTCCAAAGGGGAAATTGCTGTTTTCTGCAGGGGAAAAAGCCGCTCGTTTTTATATTTTGATAAACGGGGAAATTCGGGTTTTTAAGAAAATTGATGACAGCAATTCAAAAGAGTCGATGCGTGAAGAGGATATGGCTCAATTTACATCAGGTGATACCATCGGTGACTTTGACTTTGCACGGGGTGCTGAATATGACGCTTTTGCGGAAGCAAACACCGATTCCCAGCTTATCGTATTTCCTAATGCAGACCAGACCCTTGACTCCCTTGCCATAGAAGAGCCCCAAATAATTTGCAATATATTAATCAGTGCGATTGTTATGATGACCGCCCGTATAAAATCCACAAACAAATTGTTACTGAATAATATGTCATGGGTTCAAGACCTCCACAGGCGCGCTTATGAAGATGCCGGCACAGGTTTGTGGAAACAAACTTTAATCGCAGATGAAATTATCGGCAGCCTTAAAGACAAGGCAGCCCTTATCATGCTGAAACCTGATCGTTTTAAAATACTCGTTGATTCTCGGGGTCATAGTGCAGGGGACGAAGCGATGATTAAGATTGCGCTTATTTTAAAAAATATTTGCCGCCGGATCGGGAACGGTTGGGCGCTGCGATTTAAAAGCAACGAGGTAGGGTTAATTTTTAATAATTGCGATGCACAGCAAGCAAAAGAAATTGCTGAACTTTTGGCATCAGAAATAGCCTGTATGGAAGAAGTTCCTGCAATCGAAGGAGAAAATAAAATAGAAGTATTTCATTTTTCTGCTACTATTTCATGGTGCATTTGGCCCTTTGACGGTTCTGAATGGATGGCTCTTTTTCAAGGAAATTATGCAAATCTTCTTGAAACATGCAAGGCAGGAGGCAATACAATTGTTCATTTTTCGCCGAAAGAGAAAGGTAAATTATGACAGAAGAAATCCTTGAATCGAAAACAATATTATCAGTTGTTTCAAAGCTTTCTCTTTTCTGTGCTTTAGATGAAAATGAATTTAATACAGTCAGTAATTTTTTAAAAACATTGCACATAACAAAAGGAGAAACTCTTTTTAACGAAGGCGATACAGGCGAAGATATGTTTGTCCTTTTTTCCGGTACTTTAAACGCTTACGGCACTCAATCTGACGGAACTCAAAGAATGCTGTTTAACGTAGCGGTGGGAGAATTTTTCGGGGAAATGTCTGTTATAGCCCACACTCCCCGCTCTGTAACAATAACGGCAACAGAAGATTCAATTGCTGTTAAATTTAAAGGAAATGATTTTTACCGTATTATAAATGAATATCCTGTAATCGGCTCTAAAATACTAAGATCGATAAGTATTGTGCAAAATAATTGGTTAGATCAATCTTCAAAGTCTGTTAGCGATTTAGTCAGGTGGGGAGAAACCGCCCGCCGCAGAGCTGTTACAGATGAAATGACAGGACTTTACAACCGCCGCTTTTTAGAAGATTCGATAAATAAGCGTTTTAACAATCAATCAATGAACTTGCGCATAACGTCCCTTTTAATGATGGATTTAGATAAAATTCACGGGATAAATGACAAGCACGGGACAAAAGCCGGAGACATTGTAATTACAGCCGCTTCAGAAATAATCCGCTCATGCTTGCGGCAAGGCGATATTCCCGCCCGTCTTTCAGGAGATGAGTTTGCTATCCTCCTTCCTGACACTGATAAAAAAGACGCAGTAAGAATTGCAGAGCAAATTCGCAAAAATATCGAGAAATTACAAATTGAAGTGCCTGAATCTCCTAATTCAGCACAGACAGTAATGATAGGGACACGTACCAGCATCGGCATTGCGATTGCTCCCGCACACGCGCGCACACTCGAAGAGCTGGAAGAAACATCCGATTTTGCTTTACGAAAAGCAAAAGAGCTAGGCAGAAACCGGGTAGAAGTTTTTTCAAAGAACAATTAAAAATCCTTGTCTTATAAATAATTTTTTATTATTTTTTATAGTAATACATGATTATATGCGGAGGGTTTTATGAGTTCGAATATTTTTGCAGAAACAACAGAGATTGCACCCGATCAGCTAATCGGTACAAAATGGTTAGGCTGGAGCGATTTATTCAACGATCGGTTCTCCATAGAGTTTATAAATGAAAAAAGGTGTGTTTACACATCACAGCCCAAAAAATATCCGCTGACATATGACATCATAGAAGGAAAATTATATATCAGCAATATTACAGGAGCTTTTGAACTCAGAGGAAATATGCTTTTTAATAACGATCTGCCTGTTTTTGAAAAAACAGCATAGCATTCCTTAATTATTGCGAGCGCTCTTTAACTATCTTGTTCCCCATTTCGCGTAACAAATACTTTTGTATCTTTCCGCTTGATGTTAACGGATAACTATCTACAAAGAAAACATATCTTGGAATTTTATAACGGGCAATTTTTTCCCTGCAATAATCGCGCACATCTTCTTCCGACATTTTTACATCCGGTTTAAGAATAACAAAGGCGCCCACTTCTTCTCCGTATTTTTCGCTTGTAATCCCTGCTACCTGCACATCCTTAATACCGGGCATGGCGTATAAAAAGTCTTCCACTTCTTTTGGAGAAATATTTTCCCCTCCGCGTATTATAAGGTCTTTAATGCGCCCCGTAACTTTAAAGTTTCCGTTCGCGTCTTTTATCCCCTGATCCCCTGAGTGAAGCCAGCCGTTTTTATCGATACATGCATCTGTCGCCTCAGGCATTTTGTAATAACCTTTCATGGTGTTATAACCCCTGCAGCAAAACTCGCCGTGAACGCCGTCAGGGCACTCTTCGCCTGTTTCCGGGTTGCGGATTGTCACTTCCACTCCTGCAAGAGCGCGTCCTACCGTTTCCACTTTTACAATGATGTCATCGTCGAAACGAGTTTGAGTCATTACAGGGGATGATTCCGTTAAGCCGTAACAAATTGTTACTTCTTTCATGAACATCTGGTCTATTACCTGACGCATTGTCTCGATTGGGCATGGAGAACCTGCCATGATACCTGTGCGAAGACTTGAAAGATCGAACATTTTAAACATGGGGTGATTAAGCTCGGCGATAAACATTGTAGGCACTCCGTAAACTGCCGTACATTTTTCTTTTTGAATAGTAGCCAGCACGAGCAAAGGATCGAACCATTCAACAAGAGCGGCAGTCGAACCATGCGTAATAATCGCCATCATTCCAAGAACAAGCCCGAAACAATGGAAAAGAGGAACCGGCAGACACACAATGTCTTTTTCGGTTAAACGCTGATTGTCGCCGATGCCAAGACCGTTATTTAAAATATTCCGATGTGTGAGCATTACGCCTTTCGGGAAACCTGTGGTGCCTGATGTATACTGCATATTCACTACATCGTTGGTATTAAGAGAGGCTTCAATTTCTCGTAAAACCTTTGAATCTGAATGCTGTCCTAACAGTAATAATTCGCTTAAACTAAACATTCCCCTGTGTTTTTGCTGCCCTATGTGCACAACATATTTTAGAAAGGGAAATTTCGGCGAATCAAGATTTCCCCTTTGAGAAGTTTTTAATTCGGGGACAAGCTCATTTACCATTGAGATATAATCCGAATCGCGCCAGCCGTTTGTTAAACACAAGCAAACCATATCAGACTGCTGTAACACAAATTCCAGCTCATGGGTTTTATAACCTGTGTTGATAGTAACAAGAACCGCCCCTATTCTTGCGCATGCAAAAAGAACTGTATTCCAGTCAGGCACATTAGTTGCCCAAATCCCGACATGATCGCCTTTTTTTACGCCGATAGACAGCAAACCGTTTGCAAAATCATCCACCCTTTTATCAAAATCCGAATAAGTAAAACGAAGATTACGATCCGAATAGACAAGAAAGTCATGATCAGGATGCGCCGCAGCTTTTTCGCGTAACATTTGAGATAAAGTAATTTCAATGTATTCCATATTTTTTACCAAATTAAACCGGTGTATAAACAACCGCCAGAATCTTTACAGTATTGTTATCTGCTGAAAAAACTTTATGCGGCACTATCGAATCGTAATAAACACTGTCACCTGTTTTTAATGTTTCTTTGCTATTTCCGTATTCCAAAGCAAGTGTTCCTTCCATTACAAAGATGAACTCTTCGCCTTCATGCGCGGACTTGTCCTGTTTTGCATCGGCTTGTATTGTTACGATAAAGGGTTCCATATGCCTGCCTGTTTTATCGGCGGCAAGAGCGTTAAAACTCATACCATGATGACCGCTTGCGGCAGCTCCTTCCGGTATACCTGTTTTAAAACGTGTTGTATCTATAGTATTTCCGGCTCTGCAAATTACAGGTCCCAGCTGTTCGTGATCATCCAGAAGTGTGCCTAGGCGTACGCCCAGCCCCCTTGAAATTTTAATGAGAGGTGCAAGGTCTGGAATTAAACCTGCATCTTCGATTTTTGCGATTAAGTCTGACGATACGCCTGAACGTTCTGACAGCACTTCCCGACTGATTGAATAAGTTTTTCTAAGTTCGGCGATACGTTCGCCTAATGTATATGTTGCCATGCCAATCAGTTTACAGAGAGATAAAATTATGTCAAGAAGGAATAATTAAAAAATTAATTAATTCCAAATCACTTCGTAAACCAATGGAGTTTCCAAAACAAAAAGATCAAGTAACGGTATATCAAATAAAGCATTTCGCCCGGAAAAAGTTCCGCCTGAAACACTTCTTACAGTACCCGGAAATTCGACATAAGTATTAATTCTTGAAGAAGCGATTTCTCCGCTTATCTGATTATTATAAAAAGAAGAGACCAGTTCCAAATACTCTTCTTTGCTGATATTTTCGCCTGTTACAATCGGAGCCATAAGCGCGTTTAAATAATCACATATATCCGAAGATAAAAGTTTAATTATTTCAGGGCTGGTAGAACGATCGATGACCACTCTGCACCTTCCGCCTGTTTCCGGAACCCTCTGTTCAAAAGTGATAAAACCCCTTCCTGCGGCGGAAAGAAAATCGCTGATTCGTGATATATGCACCTGCCCTTCGATAGCATTTGTAGAGGTATTTCTAAGCCTTGCAGAAGAGACACCGGGTGCAGCTGACAAAGAGCGCGAAATGGAAGCGCTGTCTAAAACCATGCCTTCATTCCCCCCTGCCGCAGACAATCTGGAAATAAGAGAGGTCATCCCCCTTTGGAGGGAAAAATTAACAGACAAGACGGCAGAGCCGTTTGCAGCTATTGAGCCGTCTATGCGGGCTGCACAAGACATTGAACATAGAACAAAGAACAAGGAACAGAAAATTGCTGCATATCCTTTAAATAATTGCTTCATATCATATAAATGTATCAGATAATAAAAAGTTTCAATAGATTCTTATTAATTTATGTGGTAATTACCATTCTCTGGGTATAAATCCTTGAGGGACTGTAATCATCATTGTATCACCGCTTTGTTCAATTACGTAAAGACCCGCTTCTATTGTTGCTTTCTTTACATCAGAGCCAAAAATAGCGCCTGCAATCGCTCCTTGTACTTTTCGCTTGTCTTTAATTCTGTCTCTGGATTCGCGCAATATCTGCATTCTTTTAAGATGAGAATCCACATCCTTTAAATTAGGCTTTGTTTTTACCTCTATAGCCATTAAAAATTCGCTGTTTTCCAATAAAATATCGATTTCTGCAATCCGATTCCCGTTATTATCATCGATCTTATGAATACCTGAATAACTGCCGAAATGATAGCCCAATTCGTTAAAACGCTTATTAATGTTAGGGGCGACCAAATGTTCGGCGATTTCACCGAACCTATTGTATAAATCCCCCATCTTTTTATCCGTTTCCTTCATTTGGTTGGATGTTTCTTTAATTTGGCGATCTGTTTCTTCAATTCGGATGGCTGTTTCTTCAAAAAGACGTTCATTTTTTCTATGCGCTTCTCTTAACTCCTCCATCGCTTTTCTGTCTTCCATAAGCGCCGCCCATACCTGTTCAAAGGTAATGCCCCTAGGGTAGTCAGGAATAGTTTGCTCTGTTCCCATATTAATCTCCTGTGAAAGAATTTACATAACACATACGCGCTATGTTTTTTTACGGCTGATGGGTTAGAAAAATCCACAGGATTTTTCTAATGGTTAACGGCTGATATGACAAAAATCGGAAAATGTAATGATTCCGCAACTTTATTCTAACAAAAAAGCAGGTATTTATCAATATCAGAAAGTTAAATTTAAGGTAATAAATATTTGAAAATTATTTAAAAATGTATCATTATTATAGTAATGAGGAGTATTCTTTTAAAAACTCTAATATCCTCAATTTTTGGTATTATAGTCGCCATTTGTATGTGCGCTTGCATAGAACCTATAAGTGTAAAAGACTTTCTTGAAAATCCAATAATAGAAGCAATAACAAGGATTAAATTAATAAACGAAACAAACGATCAGAACATACGTGCGGGCAACCGCAGGATAGAAGGGCTTAACCCTGATAAATACTATCTTGTAGAAATCCTAAAAGAATTGGAAGAATCCTATGATCCGCCCCGCCTAAGGTTTGTAACAGCAACAGGAGCGCTTGGCGGAACGCTATCCGATAATGCCCCTGACCTATCGGCTATCGGCAGGGTATCTGACGGAAGAGTGACAGGTCTCAGCAATGATTTAACCTATAGAATATGGACAGCCGCTCCTTTTACAGAAGAAATGGACCTTTATGATCATACAGATGACGATATAACAACTGCCGCAGGTCTTACAGGGGGGCTGACATCTGTAGTAAAAGTAAATGCTCAAAATATATTAAATCTGCCTGCATCGTCTAACGGCAATTATTATCTTGACCTTAGAAGTGTATTAACTCTGCCCGATCCTGTAGATTATGCTGTAAAGCGCCCCAGCATCGACCCTTTAGGCAATGATATTTTCATTGGATCAGATTTGATTATAAAACTGGAAGAAGAAGGGACTACAACAGAATATATCTTTTTTGACGGAACGACTCCCCCCGACAAAAATGATCCTGCAAGCTTTTGGGTGTTGACAGTTACTATCGGAAGTAAAGGAGAGTTATCAATATCTTTAATTACATTAGAAATAATAAACGGAGTACCTGATTTTGATCAAACTTCGTTAACAATTTCTCAAAATGCTATTATTTCTGATTCAATTGAATATATATTAACTATAAGTAATTCATCTTATTTTAAAACACCGATTAAATGGAAATATAATGGCATTATAATAGCGCAAGGAGAGACCATTAATATAAACGATATTTATAAAGATCCTGATATTAGTGTTGACTTTTTAGCAGTAGGGAATAATAATTTATCTGTGGAAGTAGTACTTATAGAAAACGATAAACCGTATTCTGCAAGTTTTACAATAAATGTTACTAATTAGAAGTTAGTGAGTAAAATAGGAGGAAGAGAATGAAAAGAAATTTATTTTTTACAACAATGGCGGTAGTATTGCTGATTGCAGCATTACTTATAACAAATTGTATGGAACCGATTGACACATCTGGGATAACTAAAACATCTTCAGATAAAACAGAATTATTACAAGAAGGAAAAGGGACAATTACTTTATCCATCAATGATCCAAAAGGGCGCAGCACAATTTTACCTGCATGGTCGGGGCTTATTGAAAAGTATACTGTAACCCTTACACCCGCGACAGGTTCTCCAACAGTATTTGAAGTTGTTGATTTTTCTACTCCGCAAACAAAAACTGTGGAACTAGGTACATATACGGTCACAGTTGTGGGTTTCTTCGAAGCCGCTGCTGCAACAGAATGTTGTATTGATTGTGATGGTGTAGACAATAATACTGCTTGTGCATGTATTTGTTGCGGCGGAGACGGCAGTTCCTGCAGCAGTTGTTCATTTAAAGAAAAAATGCCTGTAGCATCAGGTTCAAGTGCAGGAGTTGTAGTTACATCTTTAGGCGCACAAACAACAATAACCCTTAAAGAATATTTAAGCGGTACAGGAACCTTTACATGGGATTTTACAAATTATCTTCCGTCAAATTTTTCAGGCGGAGATACAGCGCAAATTACCTTTGTTCCAATAGTAACAGGTACAGATCCGGGAACAATTGATTTAACATCCAATCCGACCGGTAGTTATCTTGCAATAACAGCAGGTTATTATAATGTAACTTTGACAATATCTAAAACAGGTTATTTTGATCATTCTGTAAACAGGGTTCTCCATATTTATAGAAATATGACATCCGCATGGACAGATACTAATATGATTGAAGATCTTGCACCTAAAACATATACAATCACTTTTGATGGACAAGGAGGAACTGACCCTGCACCTATTCTTAATCATCCACATGGAAATACAATAACAACAGACCCCGGTGAACCGACAGGCGGTCCTTCAGCAAAAGTATGGGATGGATGGTATACACAAGATGGAACAGTTGATTGGGGTACTAAATGGATTTTCACTGCATCAGGATTTAGAGTTCTCAATACTATGACCCTTTACGGAAAATGGGATGATAACTCAGCTAATTTACAGATAACAGTTAATGACTTTAATGTCTCAGAGGTTGTACTCAATACAAGCACTCCTTTAACTGTTCATGTAAGTGAATTCCAATATAAAGCTGTAGGAACATCTGTTAATAAAACCATCACAATTACAAATTCGGAAACCTTATCCGGCATTACATGGACTTGCGGCGGTATTCAACTTGGCACTGCAAGCTCATTAACAATAGACTTTAACGGATCTTTAGCGCAGCAAGCGGGTTTAACACAAATTCCTGATCCAGACGAAACAAAAGAACATCAAATTACTGTATCAGCAACTGTAGACGGAGATAAACCTTGGTCTGCATTTATTATTATTACTGTTACAAATACTACAACGCCATAACAAACTGATTAATTAAATTAAAAGCCTGTTACATTTGTGTAGCAGGCTTTTTTTATCTTGATAAAACTGTTTAAAAACTGTTTTTCATTGACGTAAGGATAAAAATCAAGTAACTTTATAGAATTACCAAAAAGAGGAGAATTATGAACGATATAACCGAAGAAGAAGCCGATGCGCTGGATGAATATTTTACAAAGAATCTGCCAAAATGTGATCCCGGTAAAGGTGGTATAACAACACGTCAAGGTTTCCGCATGGTTGCACTTGATCGCTTTTCGGAAGATTATCTTATTACTATGGCGTTAGCAACTAAAAAAACCCCGACTGAAATCATCAGCGATTTAGTCAGAGAAAAGATCGCTGTTTCGATTTAATTTACCTTCATTCCGTAACCAAAAAGGTTAAAAACTTGAAAAAAAGCCCTTTTTCTATTATAATTAACTTAAATGAAAAAGTTATTACTTTTACCATTATTGCTTATCATTACAATTAACTCCTTCGCACAGGAAACTCCGGTGCAAAATGCAGAAAATCTGCCAAATAGACGTATTTTTATCGAGGGAAGAGGGGTAAATAGCAGACAACAAGAATATTTTTATATAAATTTCAGAAAAGAAGCGGCAAGTACAGGTTATCCTGTTGTTAATAATAAAAATGAAGCTGCTTATGTGTTCAGATTTAACATTACAAACAATCCAAACAGAGATATTGATCCTAATCTATATGTAATGAAAATCAGCCTTTTAAACAATATCAGTAATATAGAAATCATATCTTTTGACTTTTTTTTCTCTACACTAGAGGAAATGGATCAGCATAACAGATTTATCTTTTTTAACGCGGTAAGCGGAGTTATCCCTCCGCTGGCAGAAAAGGATTTAGTTGTTGTTCAAGAAATTATTGAAGAAGTGATTATTCAAGAAATCGATACCAGCTGGCGCGATAAATGGATTTACTTAAGAACTGGATTTGACTACCCTATTACTTTTTATGCTTTATTACCGACCGGATTAACTGCAGAAGCGGGAGTATATATCGGTCCGTCTGCTATTGAACCGGAAGATTTTCAAATACTTGATCATAAAATTTTAGCAATGCCGGGAATTTCAATCGGAGTTGAAGCGCAATTACTGAATTTTTTAAGTTTAGGAGTAAATCTTCAGCTTAGTTTAGGAGATACAAGAGATAATTATTTTGTCAATGTAGCGCTAGGCGCTGAGTTAAAATTCCCTCTTAAGTTTTTTAAAAATTTTATGATTGAACCTTACGGCAGTTTTGTATTACCAATAACTGTTTCAGAAATATTCAGCAAATTTCCTAAATTTGCTTTGGGCGGCGGAGTTCAAATATCTACAAGAGGCGGATCGCTTGGAGCTTTCTTTCTTGATGTAAAGTATCTTCATTCAATCGGCGAAACTGCAATGTATAATCCTTTCGGCGATGTTTTTCCTGAACCTCCAGAAATTCATTATAATCGTTTTGCTCTTATTTTCAGCATCGGATATAAATTCGGCTTTTTAGATAAAAAACCAAAAGCTTCTGTTCAAAAACCTGTGCAAACAACAGAATTCCCGGAATCAGATTCTGAGTCCTCTCATATTCATATTTTTGATTTCTAATAATAAGTAATTCTATAATCTGATTTTATTTTAAAACCTAACCGCGTATATAATTTACATGCCGCAATATTTGTCTTTTTTACAAAAAGTGTAATCCCCTTCCCTTCGCCGAGCAGCTCGTTTACAAATTGGGAAGTCATCATTTGTGCAATACCTTTCCGGCGAAAATCCGGGCGAATATAAACACCGCCTATCATACAGCGTGTATATGAATTTCCGCTGACATTTATTTTTCCTATTATTTCACCGTTTATTTCAGCTAAAAGTATTTTCTCTTTTGCAATTATATTGGAAAGATTAACTCTGCTCGCCGCAGCACTAAAAGAAGATCCTTTATGAAGAACCTCTTCATGTTCATATGCCGATTGCAAAGGTGCCAAAGTATCTAAATCTGTCATACGCGCAGGTCTTAATGTAACTTGAGCGCTTTTTTTAATTGGCTGCATGTTTTCTGTAAAAACCGAATCTAACGCCATAAGATCATAATCAAAAATGTCAGCCGGAGTTTGACCGAATTGCCTCATAACATTTTCTAAAATTATAACTTCTTCTTTTATCCCTTGAATCGAATGGAGTTTTTTTAATTGAAAATACCCGCCTAAAAATTTCGGCAGCGGGATTTGCTGTAAATTATTAAATACGGGTATAATCGTACTTTTTGAATTTATTATCAGTGCATTTAATTTCTTGTCTTTGCCGATTAATTTCCAAACAGAATCATTTGATATGTTACGTGCAAGAAATCTGGCACATGCGCTTACATATTTATCTTCTAATTCGCATAACATATCTTCGGCAGGGATTATTTCCTTGTCATTGTTTTTCATTTTCCGCCATTTACCGCGAACCTTTGGTTCGGCGCACAAACCGGGTTTGCCTGCCATGTCAGTGTGCGGTTCGTTAGATACACTATTCATAAGGCAATATTCCCAAAGCCGGAATTCTGCCTGTTATTGCAGAAAAGGCAGAGGCAAAAGATTCTGGTGCATAACTATATACTGCAATTGCTCCTGTTACCCAGTTGACGTTTTCTATATGTACAGGGCTTAAAACAGAAATTACATAAACAGGTTTATTAAGCTGACGTAAATTATTTAACATACGCAAATCGTTGTTATCTGCAAGACAAAAAATAATTGTGTCTGCTTCACCGGCTGCAGCAATTAAATTTGCTGGAGTAGTTTGAGATGAAAACACAAAACTGTAATTATTAGGGAATGCAAGTCTGCCGTATTTATAAAAATCGGTAAATCTTCCTGTTAGAAGCACACGCCCTGCTTTTTCTTTTGTTAAAGGAAAACCGGAAGCCTGTGATTTTACAATTGTAACGCTTCTCGCTGCAAGGTTCAAAAAAAATGCAGAACCGTCAGGATCAGAAAGTTCCGCTTCCGCTTTGGCAAGGTCCGGAATGTACGGAACAGCGTTTTCGCCTCTTAAATATTTTAATTTTAATTCAAGTACTCGGCGAGCGGAAGCCCTTACAATTTGATTGAAATCTTCTTCTGTTCTCATTGAATTAATAAGCAATGTCCATATCATATCTGTAAGAACAGGCGTATTTGAAAATAATAAGATATCATTCCCTGCAATAAGGGCTTGTTTTGCTGTGCGTGATAATGCACCGGTAAAAGAAGTTGCACCTACCATGTTAAGGTCATCGGTTATTACAAGCCCTTTAAAACCAATTCTGCCGCGTAACACATCACGCAAAAACCACGAAGACAATGATGCAGGCGCCAAACCGCCTTCTGTTTGCGGAAATGAAATATGACCGCTCATTATAACGGGAATTCCTTCAGATACAAGCATCCTGTAAGGGAGTAATTCTCTGTTCCAAAGAGTATCAAAATTAATTTCAATTCTGGGAAGGATACCATGCGAGTCAAGTTCTGTGGCTCCGTGTCCGGGATAATGTTTTGCTGTCGGAATAACACCTGCTGAAAGCTGCCCTCTGGCAAAAGCCATACCTAAAATTCCGGCTCTTACAGGATCGCTTCCGAAAGCGCGAGGTCCTATCAATACAGAATCGCGGTTTGTAAATAAATCGACAGCGGGAGCAAAGTTCATATTGACACCTAACAGAGCCAATTCCTTCCCTATATAATAACCTGAAAGATAAGCGTCACGCGGATAACCTGACGCGCCTATCGCCATATTTCCCGGAGTTTCGCTTGTTGCCCCTCTGATGTGCCGTATCCATCCGCCTTCCTGATCTGTTGCAACAAGAAGAGGGATTTTAAAAGCGCCTTCTAAACTTAAAGATTGCAATTCGCCTACTGTCCTTGCAAGACGCAGTGTATCAGTTGTATTCCAGCCGAAAATCTTGACCCCGCCTATATTTCTTCGGCGTATCCATTCCATAATTAATGGCGACGGTTCTTCTCCTACCCAGCCGAGCATAAACACTTGGGCAAGAGCCTGCTCGTCAGTCATTGCGTTTACAATTGCAGATGCTAATTCCAAAGGAGGGCGCGGATCGTTAAAACTTAACTGCGCTTGTGCAAAAAGAGAGAAAGAATTAATCAGTAATAAAAAATATAACAGTCGTTTCAAAAAATAATCCTTTATAAAATTTTAATTATTCATCTGGTCAATAAATTTTGCCGCATTGTGAGCTGCAATCGCTCCGTCTGCGGCTGCTGTTACAACTTGGCGGAATGCACCTGCACGTACATCGCCTGCGGCATAAAGACCTTCTATACTTGTCTCCATTTTTTGATTAACAATAATATAACCGTCTTCATTTTTTTCTATTTCAAGATTGTTAATAACTGATGTTTGCGGAACAGTCCCTGCAAAAATAAAAACAGCATCAGCATCTTCTTCATAAGAATCACTGTTATCTGTTTTCTGTAAAACAACAGTTTTTACTTTTTGCTCACCTTTTATTTCTTTAATTACCGTATTAAAACGCACCTCTATGTTAGGGTTTTCAAGCGTCCTTGCTGCGAGTGCTTTTTGCGCTCTGAAACTGTCTCTGCGGTGGATAAGAATCACTTTTGTTGTAAGATTTGCAAGGTAGCGCGCTTCATCGCAAGCGGCATCGCCTCCTCCCACTACAAATATTTTTTTTCCTTTAAAAAAATGACCGTCGCAAGTTGCACAATAGGAAACTCCTCTGCCTGTAAAAGCAGCCTCGCCCGGTATTTCCAGTAAACGCGGTTTTGCACCCGTTGCGATGATTATAACAGGTGCAAGATACATTGTTCCGTCATCTAAAAGAACTTCAAAAAAACTGTCGATTTTTTTAACTGATTTAATTTTATTAATTATTATTGATGCTCCGAATAATTCCGCCTGACGATGAAGATCAACTGCAAATTCATAACCGGATTTAGGCGGCATATCATTTTGCCCCGCATTTCCCGGATAATTTTCCAGCACATCTATCAATATTGCCTGACCTCCTACGGATAGCATTTCGATTACTAAAACTTTTAAGTTCGCCCTTGCTCCGTATTGCGCCGCTGTAAGACCTGCGGGACCTGCTCCGATTATGATTAAATCTAAAATTGCCATCCTTACTCCTAAAACATTTTACATTTTTTCTTGATTAAGTTATAGTAAAGTGTGAACTTAAAATCGTCAATAATTATAATTAAAACTCATGTTTTTTTTGCCTTTTTTTTATTTTTTATTCTAACATCGATTTACTCACAAAACAGGCAAATAACCGCTTTTCCCCGCCTTGACTCAGATCCGAATGCAAACCGTTTTAACAGCAAAAAAAACTCATATACATGGACAGACCTTGCAGAAATAAGCCTTTGGGCTTCCGGCGACACTTCACTTGTAAATTTAGAAAAAATTAATACGGCTGTCGGTAATTTACTTAATTCAACTGAACTTCCGTCTTCTAACAAAGAAAAAGCGGAGTTTATTCTTCAATTTTTACATACTATCTTACGCACATATTCTCTTTATCAAACAAGAGTAGATACCGTTTTTACAAACGGTGTTTATAATTGTGTTTCATCCGCTGTTCTTTATATGATCCTCTGCGAATCTGCAGGAATTAGAACAAGCGGTGTTATAACAAAAGAGCATGCCTTTGTAATGGTTCATATTGACGGGCAAAGTATCGATGTTGAAACAACAAACCGTTTTGGATTTGATCCGGGAAACAGAAAAGAATTTCATGATCAATTCGGAAGGCTGACAGGTTTTTCTTATGTTCCTGCGCAAAACTACCGTGACCGCCAGACAATAAACCATCTTGAATTAATCTCTTTAATATTAAATAACAGAATTGCAGATTTTGAAAGAAGAAATAATTATTTTGATGCTGTTCCTCTTTCTATCGACAGAGCTGTTTTGCTTTTAGGCGAATCGTTATCTGTCATTAATGAATTTTATTACACAGACCTTTTTAAAGATCCTCGCAAAGATTTATTAGACAGATTGATAAATTACGGTTCAACTTTATTAAGAACAAACAGAGAAGAAGAAGGTTTGCGCTGGGCAATGGCAGCATCTGCCAGATATACAGATAATATGCGCTGGCAGGAATTTATTTTAGTTGCTGCAAATAACAGAGTAGTAAGATTAATAAGGGAAAGAAAAATTGATGAGGCAAGAGTTTTTCTTGAAAGCACAAGAAGCCTTTTATCAGACCTTAATTTTTTACAGTTAGATACAATAGTAACAGATGCTGAATTAATAAACCGCGCCAATCAAAGCACAACTGCCGCCGAAGGAGACAATGTAATAAATGAAATTTATGCGGCGCAAAATGCAGGCAAAATGAGCGAAAGAAGGGCATCAGAACTTATTACTCTTACAGTTCAAAGAACTGCCGCCTCCCTTTGCGCAGCGCCGGAGAGGAATTGGAGAGCGGCAATCAATTACATAGAGGCTAGCCTTTCAAAAATAGGCACAAACAGAGTAATTGAGCAGGCGCTTCAAACATACAAAGCAAACCTTGCCGCAGAATACCACAGCCGCTTCGCCGCCGAATGGAATAAAAGAAACTTTGACGAAGCAGAACGCATCTTAAACGAAGGGTTAGCGGAATTCCCCAACAACAGGCAGCTTCTTGCAAACAGAGATTTAGTTAACAGACACCATACAAGATGATAATCACTTTTTATTTCGCGTAATAATTTATTAAACACCCATCAATTAATATTCGGCGTTCTGCATCGGTTAGATCACCTAATGTTACTTTTATTTCTGTATTTGTTTCACCTAACACGTAACCTATGATCGATTCCTTCTTTTCTTGAATAGCCGTTTTTATTCCGGGAAAAAAAACAAAGCAATTAAGGCTTAGCGCTTTTTCATCTGTAATTAAAAAAGGCAGTATCCCCCAATTGATAAGGTTTGACCTGTAACGCTTTGTTGCATATTCAAGAGCAAAGTTCACGCTTCCGCCGAGTACCCTCTGGCAGGAAGCGGCTTGTTCACGCGCTGAGCCGTCACCCGGTTTGCGTGCAAAAATCGCGCTGCCTATAAGAAGATTATTAACATCAATAACAGGGAAATTTAATTTTATAGTTTGCAGTTTTGAAAGAAGGTCTTTTGCTTCTTCCGTTTCCGCTTCTATCTTTTCACTTATCGCTTTTTTTATAAAATCACTTTGTACCGCTATTTCTTTTGCTCTTTTTACATAATCCGGGTCTTTGCGGCTTAATGTAAATTCCGCCAGTTTTAACGGGTTTGAACGGTATGAAGAAGTTTCACCTGACGGGATAAGTTCATCGGTTGTTGTTACAGGGTCTGTGATAAAACTTACGATTCTAACCAAGAGGTTTTCCTGTAAAGCGGGCATCTTAGGCCAATCTTTAATATTGGGACCGAATATCAATTCTGTTTCTGTCTGCGGTTTTCCCGTACCGTTAAAAACACGTTTTTCGTAGATGCTCTTGTCAAAAAAGAACTTATATTTACCATACTTTGTATTTATCTCTGTCGCATCAGTGATTTTTCCGCCGTTAATTGCAGAGGCTGCAATTGATCGCGCATCCATTAATGCAACACAGGCTATTTGCCCGTCATTTGGTTTTGAGCCTTCGCGGTTCATAAAGTTGCGCGTAACGTGGCGGATAGAAAGTTCGTTATTTGCAGGTGTATCCCCCGCTCCGAAACACGGTCCGCAGAATGCTTCTCTTACAAGAACGCCTGCTTTCATTAATGTTTCTACCGTACCGTTTTTTACCAATTCCAAATATGTCGGCTGGCTTTCAGGATATACGCTCATTGTAAAATTACCGTTGCCTAGAAATGAGCCTTTCAAAATATCCGCCGCCGCCATAATATTAGAAAAAATTCCGCCTGAGCAACCTGCAATTATTGCCTGCTGTGCCCAAATTCCGCCGTCATGATACTTTAAACCGAGTTTTAAATTCAGACCTGAACTTTTATTTTCTTCTTCTGTCTTTGCTAAAATATCCTTAGCGTTCTTTTGTAATTCTTTTATTGTGAAAACATTACTCGGATGGAAAGGAAGTGCAATACAAGGTTTAATTTTTGAAAGATCGATTTTTATAAACCCGTCATAATAAGCTGCTTTTGCAGGTTTTAATTCTTTGAAATCGCCTTCTCTGCCCCTTTCTTTTAAATATTCTTTAACATTATTATCTGTTCTCCAAATTGATGACCAGCAAGCGGTTTCAGTTGTCATAACATCAATCCCGTTACGGAAATCAACTGACATTTTTTCAATTCCGTCTCCGATAAACTCCATCACTTTATTTTTTACATAGCCGTTTTTAAACACAGCACCGATTATTGTAAGCGCGACATCTTGAGGACCTACACCTTTATTAACTTCCCCTTCAAGATAAACTCCGATTACAGGAGGGGACGGCATATCATAAGTTCTGCCAACCAATTGTTTTGCAAGCTCTCCTCCGCCTTCGCCGACTGCCATTGTGCCTAACGCTCCATAGCGAGTGTGGCTGTCAGAACCTAAAATCATTTTACCGCAGCCTGCCATCATTTCGCGATTGTAACTGTGAATAACTGCAAGATGAGGCGGCACATATACTCCTCCGTATTTGCGTGCCGCAGAAAGTGCGAATACATGATCATCCTGATTGATAGTGCCTCCGACCGCGCAAAGACTGTTATGGCAGTTTGTAAGAACATAGGGAACGGGAAATTTTACCATCCCGCTGGCGCGCGCCGTTTGAATTATCCCTACATAAGTTATGTCGTGTGATGTAAGAGAATCAAATTTTAAAGAGAGATTGCGTTCATCGCCGCTATTATGAGAAGTAAGTATACCGTAAGAAATCGTTCCCTTACGTGCATCTTCTTTGGATGTATTTACACCGCGCTGTTTTAATTTTACAGAAGCGTCAGCATCATCGCTTATAATTTCCTTTCCGTCAATTAAATAAACACCGTTTTTATATAGTTCGAGCATATAACCCCCTTTTATAAGAAAAATTATTATTTTTTATTTTAACTGCACTTACTATTAAAGCAGCGCTGTATTTTTTGCTTTTTAACTTAAAAACAAGCGATTTTTGCATTTTTTTTCCTTGTAACCGTATTATACTATCATTTTTCCGATTTCTTCAAGCTTGACGATTTACCGTTTGGCTGTTTTAATTATTATAACTATGGAAATACTTGACCTGCATTATGTAAAAGAAGACTTGGATATGGGCATCAGTGCTGAAGGCGTTTTATACAAAAATTCGGCAGATATAACAAAACGTATAGAAGCTATAAAAAAGACCGTTAAAACAATCAATCTTAACTTTCAAACAGCTCTGAAAAAAGTGCCTTTAGTTATACAAGAATGTACACAACTTGAAAAATTAAATATTTCACATACAGGTATAACCGAAATACCGGATTTTATTTTTGAGCTGCCGAATTTAAAAGACCTTTCCTGCTGCTGTTCATTTCTTAAAAATTTTCCCTATTCTGTTTTTAAAGCTCAAAAACTGGAAAGACTGCATATACGTATAAACAAAGACTGGATAATACCTAAGAAAATTCCTGTTTTACCGGAATTAAAAATCCTTGAAGTTGATCTTTATACATCAATGGATCTTCCTTCCAACTTAGGCATTTTAAAAAAATTGGAAACATTGACTATTGTTACAAAATATACCGAAGGTGATGTTCCTCCTTTGCTGTTATCTTTTAAAGATCATCCGTCTTTAAAAGAGGTTAGTATTATTGATCCTTTTTACAGATACAGAAAATCTTTAGATCTTGCGCAAATTGCAAAAATGCTTTCTACCTGTAAAAACATTGAATCGTTAAAACTTTGCGGTTATTCTGTAGGTGAAAAACATGAAGCGCTTTCCTTATTAAAAAATCTTAAAGTTTTAGAATTGCGTCATTTATTACAGGAAGGAAATATTTTCGATTCTATAAAAGATTTAAATAATCTTGAAAAGCTAGGTATTTGGGGAAGTGAATTCAAAATAACTCAAATTCCTGATATTTTTTCTAATATGAGTGAATTACAGGAATTTTCTTTTGCAGGAAATATGATAAAAGAACTTCCTTTATCATTATACAATCTTCCTAAATTAAAAATACTGGAAATAGGAAGCACGGGAATTTCTTTAATAGATGATAAAATCGGTTCATTAAAAACTTTGGAACAGATTCATATTTATGACTGTATATTGGATAGATTACCAAATTCAATTTTTGAATTGCCTAACTTAAGGATTCTTAATATCGAAGAAAATATTTTCAGCGAAAGCGTTATATCAAAAATAAGAGAAAATATAAATACACTTATAAAAAACGGTCAGAAGATTCTTTTTACATATGACAGACAAGGTTACAGGCAAATGATAAAAAAATTACGTGTTTGCGATGATGATTCTATGAGTATGGAAGCCTACGTTAAATTTTGTTTAAATGCGATAAAAGAAAACCCTAATGCAATTAAATATGTTAATGCAGAAAAATTAAACTCTTATTATGCACAATTATGTATGGCAGTAGTTAAACAATCTTGCTTTGCTTTGGAAAACATCGATCCTGAAGCGCTTGGCAAACAATATTATAAAATATGCATGGAAGGTGCAAAAAGCCATGATATCGGAAACGCTTTTAAATTTATCAGGGAAGAATTTTTAACGGATAAAGAATACCTGCTTGTCTGCCTTGAAGCTGCCCTGCATAACAGATCATCAGATTTTTTAAATTACTTTAATACTGATGCATTTCAAAAACGCTTTAATAAAGAGGTTTACGATCGTGTTTGCTGGGTGGCTATTTTACATAATCCTCGTACTGCGGCAAAAAAGATTTAATACTTTTTAAAACAATACAGGAAGCTTCACCTCTTTGCGTCTCGCTGTAAGTACTTAAAAATTATCGTACCATCTGCCAGGAACAAGATTTGCATTTCTTAAGCTTGCAAGTTCGCTTACTGTAACAAAACCATAACCTTGTTTTCTAAGTTCATATACAAGATCGGGGAATGCTTCAAAAGTGTTATTGTTACCGAAATCATGCAGAATAATAATTTGACCGTTTTTTACATTTTTTAAAACTTTTTCTTTTAAAATTGAAGGTCCTGCATCATAATCCCAATCATCGGTATTGTAGCCGCCTATATAAATCAAACCTAATTCTTTTACAACATCATCAACATAATTGTTTTTATTTAACATAGGGGGTCTGAAATACTTAGGCTCGCTGCCGGTTTTTTCTTTAATTGAATCTTGCGCTTTTTTTATATTATCTCTGATCGGCTGTCTGCTTGTTTCATCTGCCAGATTAACATTTGTGTATAAGTTATTTGCAATCTCATGCCCTTCATCTATCATTCTTTTAACTATATTCTCATATATATCTCTGTCAAAATTAAAACCTGATACAAAGAAAGTCGCTTTAATATCATTATCTTTCATTATATTAAGATAAGTTTCAGTATTGGCAGAAGGCCCGTCATTAAATGTAATTGCAATCCATTTATCAATTTTAGGAAACGCGCTGTTAGTCTTTGTTGCACATCCTCCCAGCACAATTAACAAAATACTTGTTAAAATAAAAAATCTATTCAACCTCATTTTTTCCTCCTTAAAGACTGTAATTTCCTAAATAAATTAGGCTCTTTATATTATATCATATATCTGTTATATTAATCGATAATGGCACAAACACAAAATATACGTAATTTTTGTATAATCGCTCATATTGATCACGGGAAATCCACCCTTGCCGACAGGCTTATTCAAAAAGCCAAACTTGTCGATGACCGCAATTTTAAAGATCAAATCCTTGATAATATGGATATAGAAAGGGAAAGAGGCATAACAATAAAAAGCCAAGCTGTTACAATCCCTTATACGGCAGCAGACGGCACAGAATACATTTTAAATTTAGTTGATACACCGGGTCATGTTGATTTTAGTTACGAAGTAAGCCGGGCGATCAATTCCTGCGAAGGGGCATTGCTTTTAGTTGATGCAACACAAGGTGTACAGGCGCAAACCCTTTCCAATATGTATCTTGCACTTGAGCATAATCTTGAGATAGTGCCTGTAATTAATAAGATTGATATGCCTGCCGCCGATGTTCCAAGAATTAAAAAACAAATTGATAAAGACTTAGGTCTTGATTCAGAGAGCGCGCTTTTAGTTTCTGCCCGGCAAGGTACAGGCATAGATGAACTTTTTGAAGCAATCGTCCGCCATATCCCCTCTCCGAAAGGAAACCCGTCTTCTCAGCTGCGCGCGCTCATTTTTGACTGCCACTATGATCCCTACAGAGGAGTTGTAGTGCATCTTCGCCTATTTGACGGAAAAATAAAAAAAGGGATGAAGATTTTATTTTTTTCAAACAATTCCGTTTACGAAGTGGAAACTGCAGGCGTTTTTAAATTAGCGTTAGTTGAAACTGATGAACTTTCTGCAGGGGATGTCGGTTATATAATTGCTGGTATTAAAACAGTAAGCGATGTGCGTGTCGGCGATACTGTAACAGGAGCTGATAACCCCTGCACTGCCGCGCTCCCCGGTTTCAGAGAAATTAAACCTGTGGTATTTTCTTCGATATATCCTGTTGACTCAAATGATTACGAAGAATTGCGCTCCAGTATGGAAAAATTAAAACTAAATGATGCAAGCCTTGTCTTTGAAAAAGATTCATCTGCCGCCTTAGGTTTTGGTTTCCGCTGCGGATTTTTAGGGCTCTTGCACCTTGAAGTTATTCAGGAACGGCTAGAGCGCGAATTTGATCAATCTGTAATTTTTACGGCACCTTCTGTTAAATACAAGGTGCATCTTAGAGGCGGCGAAGAACTTTTTATTGATAACCCGATGGAATACCCCGATGAAGGCAAAATTGAAAGCGCACAAGAGCCTTACATAAGAGCGTCCGTTATTACACCGACCGATTATCTTGGAAACATAATGACCCTCTGCCTTGAAAAAAGAGGCGTCCAAACCAACATGACATATCTTGATGAAAAACGTGTTGAACTTATTTATGACATGCCCTTAGCCGAAGTGTTATTCGATTTTTATGACAGATTAAAAAGCATCAGCAGGGGTTATGCCTCCTTTGATTATGATATATCCGGCTATAAACCGACAGAACTTGCAAAACTTGACATACTCCTTAACGGCAAAGCGGTAGACGCTCTTTCACAATTAGTTTTTAAAGGCAACGCATATGAGCGCGCCCGCAAAGTTTGCGAGCGTCTTCGCGATGAAATCCCCCGTCAGCAATTTAAAATCCCGATACAGGGTTCAATCGGCAGCCACATAATCGCACGCGAAACTGTAAACGCCCTGCGAAAAGATGTTCTTGCAAAATGCTACGGCGGCGACATTACGCGCAAACGCAAGCTTCTGGAAAAACAAAAAGAAGGAAAAAAACGCATGAAAATGGTAGGCGATGTTGAGCTGCCTCAAAGTGCATTCCTTGCCGTATTAAAATCGCGTGATGAATAAAACGGTAAATTTCTTATTTACCTTGAATATCATCAAGAACTAAAACATGAACAATTTTTAAATTATTAATTTCATCTGTTCCGCCGTCATTTTTAGATATTTTATGCTGAATTATCCAGCCGAATTTAGAATGTGTATCTTCGTATGCTGTTCTCATAATAGTCAGCCCTGTTTCATCTTTTGCTCTTGTAACATCCCCGAATTTTTCTTCCCAAACTTTCATTGCTTTTTCCCGATCAAACATTTTTTTTATCCCCTTTTTATGAATACAAACAACATTAGCAATTATTATTCCCTCAACTAACCCAAGCATATATTGCTGATTCATTTTTGTTAGTTTTAAAAAACTGCATTTCATTTTTTCTATTTTTTGTTTGTTGCTCATATATGAATTTATAATAACTATATATGAGCATTAAGTCAATAAAATACTACATAAAATAATTGATTTTTTTAAATACATTCACTTGATAGGTAAACGGTACTATTATATGCTGATTAATGAGAATTTATGACTATCAATGAAAGGATTAAAGAAATAAGACGGCTTTTAAATAAATCTCAGCGGGAATTCGCAAAAGCAATATATGTTTCCAATGGTTATTTATCGGAAATAGAGACCGGCAGAAAAGAAGTAAATGAGCGTCTAATCCATCTTCTCTCAAGTACATTTCATGTAAACAAACAATGGCTTCTTACAGGCAAAGGAAGTACATTCATCAATTCAATAAAAGACAGATTAGATAAGATGTCTGTTCTTTTTAACGAATTAAATCCTGAGTTTCAGGATTACGTGCTGCAGCAAATGGATATACTGATCAAATTACAAAATAAATTATAATAATCTAAGCATCGGATCGATCTCTATGCGCACTCTTTTTAAAAAAGATAAATCTTCTGTATTTGGTTTTCTTCCTCCTGCACAATCCGGAAAATGCGCCCATAGATAATCACATTCATCAATTAAAATATTAAATCTCTTTTTATCTGATGCTTCCTCCCCTGTTAAAAATGCTTTTATTTCTTCTAATCGTTTTCTTTCTTTTATAAGAAATTCATTCAGCTTTTTAGCGTAATCATCATGAACTTGCCCTCCGTTACCGAAGTTATTTTCCCCTTTTTCCTTATTTTCTTTATTTAAAATCTCCAGCGCTTCTTTCATTGAAAGTGTTTTAACGCCGAGAGAAAGCCCTGTCCCTTCTATGTCAAATATCCGCTCATCTGCGCCGAATTCTTGTTCAAAAAGATTCCGGTAATTTTTCATAATAGGATTTGTGCGCACACTGCCGCCTTTTTTAGATAATTGTTCAGATGATCTTTCAAAAACCGATAAATTAAACAATCTTTTAAATCGTGTTTGCTTTTTAAGCAGTGCTAAATGCCCTTGCGTACAGCGTGCATGATACTTGTCCTGTGTAAATGAAAAATCGATACCTGAACAGATTATTTTTCCATTTGTCAGTTTTCTTGCTAATTCTACAGCTGTTAAACCGACAGAGCCTAAAGGCGAAATCACAGCAGGAAGCAATTGAGCTTCTTTTAATCTTTCAAAAATACGCAGATGCGTCCAAGGAGTATAAAAAAGAAAACCGTCTCCGTTAAGCAAATGTGCAGATGCAGGGAGCGCGGAAATATCAAATGCAATAGGTATTTTACAATCACGGCAGCCGATAAAATCCCTTATGTTCCAATGCTGGCTTTCTAAAATTACAACTAAATCGGGAATAATATTCCTTTCAAGCAAAGATCTAAGACAAGTATCAACACAAATAATTTTAAAAGACCTATTTGCAACATTTTTTAAATTCTTAAGTTCTTGTAATATTTCATCCAATGACGGACCTGCGCCAAGCACAAGGACTGCATCCTGTCCAAAGGAAAGATTTGATATTGATTGAAAATCTGCCGCCAAGCGGATGTTTCGCAAAGCATTGCGGATATAAAGACGCCCTAACTTTGTTAATGTCAGCGCATTGCTCCAATTTACTGCAATCTCGCGGCGGAGAGTATCGCATAAAGAGGTATATAATCCGCTTGCTAACTGCCAGCCTCCTGTAAGGTGCACATTTTCAATATAACGGAAAGCCATTGAGCCCCATGTCTCGCGTACAAAACAAGCACATTGCTCTTTGTCACAAATATTTGTTAGGTGAAACTTTTTATTTTGGATTATTGTCCGGCAGATATTTTTTTTTGCAATTTCAAATAAATTATTATCCGCCTCTATGCACAAAACAACAGAATTAGGCGCTTCTTGTTCAAGACGCAATAATAATTTTTCTAAACCGTAACCGTAAATAGGAGAAGGGCAAAAATAAAGGGTGTTATCTTTTACCTTGACAGCATCTATAATACGCTCTGCACGGCGGATCGGATCAACACCGGAAAGAAGTGTTATACCATTATAAACGAAAGGCTGTCCCTGCGTTTCTGAAGAACCGCGCAACCTTATTTACACCTTTTTACTGCACAAAACTACGGTAAGCATCCCTGAAATTATCAACCATTTTTTCTTTGTGATTGATAAAATAATATTGCAATGATTGCTGCGTTACACCGGGATACTCATCTGATCCGTTTAACCAAAAATCAGAATACATTGATGCGATATTTTCAATGTAATCTTCTCCCGCTTCTGTTTCTTCTGTTGGTAAAAAAACTAAAACATATTTTCCCTGAACAAGCGGTTCTGAGGGAGTATTTACCTCTGTAGAAAATGCAGTTTTCCAGAAATTTTCGTTAAGTGCAAGAGTACCTAGTTCCTGTGAATTAAAAATTGATATGGAAAAAGATTCAAGGGAAGTAAAAATATCTATTCCGCCGTAATTTACAGAAAGAGGGCCAAAACTATCTACCACAAGATTTCGTGAACGCGCTTCATCTGAAAAATTTGATTTTTTTGCTTCGCCGATAAATTCTCTTGCCTGAGAGATAGCCCAATCTTCCATTTTACCTCTTTCAAAATTCCTAACATAATAGCGGACACCTTCAAAAATGGTATAATCTTCTAAATCAGCTTCTATTAGTTCTTCTTCGATTCTAAAAATAACAAAGTTTTCTCCGGCAGTGATGACATCGCTTATTTCTCCTTGTTTAAGGCTGACAACAGCTCTGCGATCTGCAATATTCGGAATTTCCCTGTCCAGTGCATAATAATACCGGCTGCCCATATCCCCGCCCATATCTTTTAAATTATCCTGAGACTGAGAACGGGCGGCTTCTTCAAAAGTAGTTGTCCCGTTTTTAACAGATTCTAAAATTCTTTTTGCTTCCCTTTCGTTGTTTACAGTAATTTTTGAAAGATGAATTTTACCGAAAAGTTCTATATTCTCTTGAGCAAAATACCTGAATTCGCTGTCAGGGTATTCATCAACATTAAAAGAAACCATATCAAAAGTTCTTGTAGAAGCTCCCATTAAAGCGATAAAGTTAGCTTCTGCTTTAGGAATCAGCAAATTAAAATAATCTTTATAATAAGTAAATTTTGCCAGCTCATCATTAGTTTGACGCCAGAGCAATCTGCGTTCTTGATCATGCATTTGATTCCACAATACACGCGAAAATTTTCCGTTATCCTGAAATTGAGGCAGCTGGGCGACATTACGGTCAACAGTTTTTTCAGGAACTGTATACTTTGATCTTTTCATTATCTGCATAATAGCGGTATGAACTACAGCCGCCTCGTAAGCCTGTCTCCATATTTGATAAGAAATCCAAGATTCGTTAGGATCATAACCTTGTGACTGTGCATTGCGGTAAGCGTTGCTATAGTATTGCGCGAACATATTTCCTGCAACCCAGTTAATTGGTGCTTTATCATAGTATCCAAAAGTAAATTCCGCGCTTTTTGTACCAATGCCTCCTGAAAGAGCGTCTCCAAGCACAAATGTGACTGTTACAAGAACAAGTATGAATACAGACCCTATATATAAAGCAGGACTTTGTTTAAATTTTTGCTTTATAGCCGTAAGAGAGGATTCCTTCTCCTGCCCCGCCGTTTTTTTCTCTTTTTTTGCCATAAATACCTCTGATTTTGTAAATACCCAGATAAAATAGCATTTTTGCTTGTTTTTGTCTAGTGTTGAAAGAGAAAGAAATGATCGGTACACATTCGCGGAAAAAATTTCTCACTTTTTTTTCATTTTCGGTCAAGCACTGCGCATATGCAACCCATATATAGCTGGAGGTATTTATGATTAGAAAATGCTTTATGTTGATCAGAGTTTTGTGCCTGCTTGCAGCACTGGTGTCAGGCTCATGTTCAACGGGAGACGCAGGGGTCTTGGCAATGATGGGAGGCAGTTCTCAGGCGCTGCTTTATCTGGGGTCAAGAACGGTATCGGAACATGAGGTTGAGTTTGATTTTTCACAGCCTGTAACAATCAAACAATTAACTTTTGAACCGAACCTTTCTGTTGAATCTGTGGAAAACGGCAGCACGGTAAGGGTAACACTGGATGAAGCGGTAAATCCGGGAATACTGCTCATCGCAGACCTGCTTGCAGAAGACGAAAAGAAAAATACTATAAATGTATTAACTTCTTTCCGTTCCAGAAACAACAGGATGCCGGATTTAATTATCAATGAATTGTGTACTGAATATTCCAATCCAAAAACAGAATTTATTGAATTTAGAATTAAATCGGACGGCAATTTAGGGGCAATGCGGGTTTTTATTTCGGGCAATTCAAATGCAAGCAAGCAAACAATTTATGAGTTTAAGCCTGTGGAAGTAAAAAAAGATGATATCATCGTGCTTCATTTGCGAACCGTAGAAGAAAGTGTAAAGGATGAGTACACAAGCAATCTCGAAGAATCAGGCGGCAAAAATGCAACACCGACTGCGCGTGATTTTTGGATACCGGAAAACACAAAACGGGTGCACAAAGAAGCGGCTGCAATTTATGCCCTTGATCAGGATGACAGGGTGCTTTGTGCGATTATGGTGTCAACAGAAACCTCTTCATGGTGGGGAAAGGAATACTTTGCAGAAATAGCCGGATTATTGTTTAGTCAGGGAATATGGCAAACATCAGACGGAAAAATTGCAGGCCCTGTAGACGCTGTAAGAAGTACGGGAACGACTAATACACGCACCATTTGCCGCGATGAAACAATTGAAAACACAAATACTGCCTCAGATTGGTATGTAACTGTAACAAGCGGCGCAACACCGGGAAGACCTAATAACACAGGGAGATATTAAAGGATTAACAATGATCAGCAGATTTTCGCGGAAAATAAAAAATCCGCGAAAATCTGCTGATAGTATTAATTACAATTTATTAGATTAATTTCTTAAACATTGCCTCGATATCGTATTTAGAAGCAGCTCCGCTTTTTTGAGCCGCAATTTCCCCGTCCTTGTAAACAATCAGCGTGGGAATCGAAACAATCCCATGCTGTTCTGCAAGGGTGCCATGCTGATCAATATTAATCTTGCCTGTTTTAATCCTGCCGGAATATTCACCGGCAATCTGATCGATTACAGGACCTATCATTTTACACGGGCCGCACCAAGGCGCCCAAAAATCCAGAAGAACAGGAACCGGCGATTTTAACACCTCATCTTGAAAATTGGCTGCCGTTATTTCAATACTACTCACAAATTTCCTCCCCTTAGATATTTTTATATATATAGCCAAATTTGACAAGTAGGGAATACTGCTATTGACTTGATTTTCTTAAGATGCTATGATCGACTATGGAAGCTTATAATATTTTTCAAAACAGATTACAAATCAATCAAAATTATCTATTTGTTCATGAAAGCATTAAAATTATGCATTTTTCTGCAAATTTTCCCGCGCAAAAAAGATATAAAACAATTATGGGAGGAAATTAAATGTATAGCGAAGGTTTATCATATGACGATGTTCTTTTACAGCCCGGATATTCGGAAATCTTGCCGAAAGACTGTAATGTAAAAACTGTACTGTGCGCCGGAATAAATCTTGATGTACCGATTATTTCTGCTGCGATGGATACAGTTACGGAAGAAAAACTCGCAATCGCAATCGCACTTGAAGGCGGAGCAGGCGTTATCCACCGCAACCTAAAACCTGATGAGCAGGCAAGACAGGTTGCAAGTGTAAAACGCTTTTTAAATTGGATAATTGATTCGCCTGTAACTGTCCCTGAAGGTGCATATGTTCGTGATGTAAGAGTTTTAGTAGATACATTCGGTGTATCAGGATTACCGGTTGTAGACAATGACGGAAAATTAAAGGGGATTATCACAAACCGCGATCTTCGTTTTTGCCGCGATGATTCGCTTCCTGTAGTTAATGCAATGACAAGCGAAGTTGTAGTTATCTCAGGAGAGCCGACAGTCGAAAAAGTACGTGAAAAATTTTACGAGTTTAGAATTGAAAAACTCCCTGTTGTAGACAGTGAAGGACATCTTACAGGGCTAATCACTGTCACCGACATGGAAAAAAATGAAAACTTCCCCAATGCGGCAGTGGATAAAAGCGGAAGGCTTATAGTAGGCGCTGCAATATCGCCTCAGGATTATAAAGTGCGCCTTCCTTTATTAAAAAAAGCAAAAGTTGATTTTGTCGTAATTGATACAGCACACGGCGATTCAAAAAATGTAATGGAAGCGATACGCCAAATAAAAAAAGAATATAATATTCCCGTAATCGGCGGAAATGTCGCAACAAAAGAAGGAACACAAAGATTAATTGATGCAGGCGTTGATGCCGTAAAAACCGGTATAGGACCGGGCTCTATCTGCACAACACGCGTTGTTGCAGGAATCGGTGTCCCTCAATTTACAGCTGTTTTAGATTGCGCAGAGGTTGCCGCAAAAGCAAAAATCCCTGTGATAGCGGACGGCGGAATAAAGTTTTCAGGCGACATAACAAAGGCGATAGGAGCGGGCGCTTCTGTTGTAATGATAGGCAATTTATTTGCAGGTTTAAAAGAATCACCCGGAAGCGAAATCTTTTTTGACGGAAGAATCTACAAAGAATACAGGGGAATGGGCAGCATGGGCGCCATTGCAGACGGAGCTGGCGACCGTTATCAGATAAGCAAAGATGAAGAGCCCGTCCCTGAAGGCATCGAAGGGAGAGTCCCATACAAAGGAGAGCTTAGAACATACCTGCATCAATTAGTCGCAGGCTTACGCAAAGGCATGGGCTATTGCGGCTGCCGCAGCATAGAAGAGCTAAAAAACTACCGCAGGTTTGTAAAAATCACAGCAGCCGGAATGAGAGAAAGCCATCCGCATGATGTGCAGATAACACAAGAGGCTCCCAATTATTCAAGGTTATAACAAGGGGAAGATTTTCACCGTATAATATGAAAACGAAATCGTTAAAACATGAACTAGATACATGGTACGAAAAAATATGCACGCCAGATTTTATCCCTTTTGATCCTGTTCAGTTTCCGCGAATGTTTTCTAAGCGCGAGGATATAGAAATCGCCGCTTTTCTTGCAGCAACTATCGCATGGGGAAGACGCGATCTTATTTTACGATCTGCAAATAAGATGTTCACTCTAATGAGGCAAAGCCCTTATGATTTTATTTTATCAGGCGATTATAAAAAACTTAAAAACAATAATATACACCGCACTTTTTTTGAAAGCGATTTAAAATATTTTTGCAAAGGGTTTGAACACTGTTATGCGCAATACGGTAATCTTGAAAAATTATTTTCAAGCGCATCAAATATTTGGGAAGGTATTGCCCTCTTTCGCGAAGAAATGGCTGGCGCAAACAAAGGGTGTTATTCAAAACATATTTCCAATCCCGGCGCAGAGGATACAAACGGCTCTGCCTGCAAACGGTTAAACCTAGCCCTTCGCTGGCTTGTGCGAAAAGGACCTGTTGATTTAGGTCTTTGGAAAAAAATAAAACCCTCTTCTCTCTTTATCCCCATCGATGTTCATGTTGCGCGTACTGCAAGGACTCTGCATCTGTTGGATCGCAATTCCAATGATAAAAGAGCTGTAATTGAACTTACAGAGAAATTACGCGAATTTTGCGAAGAAGACCCGGTTAAATATGATTTTGCGCTTTTCGGGATGGGGGTTGAGGGTTAAATTCTTTCAAAAAAAATTGATTAATTTTATTAAAGATACTTGACAATTCATTCTTTTATCATAATAATAGTGAGTAAGTACTCACTCACTAGAAAATGAGGGAAAAATGAAGGAAACCAGTATCATACTTGACAAAATCAACCATTATTTCGGGGACAAACAGGTTCTTTTTGACATTAATTTGAATATAGAGCGCGGAATAATCTACGGATTTTTAGGGCCTTCCGGCTGCGGAAAAACCACAACTGTAAAAATAATGGCAGGTATTTTAGAAGCAACATCCGGCGCCGTGCAGGTGTTAGGTGAAACTATGCCGAAACTTTCACTTATGAAACGTCTTGGATATATGGCGCAATCGGACGCGTTATATGCAAACCTAACCGCAGAGGAAAATCTGATTTTTTTCAGCTCGCTTTACGGAATTCAAAAAGAAAAATCAAAGGAAAAAATTGATGAGGTTATGTTGTTGGTAAATCTGACGGATCACAAATCAAAACTTGTGTCGGCTTATTCAGGCGGAATGAAACGCCGTCTCTCCCTTGCTATGTCTTTGCTTCATGAACCTGAAATATTAATACTTGACGAGCCGACAGTAGGTATCGATCCTGTTCTTAGAAAAACAATTTGGGACGCTCTGACATCAATGGCAGAACGCGGAATGACAATTATTGTAACTACTCATGTTATGGATGAAGCTGAAAAATGCCGCGAACTTGCAATGATGCGTGACGGAAGATTGATTGCACAAGGCTCTCCTTTAGAATTGCGTACCGGTATCGGCGCTTCAACCATTGAAGAAGCTTTCATTTATTACGGGAAAGGAGATCATGATGAAAGTTAAAATACAACCTGCGGTTGCATTTGCCCTGCGGATTTTACAGCAGATGCGTCATGATAAAAGAACTCTTGCTCTTATGTTGATGGCTCCGGTCCTTGTTTTAACATTGCTTTATTTTATTCTTGACGATACAAGCATTGAAGGTCATGTAGCTGTAATAAACGCACCTTTAAATTTTATAGACGCTCTTTCGGATTTTAATATTACAGCTTCCTATTATAATGAGCATGATGCGAAAATCGCTCTTGAGAGGGGAGAAGCAGATGCAAGTATAAATATTATTAACGGAAAATCATTTATCGAAATTGACGGCAGTAAACCTGATAAGGCAAAGTTTATCCTTAACGGTCTTGAAACGGCAAAGATGAATTTATATCAAAACAGGCCCGATTTAAAGTCCGATATTTTTTATGTTTACGGATACGATGATTTTAGTATGTTTGATAATTTTGGTTCAATATTGATAGGCTTTCTGATTTTTTTCTTTGTTTTTTTAGTTGCAGGAATTTCATTTCTGCAGGAGAGAACAACAGGAACTTTGGAAAAACTTCTTTCTACGCCGATACAAAGATGGGAAATTGTCGCAGGTTATGTTCTTGGATTTGGAATTATTACTTTGCTTCAGTCTATTATTATATGCCTCTTTGTAGTTTATATTCTCGGTGTAATGATGATAGGCTCTATATTCCTTGTGCTTTTAATAACATTTTGCACAACAATGATGGCATTAACACTCGGTATTTTAATTTCAACAGCTGCTAATAACGAATTCCAAATGATACAATTTATCCCGATTATTATTGTTCCGCAAGTTTTTTTCTCAGGGTTATTCCAGCTCTCGCCTGTTTGGGAAACAGTAGGAAAATTTATGCCTCTACATTATGTAGCAGAAGCTTTAATGAAAGTGATGATAAAAGGCGGCGGCTTTTTTGATATTTATCTAGATATTTTTGTAATGCTGGGATTATCTTTATTTTTTATTTTACTCAATATACGTCTTCTTAAGCGTTACAGAAAAATTTAAAGGAGGAAATATGGAAGAATACAAATGGCTGAATAATATACTTAATGATGATACTGAAAAAATAACAGACAAGCAAAAACTAATTATAAGAGCTGCAATAGAACTATTCAGTAAACAAGGATATGCCGCAACATCAACCAGAGAAATTGCTCAAAAAGCGGGAGTTGCCGAAGGATCGGTTTTTAAATTATTCCCGACAAAAAAAGATTTAATTTTATGGATTATTAAACACATTATTAAAACGTCTCTTTTTCCGCTTATTTCAAGCGGAATTAATGAATTAATGGAAAAACCATTTAACAGCCGCGAAGATTTTCTTAACGCGTTTTTTGAAAACCGCTTAGAGCTTATTCAAGAAGGGGCTCCGTTATTTAAAATATTAATTCAAGAGATTCCTTTTCAGCCTGAAATACGCGCGATGCTGCTGGAGCAATTTAAAAAATTGCCGTTAGATATAATTGCGAAAAAATTAATTACGACAGAAATAAACAGTGATTTTAATGAAATCGATATTATTAATATAATAATAACCTGCCTTACAGGTTTTTTCTTTTCACGTATTATAATGTTTCCGGAAATTTTCCCGGAGAACAGGATAAAAAATGATGCGGCGGTTCTTGTGCGTTTTATGAGCCGCGGATTTAAAAGCGAAAAGGAGCAGAATTTATGAAAAAAGATATACCGGTAAAAAAGATTGTTCCGATTCTTGTTTTATTAACAATAATCATTTTAATTCTTTTTAATTTATTGCGCGGCGGCAATTTAAAATTACAAGGAGTTATTGAAGGGACAATATATTCGCAAATAACAGAGGTTTCCGGGAAAATAATAGAGATGAACGTACAGCTCGGAAGCCGGGTAAAAGCAGGAGATCTGATTGCGCGCCTTGATTCAATAAATCAGCAATATACTCTGGAACAGCTTCAGATCGCTCTTGAAAAGACGCAGCTCATGAGTCAGGAAGAATTGATTAGAGCGCGCAGTAATGTCAATATAGCGGAAGCAAATTACCGCAGCGCGCAAGCAAGTTTTGTTCAAGCAAGGAATGACTTGATTTCACTTGAAAAAATGTTTGAAATAGGAGGCATTGCACGTATTGATTTTGACAATGCAAAACACAGGGAAACGCTTACATCTCAAGCACTGGAAGCATCTTTAAATCAGCTTCAAACAGCACAAGCGCATTATTCATTTTTGCAGAACGGAATGGATAACAGAAATATTACACAAACAGGGTTTACACAAACAGGGTTTGCGTTAGCCGAAATTGATATAAGAGATATTGAAAGCAGAATAAGGCAGATGCAGGATATGCTTCAGAAATATGAAATCAAAGCAAATTGTGACGGTATTTTAATAAGTATTAATTACAATATGGGCTCAATGGTTAATGCAGGATATAACATAGCGGATATTTCTGCGGAAAATGAAAAATTTGTTGTTTTTTATTTTCCAAACGAATATATAAATAAAATTTCTTACGGGCAGAAAATAAAAGTTAAATCCGGCAGCGAGGAATTGCAAGGGGAAGTGCGTTATATCGATGTCAGAAGCCAATACACACCGAAAGACATGCAGACATCTGCGATGAAAAATAAATTCAGCGTAAAAATTAAACTGCTCCTTCCTTCTGTAACCGCATTAATTCCCGGCAATAAGGTTGAGGTTTTTATTAAATAAAATTATATTAAAATTATATATCTTTAGAATAAAAAATACTAAAACAAGCTCTAACCGTATATTCATTTTTTCCTTGCTCACAATAGTAAATTTGCTTATTTTTATATATATATGATTTAATTGAGGAGGAATTATGAAAACAGAACTGTTTTTTGAACCAACATTTGTTGAACCGAAACAGCTTGTCGGCACTAAATGGGTAGGTTGGAGCGATCTTGCTACCAACCAAATGTCAGTGGAATTTGTGGACATGACAAATTGCATTTATACCTCACAGCCAAAAAGATTTCCATTAAAGTACAATATCACCGAAGGAAAAATATTCATCAATTGTATTAAAGGATCTTTTGAACTCAGAGGAAATGTGCTTTATAACAACGAACTTCCGGTTTTTGAAAAAGCAGCATAACGAATTTTCCAACCTTGTTATGTGCAAGTTTTTTTATCCGTCCTGACAATGCTGAAATAGACGGTATTTTACAGCGAGCCTCTTTCGAGGCTTGTTGTAAAATTGTTTATCAATATTACATATTTTTATCCGTCAATTGTCTAGAGTAAATTTAAATAACTTGTTATAATTTACATATCAAACAATCATGCGTTTATAAAGTATTGTGTTAAAAACAGGAGGGAAACAATATTGAAAAATAGAATGAAACCGCTCTCCTGCATGATTCTTCTTTTATTAAGTATTCAAATATCTGTTTGGGCGCAGCAGGAAACTCAGAATATCATTAAGGTTGCAATGAGCGATGATTCACCTATCAGTGTTGGGCGCTTACTGTACACAGCTTTACAAAATTCAGGTTATCAAATGGCAATTAATGTTACAGGGATGCGTACATCAATTGCCAACGTAAATTACGGCGATGCGGCGATTCTTCCCAGCCAGACCGATGGTTTACAACTGCAATTTCCTAACCTTGTAAAAGTACCCTTCCCTATTGATTTTGTAGAATTTACAGCCTATACCCGCAGCAACGATTCTTATAACTTATCTTCGTGGGAAGACCTGAAAGGCTTAAGGCTCTGTTACCGCTGGCAAAATATATATGTTGCAAACCAAAGCGGAAGGACAGGCGCTTCGCAAATAATCAGTGTAAATGAACTTCAGGAAGTATGGGAAAAACTTCTCAATAATGAAGCCGATGTAACGATCCTTCCGCGCGTCATCAATTTTGATTTTAGAATTCCGCACGGAATCAAAAAAGCTGATGTTATTGACAGTATACCTTGTTTTACATATGTAAACAAAGAATATGAATATTTAGTCCCTCTGCTTGAAAAAGCGTATAAAGAAATGCTGGGTGATGTCAGTCTTGAAGCTATCAGAAAATTCCATTTGTCTTCAAAGGAACCCGGCAGTAAACAGGTTATACTGCATATAAGCTCTTATAATGAAAAAGTTGAACGGGAACGCAGTCAGGCAGAGGTTGTCCGGCAAACACTGGAATCTAATGAAGATGTGGAATATAAAAATTTAAATTTAAATTCTTATGAACATCGCTATAACGCCAGTTTTAATGATATTTACTCGGATATGATCAGAGCGAATTATATCACGCAAAATATTGGTTTAATTATAACTTCCAATAATGAAGCTCTCAAATTTGTAATGGATCATTATTTTATACTCTTTTCAAATATACCTGTGGTTTTCTGCGGAGTTAACAATCTTGATACATCCGAACTGTACAGCCTTAAAGAATTTGTTACAGGTATTTCCAGCAGTATATCTTTTGAAGAAACGACAAGGGAAATGCTTCGTTTATACCCGAAAACAAAACAGATTTTTATCTTGAATGATTATTCACTCTCCAGAAGCATCAATATGCGCAAAGATATAGAAAGAAGAATAGAAACCTACAAGTTTCCGGTAGAATTTATTTTTAGCGAAGACAAACCCTTTGAAGATATTATCGAAGAGATTCGTAATTTCGGATCCGATACATTGATCTTAATCGGTAATTATCTTGTAGATAGCAATGATATATTTTACTCGGAAATTGATGTACAAAAGCATGTTTCCTCTGCTTCGATGAATCCGATCTTTTGTTTGACTTCAACTTACATGGGGTATGGAACATTCGGAGGGCTTGTTTCCGCTCCCGAAGTAAAGAGCAGAATTGCAGTTTCTATGGCTATAGACATACTGAACGGGAAGAAAGTCAGTGACATTCCCGTTATTTTTGATTCAACTTCATTTCACAGGTGGCAGTTTGATTACAAGACGGCAAATAGGTTTAAAATAAATACTAATAACTTACCTGCAGGTCATATCGTCATTAACCGCGTATTGCATGTATGGGAATCAAACCCGCTTGAGTTCAATCTTACGATAGTGGTGATCATTTTATTATTATTCAGCATCTGCACTTTGATTGTTTTTTTAAAAATACTTTCCAAAAAACAAGCTGAGGCGCAAAGCGCGACTAACGCGAAGTCGGCGTTTTTAGCGAATATGAGTCATGAAATAAGGACGCCGATGAATGCGATTGTAGGTATGGCATCTGTCGGGATATCCGCAGATAATCTTGAACGGAAAGATTATTGTTTTAAAAGAATAAATGAAGCGTCAAAGCATCTGTTAGGTGTCATTAATGACATTCTTGATATGTCAAAAATTGAAGCAAACAAATTGGAATTAACATACACGGATATTAATTTTAAAGAAATGATACAGCGGATAATCAATGTGAATAATGTAAACTTGAATGAGAAAAATCAGATTTTAACGGTTCACATCGATCCTGCAATCCCGCAATTTATTTTCTGTGACGAACAGCGGCTGTCGCAGGTTATAACAAACCTTATAGGAAACGCGGTAAAATTCACACCGGAGAAAGGTTCAATCACATTACACACAGAATTACTAGCAAAGGAAAATGATATATGCACAATTAAATTTTCTGTAATCGATACCGGTATAGGTATCAGCCGTGATAAGCAGGTGAATTTATTTCAGCCTTTCCATCAGGCGGAAACCAGTACATCAAGAGAATTCGGCGGAACGGGTTTGGGCTTATCAATATCAAAGAATATAATTGAAATGATGGGCGGCAGGATATGGGTTGAGTCAGAACTTGGGAAAGGCGCTTCATTCTTTTTTACCATACAGGCAAAACGTTCCGATGAAACGGCACAAACAGAAAATGGAGAGAAACCTTCTGATATAGCGATGCAATTCAGCGGGCATTGCATATTACTGGTTGAAGATTTGGAAATTAACCGCGAAATTGTACAAGCGCTGCTTGAGCCGACGCAGATCACAATTGATTGCGCGGAAAACGGCAAAGAAGCGGTTAAAATGTTTATACAAGCTCCGGATAAATACAAAATGATATTCATGGATGTACAAATGCCGCTGATGGACGGATATGAAACAACACGTGTGATCCGCGCTCTTAATATACCGAGAGCAAAAACTATTCCGATAGTCGCAATGACAGCGAATGTATTCCGCGACGACATCGAAAAATGCCTTGCCTCCGGCATGAACAGCCACATAGGAAAGCCGCTCAATTTCGATGAGGTTATGGGCAAATTGTGTCTTTATATGCGCAAATAATTACAAGACGATCATCTTTTCTCTAACCTTTGGGCGATTTCCATAAAATTCATTTGACCGGCATTTTCCTTTAGCCAGATAACAAGACCGTCATCTGCCGTGTATTCAAAAATGTCAATCTCCGCGAGAATTGCGTCAACTTTTGCCGCATTATAATCTTCACAAGCCGATTTTAATTCCAACAGCGCTTCCATGTATGGTTTATTTTTTTTTGGTTTTTCTTTCTTTTCGTTTTTCGTGATAAATGCACTGTTAATTTCATTTATTATTTTTTTTACAGTTTCGATAAAAGAAGGGTTATTGGCTGTTACAAAATTTAAGTCTCCTGCCTTTGCCGCGTGTTCCAGAGCTTCCGCTTGATTGCCGGCTTCTTCGGCGCAAATGCTTCTGCACGAACTTTTCATTCCATGAACAGTGATGGCATAACCGGGCAGTGTTTCGCGGTTCACTTCCTTGATAGTTTCAATAATAATAGGCGTATTTAAAGAAAAAGACTGCATAACCTGCACATATGTTTCCCAATCGCCGCTGAAACGTTCAAGTCCGTTGTTAATTTTTACGCTTTTAATTTTTTTAGCGGCATTGCGGCGGTCGTATCCTGTTCTCCTTTCTTTTTTGCCTGAACGCCTGTCTTTTCCTGAACGTTTATCAAGTATCATTTCTCCGTCTACATTTATTTGCCTGTCTGTAATTGTTTTTTCCTGTTCTTCATCGCGCACCCACTGCATTAAAACCGTATCAAGACTCACTATATCAACAGGCTTGGAAACAAAAGCTTGAAAACCTTTGCTCAGAAACATTTCTTCGTTACCCGCAAAGGCGTTAGCTGTAAAAACTATTATCGGTATTTTTTTTGCGTATTCTGTTCCTATTTCTTCGCGGATAATCCGCACAGCTTCAATACCGTCCATTTCAGGCATCATGTGATCCATAAAAATTGCGTTATACAAAACATTTTCTTTTCTGATTGCATCTATAGCCTGCTGCCCGCTTGTTACGCAGTCAATCTGCATATCGTATGGTTTCATCATGCCTTTGGCTACATCAAGGTTAGTCACCACATCATCTACAACCAATACACGGGCATATGGCAGGCATATGCGCGACAAACGTTTTTTGCGCTTTTTTCTGCGGTACTGAAAATTATTAAGTTCCTTGACAATCTTTGCTCCCAGAACATGGCAAACTCCGTCTGCGCCTGTTTTATATTTTTGCGGCAGCTTTACTGTAAAAACGCTTCCTCTTCCGTATTCGCTTTCTATTTCGATTGTTCCGCCCATCATGTCTAAGAGCATTTTTGTAATCGGCAGACCAAGACCGGTTCCTACTATATTTCTGTTAGACGTTACATCCGCCTGAGCATATTCGCTGAATAAAAATTCTTTAAATTCTTTCTTTATACCGATGCCTGAATCCTTAACAAATATAATAAGTAAAATTTCTTCTCCGTTTCCTTTTGTTTCGCTTTTTACATTAAGTTCTACAGTTCCGCTCTTAGTATATTTAAAAGCATTGGACAAAAGATTATTTAAAATTTGTTTAATCCGCAGCTCATCTCCCGTTAAATTGTACGGAATGTTTTCATCTATGTTTAACACAAGCTCAATTGGTTTTTCATCTTTCCACATTATACTTTGCGTTATAACGCTGCTTATCATGCCGGGAAATTCATATTCAGCCTGTACAAGTTTAAATTTACCGGATTCCATTTTGGAAAAATCAAGAATGTCATTTACAATACCCAAAAGAGATTCGCCTGCATTGCAAATATTTTCCACGTTTTCACGGGTAGCTTCATTTAACTCTTCGGCTTCGAGTGTCAGTTCTGCAAGACCGATTACGGCATTGAGGGGGGTGCGCATTTCATGACTCATTCTGGCAAAGAATTTGCTCTTTTCTTCCATAGCGGCTTTGTCAGATTGGGTTTGAGTATATTGTTCAAAAGCGCGGACATGATTGACAATCTGTATCTGATGATGGATTCTGGCTTTTACAATACTGGTGTTAAACGGCTTATGAATAAAATCCACAGCATCAAGGGCAAGAGCTCTTTCCTCGTTTTCAACATTTGTAAGCCCTGTAATGACAATGACCGGTATATTTTTAGTTTTTTCATTCGACTTTAACATCACAAGCACATCAAAGCCGTCTATATCCGGCATTATAATATCCAGCAGAATAATATCGGGCATATATTCTTCTACCATTCCCAGAGCTGTAGAGCCGCAGGTTGTCATTAAAATGGTATATTCCGACCCCAGTATTTCATTAAGAACTAAATGATTCAATTTTTCATCATCTATGATTAATATTTTGTTTTTTATATTATTATTCATAAATCACCCCAGTATTGCATTATTTTCACCTGTATGTCAAAGACTATTTATATCAGTTTGTCTTGCTTTTTTTTTAAATATTTAATATAATTCTTCAATAATAAAGAAAAATGATATTTAACTCTTTACAGGAAGGTAATTTATGGCGGATAAATTGGTCATTCTGGCAGTAGATGATAATATACAACAGCTTAGCGAATTTAAATCAATACTGAGTCTAAAATATGATCTTAGAACGGTTAAAGCAGCTTCTGAGGCTATCAGCTTTTTAAACAAAAATAAAATTGATCTTATTCTTTTAGATATTGATATGCCCAACATTTCCGGCTTTGAGTTTCTTGGAGATATAAGAAAAATCCCAAGTTATTTTCTTACACCGATAATTATTGTCAGCGGCACTAAAGGGCAGGAATTCCTTAATGAAGCAAATAATTCCAGCGCAAATGCCGTATTAATTAAACCTGTAATCCCCAATGTACTTATCGACACAATAGAACAAGTATATGCAGACGCAGAAAACACACGAGGGAAATAAATGAATAAAGCGGATAAACTTACTCAGGTAATCGGTATTGTTGATGAAAAATGCATCAATTGTTATGCCTGTGTTACTGCATGCCCTGTAAAATTTTGCATGGACGGTTCTGGGGAAAAACTAAAAATTAATCATGATTTGTGTATCGGCTGCGGGCACTGCACCGTCGTCTGCCGCCACAATGCCCGTATACCTATAGATGATACCGAGAAATTTTTTTCAGATTTAAAGCAGGGAGAAAAAATGATTGCCGTTGTAGCTCCTGCGATCGCTTCTGTCTTTCCCGATGAATATCTAAAGTTTAACGGCTACCTTAAATCAATTGGGGTAAAAGCAGTTTTTGATGTAAGCTTCGGCGCGGAGCTGACTGTCATCTCCTACCTTAACTACGTTAAAGAAAAAAATCCCAAGCTGGTGATTGCACAACCCTGCCCTGCAATTGTAAGTTTCCTGGAAATTTATCATCCTGAGTTATTACCCCATCTTGCTCCGGCTGACAGCCCTATGCTGCATACAATCAAAATGATAAAGGAATATTACCCCGATTACAAAAATTTTAAAGTAGCGGTAATTTCTCCGTGTATCGCAAAGAAAAGAGAGTTCGATGAAACAGGTTTGGGTGATTATAATATTACCATGCTGCTTCTCAAGGAATATTTAAAGAAAAATAAAATTAATCTTTCAAGTTTCCCTGTTACAGAATATATCGGCGCGCCTGCAGAACGCGCGGTAACATTTTCCGCTCCCGGAGGTTTGCTTGACACCGCAGAACGTTTTCTACCGGGCATCAGGAGAAAAACCCGCAAGATAGAAGGAACTCACGCGATATATCCGTATTTAGAAGGGATTTCCAAACATATAAATAAACCAGAAATAGAGTTCCCCTTAATCATCGACTGCCTTAACTGCGAACTTGGCTGCAACGGGGGACCCGGAACAGGGAATAACCACAAAGAACTCGATGAATTGGAAAGCCCCATCCGCAAGCGCAGCGCCATGCTGGAAAAAAAGATTAATCCAAGACAACAGGAAAGCGAGTTTAGAAGATACCACAAAATTTTGAAGCGTTTCTGGAAAGCGGGATTATACAACCGAGACTATATAAACCGCTCCGGCAACTATAAAATAAAAATCCCCAATGATGCTGAGCTGAAAAATGTTTATGAAAAAATGTTAAAGCACTCCGAAGCGGATTTATTCCATTGCACAAGCTGCGGATACGGAGACTGTTATTTAATGGCGATTGCGATATTCAACAATTTAAACAAGCCTGACAACTGCCTTCATTACACTCTTTCGCTTCTTGAAAAAGAAAAAAAGACAACTGTTTTTATTAACCGTCAGCTCAGTTCGCATATTAACCGCGCTCTTGAAGTAATCGAACAAATCCATAATCTTGTTGAGCATCTGCACACAGTAATTAATATTCAAACAGATGCGGTAAAGGACTCTTCGATAGTAACGGAAGAAATGGTAGGGTCTTTAAAAACTACTTCGGAACTTTCGCGGGAAAAAAGGGAATCGATTAAACAGCTAATTGAGCATGCAACTAACGGGCAGGAAGCAATGAAGGAAACAGTTTCAGCGGTTCAGACCATTTCAGAATCGGTGGAAGGCATAGGGTCTGCAATTAAAATCATCAGCGTAATTGCATCTAACACAAACCTTCTTTCAATGAACGCCGCCATCGAAGCCGCCCACGCGGGAGAAGCCGGCAAAGGTTTCGCCGTAGTTGCCGATGAAATCCGCCGTCTTTCAGAATCCACAGGAAGTAATTCGCGTAACATTGCCCAAACCCTTTCCGGTATCATTTCCAACATCACAACTACTTCCAGAAGATCAAGCGAAACGGGAGCGCTAATCAACGTCATGGCTTCTGAGATCAACAATTTCGCCCAAGTAATGACAGGGCTTATTGATACTCTTTCAGAATTATCATCGCAAAGTTTTGGTATAACAAAATCGCTTGGAACTTTAAAAGAAAACAGCGATAATGTTAAAACAGATTACGACAAGATGCTGCAATTGACAGACAAACTCAGATACGATATCAACTTCCTTTCCGCCATGTCAGCGGATATAGTCAAAGCCATTGAGAACAATGATCAGGCGCTGATACAGAAATTGACTAATAACGCTTGATGGGGGGTACTCAGAACCTTATACTTCTACTCTATCAAAGTTTTTTATAATTTCTGTTTCGGTTCGCTCCGGTTGCGGTTACTATCCCTTCGCTAATTAATTGCAATAACACCCTCTTTGCTGTTTTAGGATTTTTTCCAATTAATTTTGCCGCTTCCGCTGCGTTTATTTCACTATACTTATCAAGATACGCAAGGATAATATCCCGGTATTTTTTATCGGGCATTTCCTCGTTATCGGACATTTTATCGGACATTTCTTCGTTATTGGACATTTTATCGGACATTTCTTCGTTATCGGACAAAAGGTTGGTATACGGAACAATTGTCATAAAAACATCACCGTCTGTTAGTTCCGGTTCACTGCCTGAGTACATTTTTGTAAATTTGTACAAATTTCTAACCCCTGAACCGAGTATATCCGCGCGTCCTATGTGAATAAAAAAACTTGCTAAAAGAGGGTTTTTAGGATACGGGGTGAAATTTTCCGGGTCTATGCGTCCCGGATTTTTTGGCAGGCTCCAGTTTTCTGTAACAATTTTTTCTTTTTCTATAATTATTTTTGCAGGATACGCGCTTGTGTAATCACGATGCACAAGAATATTGCTTACAAGTTCGCGGGCGATTTTTGAACGGATACTTACTGATTGATCATCAATCATATAAAACTTATCTAATGTGTGTTTATTTATAAACTCGATATTAACTAATGGAACACAATATATTGAATTTCAACTTTATAGTTATTCACATACATATGTAAATAGAGAGGTTGGAAGTTTAAAATTAAAAGTTAAATTAAAGGAAAAAAATAAAAATATATATTAAAATATTTAAATCAATTATTCAATATTTTCTAATAGATAAAATAATAATACTTCTACTCTATATTGGCTATAATAGTTGTTTGTATTTTTTGGAGTTATTGTATTAGAAGTAGAAATCACTATAGAAAATAATTTTTGAAGCAAGCACTATCAATGATACCAAAAATATTTCAACGAAGAGCTATTACTAAAAAATATAGTTTAAGTAATTATCAAATAAAAAGATCGGTAAAGAAAGCTAAAATACCAATCGCAATTTTGTTATTAAATATATTAAAAACTACATAACTGTATAGTATTTGTCAAGCGAGATCAAACATAATATTAGCGTTCTATATTATTGAATTTTACTCTTTTTTCATATAAAATTTAATAACCATGCCAAAAAACAAGCGAAATCGGGGGACATAGATGTGGCTGTAAAGAAAAGTGAATTATATAGCAGCCTTTGGGCAAGTTGTGATAAATTACGCGGAGGTATGGACGCTTCGCAATATAAAGATTATATCCTTACACTCCTATTTGTGAAATATGTTTCTGATAAATACAAAGGGGAGAAGTTTCCTGAAATCATCATACCAAAGGGAGGCTCATTTGATGATATTATCGCTCTTAAAGGTAAAGATGGAAGTGACGGAAAAAACAGTATTGGCGAGGGAATGGATATTATCATCAATAAACTCGCAGAAGCTAATGGGCTGCGAAATGTAATCAATAACGCTAAATTTAATGACGAAACTAAACTGGGAAAAGGTAAAGAGCAAGTTGATAAACTTACTGATTTAATATCAATTTTCCAACGCCCGGAATTGGATTTTTCACGTAATCGGGCAGAAGGTGATGATATTATTGGTGACGCATATGAATATCTTATGCGGAATTTTGCTACAGAAAGCGGTAAGAGCAAAGGTCAATTTTACACGCCTGCTGAAGTATCGCGTGTAATTGCAAATATAATTGGAATTGATAAAGCAAAAAGTCCAAAAACAACCATATACGACCCAGCCTGCGGATCAGGTTCGCTTTTAATTAGAGCCTCAGATGCCGCTCCTGTAGAAGTTACAATCTACGGACAGGAAAAAGATATTGCTACTGCAGGTATGGCAAGGATGAATCTTGTCCTGCACAACAAGGCCTCGGCTGAAATCGAGGTTGCCAATACTTTTTCAGAACCGCATGATTTTAATAATGGCTGTGAAGGAATTGGCCGGTATGATTTCGTCGTCGCGAATCCCCCTTTTTCAATGAAAAATTGGACTGATGGAATAGCGGGCAAGGAATACGGACGTTTTGACGGTTTTGGCGCAATGCCGCCTGATAAAAACGGTGATTATACATGGCTTCTGCACATCATTAAGTCTATAAAAACAAATGGTAAAGGAGCGTGTATTCTGCCGCACGGTGTATTATTTCGCGGTAATGCTGAAGAGACAATTCGCACTGCACTTATTAAAAAAGGATATATCAAAGCTATCATAGGATTGCCTGTAAATCTATTCTATGGAACAGGTATACCTGCCTGTATTATTATACTTGACAAAGAGGGAGCTGGAAACCGGGAAGGAATTTTTATTATTGATGGCAGCCGCGGTTTTGTAAAGGATGGAAATAAAAACCGTCTGCGCGAGCGCGATATTTACAAGATAGTCAGCGCATTCCGTGAATGGCGAAATGAGGATAAATTTTCCCGATTTGTACCGTTAGCCGAAATAGAACGTAACGAATACAACCTTAATATTCCGCGTTATATTGATTCAAGCGATGCGGAAGATTTACAAAATATAGACGGGCACTTGAAAGGCGGTATTCCTGCAGTGGATATTAAAAGCTTGTCTAAGTATTGGGCTTTATTTCCAAAGTTGAATAAAGTCTTATTTAAACCGTTTCGCAGAGAATTCTATTCTTCTATTGTTCCCAAAGATGAAATTTCCCGCACCGTTTATGCTGACGGTGAGTTTTCCGCTTATGCTGATCGTATTGATCAGGCAACAGAGTCATGGAAAGCCGCTGTATGGAAAAAACTTACCGGAATTAAAACAAATACTGATATAAAAAAATATATTATCGAACTAGCTGATGAAATCCTGCATCAATTCGAACAGGTAACTTTACTAGATAAATACGATGTGTATCAGGTATTGCTCGCTTACTGGAATGATGTGATGGCTGATGATGTTTTCATTATTAAACAGGAAGGTTACAAGGCAGCGCGTGAAACAATAAACATTTTAGGTGAATATACTTCAGGTAAGAAAAAAGGTCAGGAAAAAATAACAGGTTGGGAAGGAAAATTGATACCGCGTCAAGTGTTACGGGACTATTTTTTCCGGGTTGAACAACAGGCTATTGCCGATACAGAGAATGTCATAGCAGCGAAAATTAACGAACTTGCAGAACTTATTGAGAATGCTGAAGATGGCTCAATAACCAATGATACACTCAATGATAAAGGAGAACTTGTTAAAGGTAAATTAAAAGCGGAAATTAAAAAGTTAAAAGATAATGAAGATAGCGATGATTATAAGGAATTAATGGCTCTTTCTGTTTTACAGGATAAAATAGATGAGTTTACAAAACTGCTCAAACAAATGTATTCTGAATTGGAAGGTAAAGAACTCGACAAATATAAAGCGCTGACTGATAAGGAAATCATTGAACTGCTTGTCAATCAAAAATGGTTAGGCGCAATCGTGGCAGGAATAGAACAGCTTTACCGCGCTGTTTCGCAGGGAATCGCCGCTCGTGTGACAGAACTTGCCGATCGTTATGAACAGACCTTGCCGGAGATTGAAGCTCAAGTCGCTGAACTAGAAAGCAAAGTAAAATCTCATTTGGAAACCATGGGGTTTACATAGTGAAAAAGATTAAAAACAACAAGGTTATTACAGTCTTTTCAAAAAATGAAAAACAATTTTTCGCAGACGTTTCACGCATATTGAATGAAGGGCGAAGCAAGGTTCATGCAACTGTTAATTCCGCTATGATAGAAACATACTGGAATATCGGCAGGCGGATTGTTGAACAGGAACAACAGGGAAAAGAACGCGCAAATTACGGAGAGCAGTTGCTTGTTAATTTATCCCGTTATTTAAGCGATACATTCGGCAAGGGTTTTTCTGTTGCTAATCTGTGGAATTTCAGACAGTTTTATCTTACTTGGCCAAATGATAAGATTCTCTACACACTGTGTAGAGAATTCAAATTGAGCTGGTCTCATATCCGCCTGATCATGCGTCTTGACAGCGAAAATGCCCGTGAATATTATTTGAACGAAACAAGCGCTCAAGGGTGGAGTGTCCGTGTTCTGGAACGAAATATCCAATCAGGTTATTTCAACCGATTATTGTCATCGCAAAGAGCAAAAATACCTGTAAAAACTAAGAAAAAAGCTCATGTAAAAAATGAAAACCCTGCAAAGTTGAACTGTCAGACAAAGCTTGACTTGATAAAAGACCCGTATGTTCTTGAATTTCTTGATTTACCGGAAAATCCAATTCCAAAGGAGACAAGTCTTGAATCGGCAATTATAAATCATTTACAGGAATTTTTGCTCGAAATGGGCAGGGGATTTTCTTTTGTCGGAAGACAATTTCGCATCAGTACAGAGACAACGCACTTTTATATAGACCTCGTGTTTTACAATTATTTGTTGAAATGTTTTGTAGTTATTGATCTAAAAACAAAAAAACTAACGCATCAGGACATAGGTCAAATGGATATGTATGTGCGGATGTTTGATGATTTAAAACGCTGTGAAGGTGATAATCCAACGATAGGAATTATTCTGTGCGCTGACAAGGATAAAGCGATTGCAAAATATTCTGTCCTTTCCGAGAGCAGTCAGATATTCGCGTTCAAGTATAAACTTGTTCTGCCGACCGAGGAAGAACTGACTGAGGAGCTTGAGCGAAACACCCGTTATCTGCGTGAAATACGGGGTGATGAATGAATAACAGAAGATTTTTTTACCACGAACCATCACAAGCCAACACGAACAATAATAAATATGTAAAAAGTTGGTTCGCGGAGTTTATATGGTGAAAGGGTGGATCAAGAAAAAACTTGGAGAATTAGGAGTTTTTTCAAAAGGAAGCGGTATAAATCGCGCTAATTCTAATAGTGGAAATCTGCCTTGTATTCGCTATGGGGAGATATATACGACACATGTTAATTACATAAAAGTCTTTAAATCCTTTATATCCAGAGAAGTAGCTCAAACCGCAAAATTATTAAAGCAAGGTGATTTGTTGTTTACAGGTTCAGGGGAAACAAAAGAGGAAATTGGAAAATGTGTAGCCTATATCAATGATTTTGAGGCGTATGCAGGAGGCGATATAATAGTGTTGTCGCCATATAGAGAAGTAGACTCATTATTTTTTGGATTCTTGTTAAACACACCCAATGTAAACAAGCAGAAAGCAAATAAAGGTCAAGGCGATGCGATTGTACATATTTCTGTAAAATCACTAGCAGACATTTCTGTAATTCTCCCTCCTCTCCCCGAGCAACGTGCCATAGCCGCCGCGTTATCCGACACTGACGCATACATTACAATACTTGAAAAACTCATCACAAAGAAACGTGCTATTAAACAAGGCGCAATGCATGAGTTACTTACAGGTAAGAGGAGATTGCCGGGGTTTAATGGGGAGTGGAAGGAAAAACAACTTTGTGAAGTTGCGCTTGATATTTGTACGGGTAAGAAAAACAATGAGGATAAGATTATCAATGGGAAATATCCGTTTTTTGTTCGTTCTAAACAAGTAGAAACTATAAATAATTTTTCATATGATGGTGAAGCAATTTTAATACCCGGCGAAGGTAACATAGGTGAGATTTTCCATTATATAATAGGCAAGTTTGATTTTCATCAAAGAGTATATAAAATTAGTGATTTCGCACCGGAATATTGTGGTAAGTATGTATATTACCAAATAAAGATGTCATTTGGCAAACATGCTCTTGAAAATACTTCAAAAGCGACTGTAGATTCTCTTAGATTACCTGTATTTCAAGAATATATTTTTTTAATACCACCTACATATGAAGAACAAAACGCTATCGTTACTGTACTCTCCGACATGGACGCGGAAATTGACGCTTTAACAGCAAAGTTGAATAAAGTTAAAAATATTAAACAAGGCATGATGAGCGAACTTTTAACAGGTCGTATACGATTGGCTGGAGATGCAGAACAAAAAGCAAAGAAAACTTCCAAGATAACTGAGTTTCCAATACCTGAGCAGAAGAAAAAGGGGCATAATCAACAGATTGATGACGCTGTTGCATTTGGTGTTATTGTTAACAGGTTCTACAATCCCAAGTATATATTGGGACGAGTAAAAATATATAAACTACTATATTTATTACGTAGATACCAGGAAGTATCGGTAACAGATTTTACAAAAAAAGCTGCAGGTCCTTATAAATCTGATGCTCGTTATGCAGGTGGAGAAAAAATAGCGCAAGAAAACGGTTACATTGTAGAAACGAAAGATAAAATCGGTTTTTCAATTACAAAAGGGGAAAAAAATTCAATCGCATTAAAATATGCATATGACTGGCAGTGGCAGGAAGCTATCAATTGGCTCGTTTCAAAATTTTTATATAAGAGTAGAGATGAATTAGAAACACTTGCGACAGTGGATATGGCAGTTTGTGAACTACTGGAAGAAGGAAAAACAATTGATTTAAACGCTGTAAAAGATGTTATACGTTCTAATGCAGAATGGAAACCCAAGCTGTCAAAACTGCATTTTTCAGACACAAATATAATAGCTGCGATCATGTGGCGGGATGAATTATTTGAAAAGAGAGGTGTGAAATAATGCAAAACGCAAAGGTAGGTCAAACAGAGCGGGAAACGCAGAACCATGTTCTGGAACTTTTTAGTAACGTAAATTTACTTGAGTATAAATATCTTGGCAACTGGACTGAGCGAGAAAATTTTAATATTGAAATTGACTTACTTACGGCGAATTTGAAAAGACGCGGGATTAATGATACGCTCATTCACCGGGCTGCTGAAGAATTGCGGTCTACCGCTCTTTGCAGAAACCTGCGTGAACTGCCTGCGGTAAATAAAGATGTTTACAGTCTGCTCCGTTATGGCGCGAAAGTAAAAGATGATAATGATGACATTAGAACAGTATTCTTTATAGACTGGGCGCAGATTGGCAGCAACGATTTTGCGATTGCAGAAGAAGTGACAATTCATGGCGCTGTCATGGATAAACGTCCTGACCTTGTTGTTTATGTCAATGGAATCGCGCTTGCTGTGATTGAACTAAAACGCAGTAATATCTCCGTTGCCGATGGAATTAGGCAGAATATTACCAATCAGCGTGATGATTTCATTGCGCCGTTTTTCTCTACTATTCAATTTACTTTTGCGGGTAACACAAGCGAAGGTTTACGGTACGGTACAGTGCTCACACCGGAAAAGTATTATTTGGAGTGGAAGAATTTTATTCCTGTAACACAAGACAAAAATATTGATGAATTAGGCGCGGATATCCGGCGGGTTTGTGAGAGCCTGTCTGATAAACTTGACTGGCAATTGTACAGTATATTCCGTAAAGAACGATTTATTGAGCTGATTCGCGATTTTATTATTTTTGAAAAAGGGGTAAAAAAGGTTTGCCGCCATAACCAGTATTTCGGTATCCGTCAGGCGCAGCTGCGGCTGGCAGACAACAAAGGCGGAATAATTTGGCACACACAGGGCAGCGGAAAAACAATGACGATGGTCTGGCTGTCAAAATGGATATTGTCGCATAACGCTAACGCCCGTGTTCTGATTATAACTGACCGCGAAGAACTGGATGGAAAAATTGAACGCAATTACGGTGACGTTGATGAAAAAATAACGCGTACAAAGAGCGGTAAGGATTTAATCGATAAACTGAATAAATATGAGGATAGGCTTATCTGCTCTCTTATACATAAATTCGGACAGCGCGGAACGGAAGTGTCAGAACTTGATTATGATAAATATATAGAAGATATAAAAAAATCATTACCTGCCGGCTTTAAGGCAAAAGGCGATTTTTATATATTTGTAGACGAATGTCACAGAACTCAATCTGGTAAGCTTCACAAAGCAATGAAAACAATTATATCGGATGCAGTTCTTATTGGTTTTACAGGTACGCCCTTGCTTGTTAAAGATAAAAAGACAAGTATTGAAGTGTTCGGCGGGTATATCCATACATATAAATATGATGAGGGTGTAGCAGACGGCATTGTTCTTGACCTTCGGTATGAAGCGCGTGATATACCTCAGGATATTACTTCGCAGGATAAAATTGACACATGGTTTGAGATAAAAACACGCGCCCTGTCTGACAAAGCAAAAGCGAGGCTTAAAGAAAAATGGGGAAATTTGCAGAAAGTTTTCAGTTCGGCAGGACGGCTTGATAAAATAGCAAATGACATTATTTTCGATATGGAAACTAAACCGCGCCTGTCTGACGGAACAGGCAATGCTTTATTGGTAGCCGGTGATATTTATTCCTCGTGCCGTTTTTATGAAATATTCAGAAGCAAAGGATTTAAACGCTGCGCTATTATAACAAGTTATAATGCCGCTCCAGGAAATCTTCGAACAGAAGATGTCGGCGGTGATGAGGATACGGAAGCAATAACAAAGTATGAAACCTATATAGAAATGCTTGAAGAACATGGGTACAATGTCAAACAGATCAATGATTTTGAAAAAGAGGCAATAGATAACTTTATAAATGCGCCCGCTAAAATGCGGCTGCTGATTGTTGTAGATAAGCTGCTGACAGGATTTGACGCGCCGCCATGTACATATCTGTATATTGACAGACACATGCAAAATCACGGATTGTTTCAGGCTATTTGCCGCGTAAATCGTCTTGATGGTGAAGATAAAGACTTTGGTTATATCGTCGATTACAAACAACTTTTTGGAGATTTAGAAGCGGCGCTGCGAACTTACACGGCAGGAGCATTTGAAGGATACGCTCCCGAAGATGTAGAAGGACTTTTAAAAAACAGGCTTCTTGAAGCAAAAAAATATTTAGATAATACACTGGAAGAACTGGATAATTTATGTGACGGTGTCTTTGCCCCGCGTGATGAAATTGATTTTATACATTATTTCTGCGGCGAAAGCGGCATTGTTGAAGATGAAGATGAAACATATACCCGATTACGCGAGCAGTTATATATGCTGGTCAATCGTTTAGTGCGCGCATACTCAGAGATAAAATCTGATATGGACACAGCAGGATATTCGGCAAATGAAAAATCTGATATTGCCAAAAAGGTTGAAAATTATATCCAGTTAAAAATGACAATTGGACGCGCAAGTTATGATGATATAGATTTCAAGATGTTCGAGCCGGGTATGCGTCATTTAATCGACACATATATTGTCGCAAGTGATGCAAAACCGCTTGGTATTGTGGATGATTTCACGCTGCTTGATTTCATACTGGCGCAAAAAGAAAAATTAGAATCTGAAGACCGGGGAAAAGAAGCTGCCGCTGAAGCAATCGAGAATAACATTCGCCGTAAAATCGTAGCAAAAATGCCTTTGAATCCTAAATATTATGCCAGAATGTCAGAAATATTAGAACAAATTATCCTTGACAGAAAAAAAGGCGTTTTAACATACAAAAGTTTGCTGGAATTATATGCCAAACTTGCAAGAGATGCCGCTACGCCGGAACAGAATATGCATTATCCTGAAAGTATACGAGGGAGCGGAGCGCTCCGCATGTTCTATGATAATTGCGGTGAGAATGAAGACTTGGCGCTTAAATTGGATGCGGCAGTTCAAGAAAACAAGATGGATGGTTTTAGAACTAATCCCGTCAAACAAAACAAAATAAAACGCGCTTTGTCTAGGATAATTGATGATGATAATGAGATTGAGCGTTTATTCAAACTTATAATGGCGCAGGAAGAATATTGATGATAGTATCTGGAATTGATGTACGAATAGATCGCAAAAAAATAAAAAACATGCATTTGTATGTCAAACCTCCAAATGGCGTAGTATCCGTATCTGCTCCGTTAAATATGAAAGATGATTCGATAGAGCGTTTTGTTCGGACAAAAATAAATTGGATAAAAACACAGCAGGCAAAATTTGCAGGACAGCTTCGTCAAACTGAACGCCAATATGTGTCTGGTGAAACATTATATCTTTGGGGAAAACAATATTTTCTGCAGGTTGATTATGGTATTAGAAATGTGTTGGAATTGTCTGGCAATACAGCAAAATTAATAGTACGAACAGAAAGTACTGTAAAGCAACGTGATACTTTTATTCGTGAATGGTATCGCCGACAACTAAAAGATGAAATTACTCGTTTGCTGCCAAAGTGGGAAGAAATAACAGGTTTGAAATGCAATTCATGGCAGACAAAATATATGACAAGTAAATGGGGAACATGTAATATTAAAAAACGTAAAATTTGGTTAAATCTTCAACTTGCAAAAAAAACTATAGATTGTTTGGAGTACATCATCTTACATGAATTAATTCATCTGCGTTTTAAAAATCACAATGCTGATTTTACAGCGTTAATGGATAAATATATGCCTTTTTGGAAAGATGTTAAGAAAAGATTGAATGAGCAAATATTAGATTGTTGGGCGACTGAATAATAGGTTTTATTAATATATTATTTAAAATAATAATACCTTTTAAATCCCTTTTCTTTGTCAGAGAATCGATAAAAATCGCCGAGATTAACCCGTTTGGTTTCTTTTGCCTTAAATAAAAACTCTGGCGCAAAAACCCTCCATTTTTGACAAGTTTTTGGAAAAACATGCTTTATAGGAGGAATCACGCCTTTTTGACGGTGGAAGTGATTCCGAAAAATTACGCTAAATCCTTATAACATAAGAATTTAGCGCGTTTTTGTTGCCACCTCGGAGAATTGAACTCCAGACACGCAGATTTTCAGTCTGCTGCTCTACCAACTGAGCTAAGGTGGCGTTACTTCGACAGTTCTTTTATACCTCCATCGAAATATTAGGTTTTCCGGCGCTTGCCGATAAACCTATCATCAATATGCCGAAAACAAAGAAAAATGTCAATAGGGGGATAAAATCGTACTATCCCCTGCATTTACTAAACCGCCAAAAACCGTTATACTGTCAGCATGGCTACAATAGAGATGAAAACGCCCCTTGTCGAGATTGACGGGGACGAGATGACACGTGTTTTATGGGATGTTATCAAAGAAAAACTGCTGCTGCCTTTTGTCAACCTTAAAACTGAATATTATGACCTCGGGCTTAAAAACCGCGATGATACTAACGACGAAATCACTGTTAAGTCGGCAGAAGCGATTAAAAAGCTCGGTGTCGGGGTTAAATGCGCCACCATCACTGCGAATGCGGCGCGTCAGACCGAGTATAATTTGAAATATCTGCTTCCAAGCCCGAATGCCACAATCAGGGCGATACTTGACGGGACTGTTTTTCGTAAACCGATTTCTGTCAGCCGCATTAAGCCTTCCGTAAACACATGGAAAGCGCCTATCGTTATCGGCAGGCATGCTTACGGCGATGTTTATAAAGCTGCAGAAATGGAAATTGACGGACCGGGTGTTGTCGAGCTTGTTTTTACAAGGACTGACGGGACGCAAAAAAGCATTAAGGTTGCGGATTTTAAAGGCAGCGGGATTGTGCAGGGGATGCATAATATCGATGAATCGATAAAAAGTTTTGCGCGCGCTTGCTTTCTTTATGCTATCGAAGAAAAACTTCCGATTTGGTTTGCTACAAAAGATACAATTTCTAAAACTTATGACGGAAGATTTAAAAATATTTTTAACGAAATTTACGAAACAGAATTTAAAGAAAAATGCAAAAACGCGGGCATCGAATATTTTTATACTTTGATTGATGATGCTGTCGCGCGTGTTGTTAAAAGCGAAGGCGGTTTTTTGTGGGCTTGTAAAAATTATGACGGCGATGTTCAAAGCGATATGATCGCAAGCGCGGCAGGAAGCCTTGCTATGATGACAAGCGTTCTTGTCTCACCTTCCGGTGTATATGAATATGAAGCGGCTCACGGCACTGTGCAGCAGCATTACTACCGTTATAAAAAAGGGGAAAAAACAAGCACAAACCCTGCCGCCCTTATTTTTGCATGGACAGGCGCTCTTGCTAAACGCGCTCAGCTTGATTCATTAAACGATTTGGCGGAATTTGCAAATTGTCTTGAAAAAGCGGTGCTTGACACTATCGAATCGGGAATAATGACAGGAGACCTTGCAAGATTATCCAATCCTCCTGCAAGCAAGATTCTTAATTCTTGGGACTTTATCGATGAAATTGTAAAACATATGCACCTAACATAAATCACAGGCAGATAAAATAAAACTCATACACAAAGGAGTGATAATGAATAAATTACAGGCAAAACTTATTTTAGAAGACGGAAGCGAATTTTCAGGATGGGCTTTCGGAAAAATGAAATCAACTGCGGGCGAAGTTGTGTTTAACACCGGAATGAGCGGTATCGCTCAGGCGTTAACCGACCCTGCCTGCAAGGGGCAAATATTTGTTTGTACATGGACTATAGTCGGCAATTGCGGCGTGCCTGTTAATAAAAACGGCACGCCTTTTTTTGACGCTAACGGAATTCCTTTGCATCTTGAATCGGAAAAAATAGAAGCGCACGGATTAATTGTTTGCGATCTTTGCGAAGAGCCGAGCCATTATCTTTCAAAAATGACATTATCATCATGGCTTGAAAAAAATAAAATACCCGGTATTTGCGGAGTTGATACACGCGCCCTTGCTTTGCGTCTTCGCAACAAAGGCACAATGCGCGGAAAAATTATCATCGAAGGAAAGAGTGATATATCTCTAAAAAAAATAAATACATCTAACCATGAAGGTTTTACAGATAAAAAAATAAAAACATATCTTCCGTCAACAAATAAAACGGGTGTAAAAATCGCTCTTATTGACTGCGGTGTAAAGGCAAATGTAATACGATGCCTTCTCAGCCGCGGCACTGAAGTGATACGCATACCGTGCAATACAGATTTTGAAAATATTGATTATGACGCTCTTTTGCTTTCAAGCGGACCGGGCGATCCTAAAGATTATAAAACACTTATCAAAGCTGTAAGCAATGCCTTGTCATCATCAAAACCGATTTTCGGCATAGGGCTTGGAAATTTGATCCTTGCGCTTGCTGCAGGGGCTGATACTTACAAACTGCCTTTCGGTCACAGAAGCCAGAATCAGCCTTGTATAGAAGAAGGAACAAGCAGTTGTTATGTGACATCTCAAAATCACGGGTTTGCGGTGAGAACGGAAACTCTGCCGAAGGGCTGGAAACAATGGTTTACAAATGCAAACGACGGCACTTTAGAAGGGATTAAATGCGAAGATAAACCTTTCTGCTCTGTGCAGTTTTACCCTGAAGGATGCCCTGGATCACGAGACACAGAATTCCTTTTTGACAAGTTTATCGAAAAGGCAAAGGAGGCAAAAAAATGACACCTAACAGCGAACTTCCGAAAAAAGTATTAATCCTCGGTTCAGGCGGTTTAAAAATCGGACAGGCAGGGGAATTTGATTATTCAGGCTCTCAAGCGATTAAAGCGATGCGCGAAGAAGGCATCAAAGTAATATTAATCAACCCTAATATAGCGACAATTCAAACAAGCGAAGGAATGGCGGATAACATTTATTTTCTTCCCATCACGCCTGAATATGTTCGCAAAGTTATCGAAAAAGAAAAACCCGATGCAATGCTGCTCTCCTTCGGCGGACAAACCGCTCTTAACTGCGGTGTCGCATTGGATAGAGACGGCACTCTCAAAAAAAATAATGTCAGGGTCTTAGGCACTCCTGTAAAAACTATCGAAGATACAGAAGACCGCCAGTTATTTGTAGATCGCTTAAATGAAATTAACGCGCTAACCCCGCGCAGTTTCGCGGTAACGGATACTGACGCTGCTTTAAAAGCCGCTAACGAAATTGGCTATCCCATCATGGCGCGTGTCGCATTCGCGCTCGGAGGAGCGGGATCGGGGATTTGCCGTAACGAAGCTGAACTTTCAAAAAGATGCGCGATGGTTTTTGCGCGTAAATTAGAAATAGATTCAGCTCCGCAAGTGCTTGTAGAAGAATGGCTTGGCGGCTGGAAGGAAATCGAATTTGAAATTGTAAGAGACGCTTTTGATAACTGCATCGCGGTTGCAAGTATGGAAAATATCGATCCTTTAGGCATACACACAGGCGAAAGTATAGTTGTATCTCCCGCTTTAACTCTAACGGATTATGAATTAGGCAAACTAAGACGCATCGGCATCGACGTTATACGTCATTTGGGAATCATCGGCGAGTGTAATATTCAATTTGCTCTCGATCCCTTTTCTGAAGATTACCGCATCATCGAAGTAAACGCACGTCTTTCGCGCAGTTCCGCTCTCGCTTCAAAAGCGACGGGTTACCCTCTTGCATTTATCGCGGCAAAAATCGCAATCGGTCATTCGCTTTTAGAAATTGATAACCGCATCACTCATACTACAAAATCTTGTTTTGAGCCTGCGTTAGACTACATCGTAGTAAAAGTTCCGCGCTGGGATTTAACTAAATTTAAAAATGTTGATGTTCGCATCGGATCGGAAATGAAATCTGTAGGGGAAGTAATGTCCATTGCAAGAACCTTTGAAGAAGCGATGCAAAAAGCTCTGAGAATGACAGGCATCGGCGCTCCGGGTCTTGCAGGAGAAGACGCATTATGCGGCGAAATTTTTTCTGAAAAAGGAAATATCGATGCAAAAATCCGAGACGCGCTTTCTAAACCGACAGACAGGCGCATTTATGTAATTTACCGCGCCTTATACGAAGGCTGGTCTGTTGATAAAATTTATAAGCTAACAAAAGTAGATAAATGGTTTTTAAATAAAATTAATAATGTTTGTAAAATGGAAAAAGAATTGCGAGCGCTTAATCAACAATCCGCTAATCCTCAATCCATGCTTCCACCTCTCCTTCTTGCAAGAGCAAAGCAACTCGGTTTTTCTGATGCGCGCATCGGTCAATGCATAGGCTTACAGGAAATGCAAGTCCGCGCTTTACGAAAAGAACAGCGTATTTTTCCTTCGATAAAACAAATCGACACTCTTGCAGGCGAGTATCAGGCGAAAAATAATTACCTTTACATGACTTATGGAAGCGTGCAAACAGGCTTTGCACCTAACGCAGTTCAGGCTGATGATGTAAACCCTTCAGGAAAGGGTGTAATGGTTTTAGGATCGGGGGTTTACAGGATAGGGAGCAGTGTCGAGTTTGATTGGTGCTGCGTAAATGCGGTGCAAACGGTTCGCAATTTGGGGCGTTACTCGATCATGGTTAACTGCAATCCTGAAACAGTTTCTACAGATTATGATATGTGCGACAGACTTTATTTTGAAGAATTAACTTTAGAGAGAGTGCTTGATATTTACGAAAGAGAAAACCCGGACGGCGCAATAATTTCGATGGGCGGGCAAACACCTAACAATCTTGCAACAAAACTTTTTGATTCAGGAGTGCATATTTACGGAACATCCCCTCAATCAATCGATATGGCAGAAGACCGAAATAAATTTTCTGCTCTGCTCGACAAGCTTGGAATCAGTCAGCCTGAATGGAAAGAATTAACAAACCTTGAATCTGCAAAAGAATTTGCGAAGAATGTAGGCTATCCTGTGCTGATACGTCCAAGTTATGTGCTATCCGGCGCTGCAATGAATGTTGCATGGGACGATACAAGCCTTGAAAAGTTTTTAAATCTTGCAACCGATGTCTCTCCAGAACATCCTGTTGTAATTTCCAAGTTTATAGAAAATTCAAGAGAGATAGAAATTGACGCTGTTGCGCGAAAGGGAGAAATTCTTTTTCATGCAATTACAGAGCATATAGAAAATGCAGGCATTCATTCAGGTGACGCGACAGTTGTTTTACCTGCACAGCGTTTATATGTAGAAACCTTACGCAAAATAAAACAGATAAGCGAAAAAGTCGCGAATGCGTTAAATATTACAGGTCCATTTAACATTCAATTCCTCGCGCAAAGAGGGTTAGTGAGTGTAATAGAATGTAATTTGCGCTCAAGCCGCAGTTTCCCTTTCTGTTCGAAGGTTAGCCGGGTAAATATGATCGAAATTGCTGTAAAAGCGATGTTAGACGATCCATCAAACCCTGCAGAAAAATCGACAATCTCCGCGCTTGAACTTCCCTGTGTCGGAGTAAAAGCCGCGCAATTCAGTTTTTCACGCCTGCACGGCGCAGACCCTGTAAGCGGAGTTGAAATGGCAAGCACAGGAGAGGTCGGCTGCATCGGAGGAAGCCTTTCTGACGCGCTTTTAAAAGCTCTTCTTTCTGTCGGATATAAAATCCCGAAAGAAAACGCGAGGGTACTGCTATCGACAGGACCTATGGTAGACAAATTAGACTTCCTTGATTCTGCGCGTAAACTTGTAAAGATGGGGCACAAACTTTTCGCCTCAAGAGGGACTGCCAAATTTCTTGCAGATAACAATGTTCACGTAACGCCTCTTGCCTGGCCCCTTGAAAAGAAAGAGCCTAACATCGCAGACCTAATAAAAAAACGCGAAATAGATATGATCATCAATATTCCCAAAAATAATGCCGAACTGGAATTAAAAAACGATTATATAATCCGCCGCCTTGCCGTTGATTTTGACATTCCGCTTTTTACAAATATTAAAGTTGCGAAAGAATTTATAGACGCGCTTGAAACTTTGCATAACGGGGCGGAAATTGAAATTAAAGCGTGGGAAGAGTATTGAGATCGGAAAATTTTAAAATTCTTTGTTGGATTAATAATTTATAAAGTTGTTTTAATTTTTCAAATTATTTTCTTTTATTTTTTCGTTTTTCAACTTCTTTATATACTTCCATTTTATCTTTTTTTCCATGAAACATTATTTTGGGGATTATAATTTTCCATTCGTGTTTCTATAGTTTTTTTAATAACAATCCTTTCATATAATTCTTCAATTTCTTTTAAATGTTCATATTCTTGATATGTAAGTAATACAGCTTCCAGATTATTATTTTTTAATATATAAACCGCTTTTCCGGAAGCTGATATACTGCGTACAGTTTGTGTCAGTTCCTTTTGAAGTTTTGTAATGGCTACCATTTGTTTTGGTTCTACCAACATATATTTCTCCTTATTATTATATATATAATAATATATATTTTTCTCCTGATTTTGTCAAATAAAAAAAGCGCTCCCCGCCCGTTGAAGCGGACGGCGGCGCTTCGTTTCTTACACTTCGGAACCTGTTCGAACCTTCGGTTCGCGAACTCAGGGGCGAACAACACGGAAGCCAAGACGGTCGGCCCTGCCATCGGGGTAGCTGCAACCACGGGCAGCAGAACGAGTGTCCTCCGCCGAATTGCCCCAACTCCCGCCGCGATGCACGCGGTAAGTGCCAACGAAATCTCCCGTAGGATCAATTTTCGCTCTGCTTGGATAAAGTCCATGCCAATCCCAGCACCATTCCCAAACATTACCATGCATGTCAAATAATCCATAAGAGTTTGCGAGTTTTTGCCCTACAGGATGCGTTGTAATTCCACTATTTTCTTTACACCATCCTGTGTCATCGTTAAAGTTTGATCCTGTATTATACGCTGTTGTTGTTCCCGCTCTGCATGCATATTCCCATTCTGCTTCGGTAGGCAGACGATAACCGTTTACCTTCCTTTTCCATTTTACTGTAGTACCTTTTATTTTATAAGCAGGAGTTAAACCTTCTTTTTGGCTTAGCTTATTACAATACTCTATCGCATCAAACCAGCTTACTTGTTCTACAGGCAGGTTATCTCCTTTAAAATTACTTGGATTATTTCCCACAATTTCCTGATATTCTTTCTGTGTAACTGTAAAATTACACATATAAAATGAACTTACTGTCACCTGATGCTGTGTTTCATTCTCGTTACGATCAGGTTCATTCGCAGGGCTTCCCATCATGAAAGTACCGCCTTTTATGTGTACAAAGTTTGAAGAAATAGCGTTTAACGATGATATATACGAATTTGATGAAGGAGCGTTTGCCTGTGACGGACTTTGAGTTGACGAAACCTTTTTTGCCGCTTCCTCTGTTGTTTTTCTTGCTGCTTCTTCCGCCTTTGCCGCCTTCTTCTCAGCTTCAGCAGCTTTTTTCTCAGCTTCAGCCAGCTTCTTTTCCGTTTCTGTCGGTTCTGATGCAGGTATCGCAATTTGCCAGCCAAGAGCGTTTATAAACTCAAAGATAATATTTTCTGCAATTTCAAGCGCAACAAAATCTTCTGTAAGGTTTCTTATCGCTATCTTTACAGCTCTTTCCTTATCTTCTTGCGAAGAATTTAAATTTTGTTTTAAAATTTTAGACGCACCGCTGTCATACACGGAATTAACTAATTTTTTAATGCTCTTGGAAGCGGACGGCATAAAATCAGGAAAATATGATTTTAATTTTTCTCCGAGTAAAACATCTGCGCCGAATTTTTTATAAATAGCGGCTAACGCATCTTTTGAATTTTCAAAAGATTGCTGATCTTCTCTTACTTGAGGATTTTCGCCGCAAAAAGGGCATTTTGTCATTGTAGCGGAATTTTTTTCGTTTATTTTCCATTCGTTTTCACAGTGAACGCATTTCATGGTTGTCTCCTTTTGTTACAATATACTATAAATTAATATAACATTAAACAATAATTATGTCATCTATGAAGATTTTTCTCGCCAAGTCGCCAAGAATCGCAAAGAGCGCAAAGACTTTATTCGAATACTTTATTTATAAATTAAAAATCTATGATTAATCAGATATATTTGCAGATTTTAGATAAGAATTCAAACGACAACTCTGCGCTCTCCGCGCCTCCGCGAGAAAATAAATCGAACAACAACTTGGCGTTCTTTGCGTTACTTTGCGCCTTTGCGATTAAAATTAATTTTTTAATTTTAAAAATATTTTTTAGTTTCAACAACTCAAGAACGCACAACACGGAAGCCGATACTGCTATACTCGCCGTCGGGATCGTAGCTGTTACGGTTGGCTGAACGAGCGGCCGCCGCCGATATGAGCCAACTCCCGCCTCGCAGCACGCGGTAAATGCTTGAGACCGCTCCTGTAGGATCAGTTTGCGCTCCGCTTGGATAATCATCATACCAATCCCAACACCATTCATCTACATTACCATGCATGTCAAATAATCCATAAGCGTTTGCGGGTTTTTGCCCTACAGGATTCGTTGTATCTCCGGTGTAATTATCAAACCATCCTGTTGTGTTATCGGTAAAATTTGATCCTGTATTATACGCTGTTTTAGTTCCTGCTCTGCATGCGTATTCCCACTCTGCTTCGGTAGGAAGACGGTATCCGGACGTTTCTAACGAACCGTTTGCCTTCCTATTCCATGTTACTTCATAATTATCTATAGTATAAGCAGGAGTTAAACCTTCTCTTTGGCTTAGCTTATTACAATACTCTATTGCATCAAACCAGCTTACATTTTCTACAGGCAGGTTATCTCCTATAAATCTACTTGGATTATATCCCACAATTTTCCGATACTCTTTCTGTGTCACTGTAAATTTACACATATAAAATGAACTTACTGTCACCTGATGCTGTGTTTCATCATCGTTACGACCATGTTCATTCTTAGGGCTGCCCATCATGAAAGTACCGCCTTTAATGTATACAAAGTTAGCATTGATTTTTTGCGATGGCGTTGAAGGACTCGGACTTGTTGGAATATTTTTCGCTTCTATTTTTTCTGGTTCGGATTTTTTTATTTGCCAGCCGAGAGCGCAAACAAACTCAAGAATAATATTTTCCGCTATTTCAGGAGCGATAAAAGCGTCCGTGAGGTTTCTTACTGCTATCTTTACAGCTCTTTCCTTGTCTTCCTGCGAAGAATTCAAATTTTGTTTTAAAACATTGGAAGCGCCTTTTTTATAAACTGCACTAACTAATTCTTTTATATTTATAGATACAGAAGGAGCAAAATCAGGAAAATATGATTTTAATTTATCTCCGAGCAAAACATCTGCTCCGAATTTCTTATAAATTGCGGCTAACGCGTCTTTTGAATTTTCGTATGATGATTGCTCATCTTTTTCATTTGGATTTTCGCCGCAAAAAGGGCATTTTGTAATAGAAGCGGAAATTTTTTCATTCGTTTTCCATTCGCTATCACAGTGAACGCATTTCATGGGTTTCTCCTTTAATATAATATACCATAAAATATTTTTTAGTTTCAATAACTCAAGAACGCACAACACGGAAACCGGTATCGTCGTACCTGTAGTCTGGATCGGCGAGGGAACGGTTGGCTGAACGAGTGTACACCGCCGAAGCGTCCCAACTCCCGCCGCGCAGCACGCGGTCAGTGCCCAAGACTTCCCCTGTAGGATCGGTTTGCGCTCCGCTTGGATAATTTCCATACCAATCCCAACACCATTCCAAAACATTTCCATGCATATCAAATAATCCATAAGCGTTTGCAGTTTTTTTCCCTACAGGATGTGTTGTTCTACCGTTGTTTTCTTTACACCATTCTGTGTTATTTTTACACCATCCTGTGTTATCGGTAAAATTTGATCCTGTATTATACGTTGTTGTTGTTCCAGCTCTGCATGCATATTCCCATTCCGCTTCGGTAGGCAGACGGTATCCGGATGTTTCTAACGAAACGTTTAATTTCCTGTTCCATGTTACTTTTTTATTATCTATAGTATAAGCAGGAGTTAACCCTTCTCTTTGGCTTAACTTATTGCAATACTCTACTGCATCAAACCATCTTACACATTCTACAGGCAAGTTATCTCCTTTAAATTTACTTGGATTATTTCCCATCACTTCAAAGTATTCTTTCTGTGTCACTGTAAATTTACACATATAAAACGAACTTACTGTTACCTGATGCTGTATTTCTTTATTGCTGCGACCACGTTCATTCTTAGGGCTGCCCATCATAAAAGTGCCGCCTTTTATGTGCACAAAGTTTGCGGAAATAGAGTTTGATTTTATTTTTTCTCCGAGTAAAACATCTGCACCGAATTTTTTATAAATAGCGGCTAACGCGTCTTTTGAGTTTTCAAAAGATTGCTTTTCTTCTTTTTCATTTGGATTTTCACCGCAAAAAGGGCATTTTGTAATAGAGTCGGAAATTTTCTCATTCGCTTTCCATTCGCTGTCACAGTGAACGCATTTCATGGTTTTCTCCTTTTATAATATACCAAATACTAATATATCAAACAATAACTTGGCGTTCTTTGCGTTACTTTGCGCCTTGGCGATTAAAAAATTACTTAATTAACGCCTGCTCTATTTCATTAATAATTGTATCCGGCGTAGATGCCCCTGCACTTATACCGATTACATCATAAGAGAAAAACTCTTTTGGGATTTGTTTTGCGTTTTCAACTAACACGCAGGGTTTACCGCTTTCTTTTGCAATTGCAAAAAGGCGGCGCGTATTTGCGGATTCTTCGCCGCCTGCAACAATAATTGCATCAACTTTTGTAAGTATTTCTCTTAACGCTCCCTGACGCTCATTTGTTGCAGCACAAATTGTGTTTACAATTTCTAAATTAGGAAAATATTTTTTTATTTCATTTGCAATTGCCTGATATTCTTCGTTGGAAATTGTTGTTTGTCCCAAAAGAGCTGTTATTGCTGACTTGTTTGATTTATAAAGAGAGAGTGCCGCTTCCTGCGCTTCCTGCACATCGCTTACTACAATGTGAAAGGGAGCTGTATTTGCATAACCTAATAAACCAGCTATTTCTGCATGCTTAAATCCCTGCTCGTTTGTTTCTCCTGCTATAAAAATGCTGTAGCCGGATTGAGAGAGTTCCTGCGTTTTTAATTGATTTACTTTAACTTTAGAGCATGTTGCATCAATTATATTTGTTACTTTACTGCGAAGGTACATTTCAAGACCTGGACTTATTCCGTGTGCGCGGATAATTACAGAACTGTCTTTATTTATCACCTTTCCTGTCATTAATTGACCGTATGTAATGGCATTTACACCTAACGCTTTAAGATCGTCTAACACTTTCGGATTGTGAATTAAAGAACCGAGTGTAAAGACGCTGTTTACTTCACTGCTGTTTGCTGTATTAATTGCAAGATCAACAGCACGGCGAACACCCATACAGAAACCTAAAACATTTGCTTTTATTACTTTCATAAAAAAATAGCGGTGTTAATAAGACACCGCTTTTAATTTTTTAACCTGCAATTTTTGCTGCAAGTTTTTTCTTTTCCCGCTTTACTTTCAGTTTATCCCAAAAATTAACAAAGCCGGAAACTATAAATAATGTTGTGAAAACACCGGAAATCATGCCTACCAGCAATGCAAGTGCAAAATCTTTCATTGAACCTGTTGTAAAAATAAACAGAGCAAGGACTGCTAACATAGTAGATGCTGTTGTTATTATTGTACGCCCTAATATACCTGTTAAAGAAATGTTTAAAATATCGACAAATGCATTATCAGAATATATACGCAGGTTTTCTCTTATACGGTCAAATAAAATAATTGTATTGTTAGTTGAATATCCTAAAATTGTTAGAATTGCCGCTATACTTAATGTTGTAAATTCCATCCTTGTCCAAACAACAAAAGCTATTATGACCAATACGTCATACATAATTGCGATTACTGCCCCTACTGCAAATTGCAGTTTAAAACGAATCGCAGAATAAATTAAAACAAGCAATAAGGTAAGACTGATAAGCACGCCTGCCTGATCTGTTAAGTTTTTTGAAAAACGCGAGCCGACATAATCAGAACGCAAAACAGCGATTGTCCCCTTTCCAAAATGAGCTTCCAGTACTTGTACGATCTCGTTTGATGTTACGCGCCCTTCTTCCTTATCTTCGATGCGGATCATGAATTGACGATCATTTTGATTGCCCAAGTTCTGTACAGAAACCCCCTGACTGAAACTTGACATTGCAGTTCTTACCTCCGAAATATCGGTAGGAGAAGATGCACCGGGATCAAGATAATGGATAACATAAGGAGATACACTGCTTAAATTGGAATTACTTTGTGAACTGAAAACAAGCCATATCGAATTATTATTTTCATTTATTAATAAAGTAACTTCGATATCATTAAGTTCTGCTTCCATTGCCCGTTTTATTGCACCTAACGTTGTGTATTCGGCAAAAGAATATTTATATGTCTTGCCTTCAATTCCTGAACCGGAAATAATAATATAAACATTGTTGCGATCATACTGAATAACAGCGCTTGTTGTTCCGTTCCAGCGTATATTTAACGCAGAAGGGGCAATCTGTACTTCCTGCAATAAACCTGCCTGAAAATCGACACCTAACGCAAAGCCTTTATGTATAATATAACCTGTTATACTAAAAACAACCAAAACTACGGAAATGATTGCTGCAGGAAAAAAGAACTTAGAAAATTGAATTGTTTTTTTCATAAACCGGCTCCTTTTGCTGAACTAACAGAGTTTGCTTCTTCTATGCGTGTTGTCCAGCTGACAGAAAGGTCTTTGCTTTTCATAACATCAGTTCCGAAATCAAATATTAAACGTGACACGAAAAGCGCTGTAAAGACCGATGAAAACACACCGATTGAAAGGCTTACGGCAAATCCCCTTATAGGACCGGAGCCCAATTGCGAAAGGAATAAGGCGGCGATAAATGTTGTAATGTTTGAGTCCATAATCGCCCAGAATGCTTTTGCAAAACCTGCTTCTATTACAGCTTTCCGCGATTTACCAAGACGCATTTCTTCTTTCATACGCTCAAAGATAATTACGTTTGCATCTGTTGCCATACCGATAGTAAGAATAAAACCTGCAATGGCGGGTAACGTCAATGTAAAACTAAGAGCGGAAAGTACGCTGAACATTATGTAAAAATTTAAAAGCTGCGCGATAACAGCATTAACACCTGCACCTTTATAATAAACTAAAAGGAAAACTAAAACTAAAGAAATGCCGCCTAACAGCGCATAAAGCCCTTGATTGATTGTATCTTCTCCCATCGAAGCGCCGATGCTTTGCTGGCTTGCTACTTCAAGTTCAACAGGGAGTGCTGCGGTTCTTAAAACAAGCGCTAAATTAGCCGCGCTGTCAGCATCAAATCCTGTAATTGTTCCTCTTTCTCTGATACCTGTAGAAATTCTCGGCGCAGACCTTACCCTGCCGTCCATAACTATTGCAAGATTTCTATCAATATTTAAAGATGTCAGCTGATAAAAAATCTCGCCGCCTTCCGGACTTAATCTAAAAATAACTTCGGGCTTACCGTCCATATTGTTGCGTTCAACGTTCGCTTCTTCGATATAATTACCGTCAAGCCCTATTTCTTTATCTACTACGATATAACTAAGAGTGCCGTCAAGATTCTTTCTTTGTTCGTCAAGACCGTATCTGTCTTTTGTATAAACACCTAACACCATAGTATTGTCAGGTATAATATATTGATTGATTAAATTTCCGCTTGCGTCAAAAGTTGATGTAGGGTTTGCAAGATAATACCGGTAAAAAGCTTCAGTTGCTTCAGAATTTTCAAGATGGAATGTAAGACTTCCCTTTCCCATAATAATATCGTTGATTCTTTCAGGATCTGCGGTTCCCGGAATTTCAACATAGATTTGATCGTTGCCTTGCCTTCGGATAACAGGTTCTGTTAAACCGAAACGGTCAATGCGGCTGTTTAAAACTTCAAGCGCACGGTTCATTGCATCGATCCTATCCTCTTCGTTTAACGGTCTGCCGCCTAACCTTTGAGAAACTGAATCAAGATTTGTCTGAAGTACAATACTTAAACCGCCTGATAAATCAAGACCAAGTTTTACAGCGCTTCGCTGTAAATCTTTTATTGCAAAGATTTCATTGCGGTATTTGTTTTCAATAGCATCCATCGCTTCCCTTCTGGAAGAAAAAGCTTCAAGAACTGTTTTTGAATTTAACGTTGAAGGAACCGATAAATTATAATCCCTGTATGTTTTTTTTGCTATCGGTATTAAATATTCCAAATCAGACGGGACTGCATCTGAGGTACGGGATGCTTCAATAATACGCTGTAAATCGGCGCTTGCAGCCTCAGAGGAATATGTCCTTATCTGCTGTCTTGATCCCTGCGCAAGCGTCTGTTGATCTCTGGGTGTGAAAAAATACCAGCGTATCGATGGCCATAAAAATAAAAAACAAACTGTTAAAACAATAAGTAATATAATAAATCTGTAGCGTTTACTCATAATTATTCTCCGGACTCAGAGTTTTCCTTTTCAGATTCAGAATTATCTGTTATCTTTTCTTCTTTAGAGCTGACAACAGTGGAAATCGCACTGCGTAAAAACTCCAATTTTACGTTTTCATCAACTTTAACAATTACAGTTGATTCTTTTACACTTTGAATTGTCCCGTAAACTCCGCCTATGGTGACAATTTTATCGCCTTTTTTTAATGCGCCTAACATTTTCTCGGTTTCTTTTCGTTTTTTATTCTGCGGTCTGATAATCAGAAAGTAAAAAATGAGAATAATTGCGGCAAAAGGGATTAAACTGGAAAAAATACTTCCCGCTCCGACTTCGGCACCCTCTGGAGGGGCTGCCATTAACAATGGAAGAACAAATGAATACATTGATAACATCCTTAAATTATATTTAAGAATACTTTATCATAAAGAAGAGCTTTTGTGCAATAGGGCTAAATTTACAGGTATTTTTATAGGATTATTGAGCGTTTTACATCATTTACAGAGAAAACCCCGAAAAGCCTCTCTAAAGAAGAAACTGATACTGACGATCCTGATGTTTTATTATAAATTTGCGCCACTAACTCAAGTTCGCCGCTGTCTTTTGACCAGATTGCAGAAGAATAAGCCGCTTTAAAAAGCCCTTTTTCGGCAAGCTCTTTAGTTGATAGTTTTGCATAAAGCTTTTTTGCTGTCCCGTCTATTACAGCGGAAGGTCCGTCATATCCTATTGTAAAAATAAAATCTTCTCTTTTCAGCATAATTTCCTCTTGAATTAGAATTTCCATGCAAAGCCGATTTTTGGTTTTATAAAATCTGCAGCCGGAACAATAAAATAATGAGATAAATCAACGCCAATATCAAGATGGAAAATATCAACAATCATGAATAACAATGATCCGCCCACATTTAAATGCGCGGAAAAAACATTCTCTCCCAATCCGTAAAAAGTTGAAGTGCCGCAACCAAAACGGAATGTAAAAGCAACTTTTTCATTAAATATTCTTTTTTGAAATAAAATATTTAAATTTATTTCCGTAAATGCTACACTGTAATCCATTGTAGATAAATTTTTAAACCAATCTTCAAGGCTCGTCGCAAATTTTAATGCATTATTTATAAAAAAGATAGAAGCGGAAAATTCTACGCCTCCGTTGAATGTAGCGCGTTTTGAAGAAACAAATTCAAATGCAGCGGTTAAACCGGATAAAAATAACCCACTGCCGAAAAAATCATAAACTTCTCCTGACAGAGGGATAACCGGATTAAGCGACATTCTATAAAAAATATCCATCGGTTTCCTGTAACCAATATCAAAATTACCCGCTCTTGCTTCAATTCCGCCTGGATTTACAACACAGATATCATATGTTCCTGTGACCAATCCCCTGTCATCAAAATAAACCATCGCTCTTTTATCGTTTAATATACGAACTTTGACAGGATGCTGTTCAAAAGATTTATTATATTTACTGCGTAAATAAATAACTGATTCTTCTGACAGATTAACACCTGTAAGATAAATTATTCTTTCGGCTCTTTGATCCAGATAGAATATGTTAGGTGAATATTTTTCTATTCTGGGCTGAAAGGCATGGAGTATTTCAATTTCCATCCATTCGCTTGGATCTCCCGGAAAACTTAAAAAATCATAAGGAGTTATATTAAACAGATAAATGCCCGGATGCAAAGAAATTTCTACAAAATTATCTGTCGTTATTTTTCTAAAAACTTCTTCATTGGTGTTATTATTAATAATGATTATTTCGTATTGCATTGTATTGATATCGCTTTCCCATGTAAGACGCTGAACTATCTTTGCCGCATTTTCGCTGTAACTAATAAAATATCCGCCTTCTTGTAATTCCTGCCCTTTTATTAATATATCCCGTATTAAATTTCTGTGTACTCTTAGCTCTTCGATTTGAGATGCTCTCTCTATAAAATTTGCAAACAATGGGCTTTCTGCATCTGCAAGTACATAAAGCCTGCCGGATAACGAGAGAATTTTTTCATTGTTTCCGGGATCATTTAAAAGTGTGTCTATCAATTCATCTGAAGTACGGTTAAATTCCTCAGTAATAAAAGCGTCTGTATCATTTTGTTCTTGCGAAAATAAAAGCGGTATAAAAATAAAAAATGCAATAATAAAAATTAAATATTTATTCTGTTCCATAAAGAACTCCGGTATCTCTTGTTCTAATGCGGCTGGGTCTTTGAACATCAAGCACAAAAACATTTTCGCCTATTTGCCCGCGCTGTTCAATCTTGCCTTCTCTATTGTAAAATATTGCTTCTACCTGCCAGGAAAAGTTTCCGCTGTTTTCAAGAATTGATAAATTCTTGAATGTATAACTCAATTCCGATATCGGGCTTGTCTGGAAAATTTGTCTTTTTCCTGTAACTGTTTCTCTGTAAATTGAGAAAATATAATGGTTTGCACCTTCTACTTGCGACCATCTAAAAAGAATACTTCTTTCAAGACGCAAATTTTGTGTGCTGATGTGTTCGTTATTAGCGGGGAATCTGTTTTCAGGAGCAGGCAGCAGCGGAACTGTAAGCACGCGTATCTGGCGCGGCTCTCTTGGCGCAATTAATTTTCCGTCAGGTGTGCGCGCTTCTACTGTCCAATACCAAACACCTGATCCTAAGTTATTAAGTGTAATAGTACGTTCGGGATTAATTTCTTCATAATAAGGTCTGGAACTTGGATTTGCGTTACGCGAAATAATAAATTTGGAAGAGGCAACCTCTTCTGAAGTATCCCAACGGAAAACAATCGGCTGCCTGATCGCTAAAAGACCCGGTATAACAATTCCGGAATCGGGGGTGAGTAAAAATAAAGGCAATGCATCGGTTTGTATGCGGGAAACTTCTCTCTGAGGGCTTGTTGTAATTGCGGCGGTTTGTTCGACGGCTGCAGGCTCTGTTTGCTGCACTGCCGCTGTTTGCTGTTCCGCTCTCTCGCGCTCTGCTTGTGCAGCTTCTGTCTGTGCCGCTATTTGCTGAGCGGTTTGTTCGCGTACCGCTTGCACTCTTACAGCTTGTGCACGCGCCGCCTGCTCGCGCGCTGTTTGTGCAGCCTGTTCCCGTGCTGCAAGTTCCATTGCCGCTTGCTCTCGTTCTGCTCTTTCACGCGCTGCCTGCTCGCGCGCAGCTTGTTCTCTTGCCGCTTGCTCCCGCGCTGCTTGTTCACGGGCTGCTAATTCTCTTGCCGCTTGATCGCGGGCTGCTTGCTCCCGCGCCGCTTGATCACGGGCTGCCTGATCACGGGCAAGTTGATCGCGCATTGCTTGTTCGCGTTCTGCCGCCTCGCGTGCTAACAGCAGTTGTGCCGCTCTTTCACGCTCTTCTTGTTCGCGGAGAGCCTGTTCGCGCAATAATTGTTCGCGTTCTTGCGCTTTAATATCTGTCATTGTAAAACGGCGTGCAGCAGCGGGTACTTCAACTGAACGGGAATCAGGTTTTGCTGTTATGCGCCAATACCACTGACCTTGTGAAAGATCAATACCGGAAAAAGAATTCCCGTTTACAGACTCATCAATCTCTAAAACGGAAAAGTCTGAACTTGATGAAACTTGAAATCTTTTATCAAAAGACAAATTAGTTTCCCAAGAGAACGATAAATCTTTTAATTGTTCTGCATCAAAGGTGTAACGATCAGGCGGAAAGATAAGCTTCTGTGTAATTTCGCTTTCTGCTGTAAAAAACGATCTTATCTGCGATATCGGCGATTGATTTCCCTGCACATCGTTATACGAAATACCCCAGTAATATCTTCCCGGAGCAAGAGGGATTTCTTTATTATCGTAAATAAAAAAATTATCTTTTATTGTTCTTGATATTACTGGATTACTTAAATTTCTTTCTTTAGAAATTTGAAATTTATAATTTTCAGATTCTCTTTCATGCGCCCATGAGAAAAATAAACTGCCTCTGTCTTCTCCAAGAACAAAGGTACTGTCAGGAGAAGGAGAATTTAAAACAGGAGCTGTCAATTCACGATTTTGTTGAATGTTAAAAGAAGCAACTTGGGAATATTTTTTTTCATCTTCTTTGTTCGGAAAAACAGGAAGAACACGCCAAAACCATGTCCCTGCATTTAAATTTCCTGTAATATAAGATGTTCCCTGTACATCGACATTCATTTCAGAAATGAAAAAATCCGAAACAGGCGATATTTGCAGCTGATAATAAATCGCTTCTGGAATTTCAGTCCAACGCAATTGAATTTCCGGGCTTTCCGCTCTCATATTAAATGTTCTGCCTGGCTGAGGGCTTAGCGCAACAGGAGCGGGAGACTCTGCTACAGTTAAACGCCCGGAAGCAAGAACTTTACGCATTTCATTAGAAACGCTCTGTTCATTGGAAACGGCATCTTCTAATGAAAGCCGCCAATACCAAAAACCTGTAAAAAGCGGAACGCTAATCCTGGTATCAAGATTATTTGCTGACTGAACAATATTTGTAAAATTTCGATCTGATGCCACTTCCAAACGGAGTTTGTCCTGACTTTGCATATTGATTCTGTTCCATGCAAACTCTGTCTGCAAAGGTCTTTCGTCTGCTTTTAAAAGACGCGCATTAAGAGCGGGGCGAATCATAGAAACAAATGGTTCAATTACACGATTGCCTCTTGCATCTTCTGCAAAGACAGTCCCTGCAGAGGCTGTAACAACCTGTCCGTCATTTTTGTGTGCGATTTGCGCTTCCCCTTCCGTTACGCGCAACACAAGACCTTCATCGCCGGAAGAAGCACTGAATACACTGCCCGGAGATGCTTCAATAACTCTATCGCCTATTGAAAGCAAAATTACTTTTGAATCTTTTGAAGAAGCGATATTAATTCCGCCTGAAAAAAAGTCAATCTGCAAAGGACCTTCGTCTTTTTGAATACGGATAAGAGTATTTTCACCTAACTCAATTTGACTTTCATCTATATTTAATGTCGCCCCGGAAAGACGCGATATGCGGATTAAATCTCCGTTGTAAACAGGTGAATCATTGAAAAGCCTGTCCCATACCACCCTGTCCTGAAGCCGCCTCTGTACGGTGTTGTGTTTAATAGTAACCGTCCCTGCAGGAGTATTATTCATTGAACGCAAAGACGTGAATAAATCTTGCTGAAATAAATAAAGACTGCAAACAATACCGCAAAGACAAAATAAAATTACAAAAATATCTAAACCGGTATTTTTACCTTTCATTATTTCGCATGCCCCGTTTGATCGCCAATCTTATATTTTTTTTCTTCTTTATTAACATCCGCTTTAGAAATATCAGGCGGTGCTATTCCGAGCATTTCTCTTAGTTCTGCCAATGTTTTAGGACCTGAACTTACTGACACATGATTAATAACCGCAAAAATACGCACAGGTTTTTCTTTTCCCTTTACGGTAACGGACGGCATCTCTTCTGTAATAAAATAAGTGCGTACAAGATTCCATGTATCTTCAGAAATTAAAATATCGGTGCCTAAAGGTTTATTAAGCGATTCAATTCTTGATGCAAGATTTACAGGATCGCCTATTACCGTATATTCCATTCGCAGATCAGAGCCAAGCTGTCCTGCCGTTACAATACCTGTATTTATACCGCAGCCTATACAAATAGGCGGGTCTCCGGGGTCTGCGGGTGCGCGGTTTTTATTTAATTGCATAAGGGCTTTTCGCATCATAAGAGCGGCTTTAACTCCGTTGAATGCATCCTTTGCAGGGCTTCCTGCGCTGTAAGCAGTACCCCAATGAGCCATTACAGCATCCCCGATAAATTTATCTACAACACCATTTGTTTTTTCCACACATTCAACCATCTGTGTAAAATAACTGTTAAGCCAAAAAATAATTTTATCTGATGCTTCATTGCCGAATACATTTGTAAAGATTTCTGATTTCTCTGTAAAACCTCTTATATCAGAAAAGAAAATAGTTGCATGCTTAGGTAAACCTCCCGGTTTTATTTCGCCGCGCATAGCTTTAACTGCAATTTCTCTGTTTGTAAAACGCCCGAAAATATTTAAAGCTGTACTCATTCGCTGGAAACTTGATGTTAAAAAGCCGATCTCATCGCGGCTTTTCGGTTTTAAATCAAGATCGAAAATACCGCCTTCGATTTTTCGCGCGGCATTAGACAAAATCTTTAATGCGGTAGAAATTGTTTTTGAAAAGAACCAAATAAAAAGAATAGAAAGAAATAAAACTGCGGCGGTAAGATAAAGATTACGGCGCGTTGTAGCCTCTATTCCTTCAAAGAGTTTTTTATATTCGATGCTTGTAAGCAGAATAGATGCGCCGATATTTAATTTCGTATATGCTATAAAATATTGAATCCCCTCATCATAATATAAATCCTGCCTGCTGCGGAAAGTATCACGGCGAATACTTTTTATATATTCACGGTTAGAAATATTTGCTCCTGCCCTTACAAGTTCAAAATCCGGATGAATCAAAATATCGCCGAATTGATTTATTAAATAAGATTGATTTAAACCGGAACTGAAACTATCGTACAAAATATCAGGTGAATATAAAATTGAAACTGCGCTTTGACTTTGCAATTCTTGCGAAAACATAGGAAAATACAATGCAAGCAGCGGTACAGAAAAATAAGGTGTTGCATTCAGAAAAATCGATTCGCCTTCTTTCGCTCTTTGATAAATTTCTGAGTTAATATCGTAATAAGAATCGATAAGCGATAAATCAATATCTCTTGTTAAAAAGAAATTATTGTTAATAAGAAAATATTCGTCCTGACCTGTAACAGGAAAAACTAAAGCTGCAATTTGATTATTCTGTTCAAAGAAAAAACCTGCTGCCTGTTTTGCCAGATCTGAATTAACGCCTGCAGTATAAATTATTTGTATTAGAACATTAGAATTAGAACGCACGCTGGAAATGGTATGCCCCGTTTCTGAAGATGTACGCCTGTTAAACTCAAAATTATTTTCTTCCGCATTTAATTCTAAATCCTGCCTAACCATATAGGAGACAAGAAATGTTATCGCTCCAAGTGAGATTAGGACGAGAAAGGTAATAATCGTTACAAGTTTTGCACCAATTGAAAAGCGTATAAATTTGTCGCTTAATCGGTTCTTTCTTTGATAGCTCATATATATATTATTGGCTAATTTTAGGGAAAACAATATGAAAAAACAAGGTAAAAGCTAATAAATAAGCAGTAAAATCCGCGTTAATCCGCGAAATCAACGGATAAATCTTGATTCTAATTCCTTCCTAAAAGCGAAGCATATTCGCGCTCATAACGGCGTAATTGAGGGTGATCAGGGGCTATAGCAAGCGCCTGTCTTAAATAATAGACCGCTCTGCGCTCTTCGCGGCGGCGATGGTAAATCTCAAACATAGCGATAAGCGCGTCAAGATTTCGGGGGTCTTCAAAAAGGCTGGAACGTAAATCGCCGAGTGCTGCATCTTGATTTGTGTGCAAACGGCTCCGCAGGAAGAAATAACGGCTTTTTATTGTCCCGCTTATCATTCCGCTGCTTGATGTATTAAGCCTGTTTTCTAAAAGATTGGACGCTTCGTCTCTTCTGCCGTTATCGATCAATGCTGAAATATAGATGACTGTATAATCGTTGTTATTATTATCTTTTTCATATAATTCACGAGCAAATAAAAGCGCTCTTGCATTATTCCCTAAACCGCGCTCTACATAGTAGCCGTCTATTAAATCATCTGCATTGCGTCTAACAGCAAGAATCCTGTTTAAAAAACTTTGAGCCTCCTGCCAGCTTTCCCGTGCAAGGGCATCCTTGAGGCTAAGGCTTAAAACATCGATAGAAGAGCCGCTTATCCGCTGAAGACGCTCTAAAAGCTCTTTGCCTTCGGTTTGATCTGCCGTGCGCGAAGAATCTAAAAGAAGGGCGGCGGCATACACAAGAGCCTCTTCATCGTTAGGGGATGCCCGTAAAAGGGAGCGCAGATAATTAAGAGCGGAATCGCGGTTGCGGTTGCCTTCCGATTGCACTCTTGCGCGCAAATACAAATATGTTCTGTTGTTAGGGTTTATGGAAGCGTAACTATCAAGTGAGTTATTTGCCTGAGAAAATTGCCCTTGCTCAATTTGAATAAAAGATTTGATTAAAATGAACTCCCCGTCCCTTGGGTCGGCAAGTAAAATTTCATCAATAAGGGGAATGGCACGCGACCAGTTACGGCTGTCATTATAACAAATTGCAAGCCCTTTTTTAATTTCCATGCTGTCCGGGAAACGGACAATTAAGTCTGAATAAAGGGAAGAAGCTTCTGCTAGTTTGCCAGAAAGCCTTCTAATTCGCGCGATTCCTATCTGAGCGGGATAACATTCATCAGAAATATCGTAAGCCTGCTGATAAAAACGCTCGGCTTCGGCAAAAAACTGGGTTCTTTCCCTTGTTTGACTGCTGTTTTCTGCCAACTGTTCATTAATTTTACCTTTAAAAAAGAAAGGGAGCAGAGATTTTGGGCGGATTAATGCGGCTTTATCTAAATTTTTAATAATATCAGAGGCAGCAATTGCATTTTCACCGGTTAATTGACTCAAGTTATGGTAAGTTATCGTTAAAAAAGGAAGAATATGCTCAAAGAAATCATTAGATTCCTCTGTAGGATGGACATAAACACCTTTTTCCGCTTCTCTTATGATGCGTGTATAGTTGTGAATCTGCGGAAGATCAACAGCCGGCAATCTTGCAAGAGTATCGGGATAAACAAGTTTTATAAAAAGAGCGTTTATTCCGTTCATTAATCTGCCAAAATCACCAGTAAGGTTTCTTGCACGAATAGTCTCGATAGCCTGAAGCATGGAAGATAACACGCCGGTTTCAGTTAAACTGCGAATTTCCTCAGCGACACCGCTTGAAACCTGCTGCCGCGTATCGCTGAAATCATCGCCATGATCATTTAACTTTGTTGTTTGGCATGAAAGATTAAAAAATATTAAAAATAAGACAATTGAAAGGCATATTAACTTATGAATTTGAGGAAAAATAACATATTTTATACTAGTTTCAAAACCCATAATATTCCGTCAAAATAATGTATCTAGAAAAACAAATAACTCAATATACAAAATAGTAACATAATGATAGTATTTATAACAATGGAAAAAGTGAAAAAATTAAAAGTTTTTATTAAAATCACAGTAATAATATCGGTTTTTTTGTCTTTAGTATCATGTCAGTTTATACAGAATCTTAATTCTGATACAGAAAATTCAGAAATTGACTATTATTATATAACCGGCTCAAAGGAAAACAGAGAAAATTTAAAGGATTTATTTTATTTATTAAGCGAAGAAGAAAACGGCAGCGAAGGCGAATTTGCGGTAACAAGGGAAATAGCGGGGAATTTCGCCAGATTAAAAGATTACGACAAATTAATCCAATTTTTAAGCGCCAAAACCATAAATAACCCTGCCGACCCTTATAACGGCTATTATTTTTTGATGATAGCTTACGCATTTATCCAGCAGAATTCACAACCCATAGCGGCTCTGTATTTTGACATGATCATTAATAATTACCCCGACCTGATAATAAACGATGAATCAATTCATTTAATCTGTTTGCGTCATCTAATTGAATTAAACAAGAATCCTCAAAGACAAGTATGGTATTACAAGGAATTGATTTCCAGATTCCCTGATAAAATTGATATGGGCACAGCTTATTTTATGTTAGGGCAAGCTTGCGAAAAGATCGCCGACTGGAACGGCGCGATTCAGGCATATACCAATTACTTGCCTTACACAGGGACAATAATTCCAGGCTTTCCGAACTCAGATCAATACGCCCGTCAGCAAGTTGATTTCAGCAGATCGCCCAAAGACTGGACCTTTGAAAGCCTGGCCGCGCTGAGAGCCAGCGTACAATACGCCCTTGATTCCGGCAATGCAAGAATACTGATGCAATACCAAGCCAAAGTAAACTTTGATGTCAGATCCTGGCAGCAAACAGAAATAGAAAACCCAAGAATGACAACCTTTAACCTTTCCCATTTTATGGGACACCGCATAAGATACGATCCTGTTCTTGACGCATCATCAAACGCCACAGAAGCGTTTTTAAGAACAACAGGCTGGACACAATCGCTTAACACTTGGTATTTGTATTTTAGAAAAATTCGCTTTCCGCAAGACCCGGAGATTCACGGACGATGGGAGTGGGCAGGGATTTATTACGGGGAGAAATTTTGAACTTTTATCAATCAATATCGTCTTTTGATTCATAAAAATATTCAATCTGTTTATTTATTTTTCCATTTGCTAATGTTTTGCGCCGTTCAAGACGTTCCCGTGATTCAATTAATATTGATTTTATTTTTGCTTCAAAATCGGCTTTAGAAGGTAAATGTGTCCAATACTCTGCAACAGCGATACCGGCTTTATCCATTTCAAGAAGTTCAATTTTTTCCCGGCTTGCAGTTGCACAAAGAATGATACCTATAGGAGCTTCTTCTCCCTCCTGACGCTCATTTCGATCAAGCCATTTTAAATAAAGTTCCATCTGTCCTTTATAAGCTGCTTTAAATACTCCGAGTTTTAATTCAACCGCAACAAGTCTTTTTAATAATCTATGATAAAAAAGCAGATCAAGAACTATATCTTCATCATCAATAATCATACGTTTTTGCCGTTCAACAAAAGTGAAACCGTGTCCAAATTCCAATAAGAATGCTTCAATCTCATTAAGTATCGCTTTTTCCAAGTCCGCTTCTAAGAAATTATCTTTCAATCCAAATAAATCAAGCAGATATGGATCTTTGAAAACATTAAAAGGAACAGCGGACCCTTCAGATAATCTTGAATCCGCTATTTCACGCCTTTCGTATGCTTTACGGGATATTTGGCGGCGTAATTCTTTAGCTCCATAATTCCTAACAGCAACCTCGTTAGCATAAAAAATTCGTGCTTCATCTGTTTTTAATGGCAGTAACTCAACAATGTGCGACCAGCTCAATTTTGCCGCCAGCGGCGGCAAAATCTTTGCATTGGAGAACCGCTCTGCAAATAAAGTCATTCTATACAGATTACGCTCGCTGAAAATCCTTCCGTACCTTATCATTAATTTTGCCGACAGTGCCGTCAAAATCTTTTTTCCGTATGCTGCTCTATTATTATCAAGAACAATTGAATTTATATGCTGTCCGATCTCCCAAAACATCATTGTTGTTTCCTGATTAGCGTAGGTAACTGCACGGGATTTACGGTTTTCTATTATTTTTACAACTCGTTCATATAACGAGTTTTCATTAATTACCTCATAATCTTTTATAACGATGTCTTTCTTTTTTTTACTCATCAATTCCTATCCCGACGCATACTAACTCCTTTCAAGAAAAACATGATTTTCTCATAGTTTTTCTAAAAAATTTGAAAAAGGAGCCTTATGTCGGTTCTTCCGATAATAAAGACTTTTGCTAATTCCTTATAACATAAGAACTTAGCTCAATGAACCGCGAAGGGATCGAACCTTCGACCCGCAGATTAAGAGTCTGCTGCTCTACCGGCTGAGCTAGCGGTCCTCGGTAATAGCAAATAAGGTATTTTACAAAAATGCAGGGATTAGGTCAATTGACATAGATGGTAAAAAACTGGTACATTTTTTTAACGCGAGAGTGGTGGAATTGGCAGACACGCCAGACTTAGGATCTGGTGCCATAGGCATAAGGGTTCAAGTCCCTTCTCTCGTAAATCCTTGTGCTTTTACTTTCCCTTCTTGACGCCATAAATGCTGATAAAAATTAGTACGCTCTATGAAGCGTGAACAGAGACTGGTTTATCAATAATGAATTTTAACTTACGCTTTCATGCAGGAGCTGCAGCCACTTTGTTCCTGCCTGTTTTTTTAGCGATATACAGTGCTTCATCGGCATTTGTAATAAAGGTATCTATTGAATCTTGTTGTGTCGGCATTACGGAATTGACACCTATGCTTATTGTGATTTTTATATCTCCCTTGTTATCGCCTGTTGTATTTTTTATTATCGTTTTTTCAACATTGGAGCGTATGTTTTCGGCTACTTCGATTGCTCCTTCAAGAGGGGTATTAGGTAATAGAACGGTAAATTCTTCGCCGCCCCAGCGTGCTGCAAAATCAGCAGGACGCCTTAAAGAATCATCGAATACTTTTGACACGACTTTCAAAATTACATCGCCTTGCTGATGTCCGTAAGTATCGTTAAAGGATTTAAATTTATCTAAATCCATCATTAAAAGACTTATATGAGTTTGTTCCCTTATCGCTTGTCTCCATTCAACAACAAGACGGTTGTCAAAACTTCGTCTGTTCGGAAGATGAGTTAGTTGATCTATCATACTAAGATGTTCTATCGTGCGCATCTGGTTTACTATTTGAATTTGATTTCTTACCCTGAGTTTTACAACAGGAGCGCTGAAAGGTTTTGTTATGTAATCTGCAGCATCAAGGGAAAGCCCTTTTTCTTCGTCTTCTTCGCTGTCAAGCCCTGTAATAAAAACTACAGGAATTTTATTAATAATTTCTGTGTTTTTAATTATGGAAAGAGTTTGATATCCGTCCATTTCGGGCATTAATATATCCAATAAAATCATATCAGGTAATAATTCAAGCGCTTTTTTGATAGCGTTTTTTCCGTTAGTTGCAGTATAAATCGTATAATCTTGACCTAATATATGAGTTAAGATTTTTAAATTTGCGTTTTCATCATCTACTATAAGCAAAGAATTTTTTTTAGTTTTGCTCTGTGCTTTTGTTCCGCTAACTCCGTTTGAGTTATTATTTATTTTTTCTGTATTTGATTCCATGTAATACTCCGCTCCTCTTTTCTATATTTGTGAAGAATATTCATTCAACACCAGATTTAATTCATTTTCAAGTGTTTGTAATTGTTCTTTTGTTACTAAACTTTTACCTTGACTTAATGCGCGTTCAACTTCCAATGCCGCTTTTTGCAGAACAGTTTTGCCTAACTGACCTGCATTTCCTTTTAATGTGTGTGCTAACCTGTGCGCAAGTTCTATATCTCCTTCTTTAATGGCATCTTCTATTTCCTTGCATTTCTTTTGATGGCTTTTAACAAAATACACCTTAAGCATTTTCTGATATTCTGCATCCGCCTCAAGAATTATACTTTTCTCGTTTTCATCTCTTGCTATAGGTGTCATATATTTCATTAAACAACGCCACAATTCCTGCGATGTAAAGGGTTTGCCTACACAGTCAAACATTCCGTTTTCTCTGTAGATTTCTACATCGTTAGACATAATGTTAGCTGTCATGGCAATTATAGGAACGCCTGTTTTTAATTCCATTATTTTTGATGCCGCTTCAAGCCCATCCATAACAGGCATATGTATATCCATAAAAATAATATCAAATTGTTTTTTTCCTTTGCCAATACGTTCTTTAACTAAATCAACGCCGATTTTACCGTTATCTGCTATAACTGTATTAATTCCGATACGCGATAAATGTTCAAATATTATCTGCTGATTCATGTGATTATCTTCGCATAACAGTATTTCACCTTCAAATGTCGGCTTTTCAATTTCATTTAAAACTATTTTCTTTTCAAGCATTTCATCATCTGTTAAGTCGATAGTGTCAAATGTTATATCAAAACTGAATTTGCTGCCGATTCCGAGAGTACTTTCTACAGCAAGATGCCCGCCCATCATGTCAATTATATTCTTGGAAATTGAAAGCCCCAGCCCCGTACCTCCGAATTTGCGTGTAATACCTGCTTCCGCTTGTGTAAAAGGATCAAATATTTTTGATATTTGCTCTTTTGTCATACCAATACCTGAGTCTTTTACCTCGAAATGCATTGTGATAGTTGTTTCTGTTCTGTCTGTAAGAGCGGCAAGGAATTTTACCATTCCGTTGTTTGTAAATTTAACAGCGTTAGAAAGAAGGTTGATAAAAACTTGCCGTAATCTTGAAGGATCGCCTAACGGTCTTTTTCCCGTACTGGGTTCTGCATAAAAATAAAGTGTTAAACCTTTTTCTGCAGCACTAGGCGTAATCAGCGTTCTGCAGCTTGAAAAAAGTTCGCGTAAATCAAAGGGGATATTTTCAAGCTCCATTCTGCCTGACTCAACTTTTGAAATATCTAAAATATCATTTATAATTTGCAAAAGCCACTGCGCGTTTATTTTTATTTTTTCAAGATAATCTTTTGTTCTTGGAGTACATTCTCCGTCCAATGCAAGTTCAGAAAAACCTACAATACTATTCATAGGCGTGCGTATTTCATGGCTCATATGTGCAAGAAAGGTAGATTTTGACAGAGACACAGCCTCAGCATCTTTGCGCCTTGTAAATGCTTCATCATACGGGCGTCTTAGTAAAACAGCGGCAGCGACAGCCGCTCCTATACTTAATACAAACATAATCGCACCCATCAAAAGAAGGCTGTTAGGAACATCTTTTAAAGCGCTTTCGCTTAACGGAGCAATGATACCGATATTCCAATTTTCTGTCGGGCTTGAAATAGGACGGAATGCACACAACCATGAGGCTCCGTTCATTTTTAAACGCGCAACACCTCTATCAGAACCGATTTCTTTTTGGAAAGGTAAAATAACAGAATCTTTTTCATCGTCAATAAAAAGATGTCCTGTTCCCCAAAATGTAAATTTAGAAATAATATCGCTGAAATAAAAACCGGGCAGAACAGCTGCAAGAACAAGATTTTTATTAATAGGAGATGACACATACATAACACCGGCGCTGTTTGCAAATCCTGTTTGTGTATTTTGCATTATGGCAGAAACAGCCTGTCCTCCCTGAAATGCGACTCTCATAAAAGACTCAAGTGCAAGATTTGACGGGACTGAAGCATCTCCCCATGTATGAATTAATGTAAGCTGATCGAATATTGCTAAACCCGTATATTTAGAATTATTTGAGCCGACATAATTTAAAACTTTATTATAATCGTCACCTAACGAGAGCAATAAATCAATTTCTCTTGCAGCCTCTTTTGCTTCTATTTTTAATAATTCAAGCTCTTTGGTTACATATTGATCTGCAATATCAACTGCGATTATTAAATCGTCTTCCATTACGCTGCGGATACTGTTTGTTAAAAAAACAGCTCCTATTGCAAGAGCGCAGATATTGATAATAAATACAGTACTTATTATTATTATAAAAATACTAATATGTGCTTTATCTATATTCTTATCTTTTGCGTTTTCTTTTTTTAAATTTCCCAAATCTTCATTCCCTTGTTTTGAATCCATTTTTATCACCTTTATTTTTTATTACAGCCGGAATCTGCCAGCATCGATCGCACACGCTGCGATTTTCCGCGTGCGGTATCATTTTCTTGTATGAGCCATTTTCTTAATAATTCATCCAGCTTCTGTAAATCTATCGGCTTGGCAATATAATCACTGAAACCATTGGATAAAAATCTTTTTTTTATAATTTTATCGGCGTTAGCCGCAAAATATCTTGTCATTGAAATTGAAGCGGCTGTCAGCGCAATTATCGGTGTCTTTTTATAATTTAATCCGTCAGCGCATTTTAATTTCCTTATTTTTTTTACGGTAGCTATACCGTCCATTACAGGCATTTGATAATCCATAAAAATAAGATCATATTTAACGCTTTGCGTACTTGCAAGTAAAATTTTATTGATTGCTTCTTCGCCGCTTGATGCAAGATCAATATCCATTCCGTAAAATGAAAGCATTTCTTTTATAACATATTGATTAATATCGATATCATCTACTACAAGAATTTTTCCGAAAGGTACAGGCTCAAGTTCTGCAGTTGTTTTATCTGTTTTTGATTCTTGATTAGAACGGAACTTCATAAGCTTGTCTACGCCTTCTGTCCCTAACACATTTGAATCCCCTGCTATCAACTGAGGCAAGCGGACAGTAATTACAGTACCCGCTCCCGGTTCGCTTTTCGCCATAATTTCGCCGTTCATAAGTTTAACAAGTTCTATAAGAACATTAATGCTAAGACTTGAAATATCGTTCAACTTAATTTCTTCGTTAGAAGGCTTATCTGATTTAAAAACAGCCAATTGCTCTTCTACCATTCCCTGTCCTGTATCACGCACGCGGAATACGATCATGACAGATTGATTATTTTTTGCCGGCTGCATTTTTTCAAGAGATACGGATAATTCAACTTCGCCTGAAGATGTATATTTAAAAGCATTAGAAAGTAGATTATTTAAAATATGTTTAATTCTAATTTCATCACCTAACAGATGGGACGGAATTTTTTTATCTATTTTTAAAAAAAACTCTACAGGTTTTTTTTCATACTTTAACATATTTATAGCGATTATATCGCCGATAAGCCCTGAAATTTCATAAGGGGCTTCTGCAAGCATGAGTTTGCCTTCTTCTATTTGCGACATATCAACAATATCATTAATAATTCCGAGCATATAATCGCCTGAATTATATATTTTAGAAAACGCTTCTCTTATTGAATCAGAAGAATCGCCGTTATGTAAATTATTCGAGGCATTTTCCAAAATCGAATATAAAGGCGAGCGGATATCATGACTCATTTTCGCAAGAAAAACATATTTACTGCGGTTTGCATTTTCAACATTTTTTATTGCAGTTTTTAAAAAAAGCAGATTACGAATGCGCGTTTTTACAATCACAGATTTAAAAGGTTTAATTATATAATCATCAGCTTCAGGAAAAAAATTCATTTTATCAATGTCATCATCATCCAGCGCTGTTATAAAAACTATGGGTGTTTTTTTTAATTCTTCCGTTTTTCTTATCTCGGCAAAAGTTGCAAAACCATCCATACCGGGCATGATAATATCAAGTAAAATAAGATCGGGTTTAAATTGAAGGGCTTTATCAATACCGCTTAGTCCGTTTTCCGCCGTATAGATAATATATTCCTGCCCTAAAATATGGGTTAAAACCTTATGATTTAGAACATCGTCGTCAATAATTAGTAATGAATGTTTAATACTGCCATCCATAAGGTCAAACCGTCCATGAAATAAGATAATTTTAACTATTTTATCATAAAAAGTCATTCTTGGCTATGAAATTCTCACTCCCTTTGCTATAATTTGAGTTATACGTATCTAAACCAAGGAGTTATACATGGATGCTTTAAAGAAAAACCCGTCATTTAAAGGACGCAGAGGACCTGTGGTTCTTGTTATAATGGACGGTGTCGGTTACGGAGAATATAAAGAAGGCGATGCTGTCGCCGATTCTAAAATGAACTATTTAAACGCGCTAACCTTTGGGGCGCATTCAATCCCTAAATGCCCCCAAACAAAGTTAAAAGCGCACGGAAAGGCAGTCGGTCTTCCTTCTAATGATGATATGGGCAACAGCGAGGTCGGGCATAACGCAATGGGCTGCGGGCGCGTTTTTAATCAGGGCGCAGCCCTTGTTTCAGATTCCATCAAAACAGGAAAAATATTTGAAGGTACGGCATGGAAAGAAATTACAGACAATGTAAAAGCAAAAGGGACTCTGCATTTTTTAGGGCTTTTTTCTGACGGCAATGTTCACAGCCATCTTGATCATTTAAAAGCGATGATAGCCCATGCAAAAAAAGACGGTTTAAAAAAAGTGCGGGTTCATGTGCTTTTTGACGGGCGCGATGTAGGAGAGACAAGCGCTCTTGACTACGTTGATGCTTTTGAAGCTTTTTTAAAAGAGCAAAACGATAATAATTTTGACGCAAAAATCGCCTCCGGCGGAGGGCGCATGTGGATAACGATGGATCGTTACGGCGCAGACTGGGCGATGGTAGACCGCGGCTGGAATACCCACGTACTGGGGCAAGCGCGTCAATTTGCAACAACCCGCGAAGCTGTAGAAACCTTACGCAAGGAAAAACCTGATGTAATAGATCAGGATTTAAAAGAATTTGTAATTGCAGATAACGGCAAACCCATAGGCACAATTGAAGACGGCGACTCGGTTATTTATTTTAATTTTCGCGGAGACCGCGCCCTTGAAATAACAGCTGCCTTTGAAGAAGACAGCTTTACTAAATTTGACAGAAAAAAACGCCCAAAAGTTTGTTATGCCGGAATGATGGAATACGACGGCGATCTTCATGTCCCCAAGCGCTACCTTGTAGACCCTCCTTCGATAGACCGCACAATGGGTGAATACCTTGCAGCAAGCGGCGTAAGAACACTTGCAATTTCAGAGACACAAAAGTACGGACATGTCACCTACTTTTTTAACGGTAACAGAACGGGCAAGTTCGATGAAAAACTTGAAGACTATGTGGAAATAAAAAGCGATGTAATCCCATTTGAACAGCGCCCTTGGATGAAGTGCGCGGAAATTACCGATTATGTTTTAACCGCGATAGGAAGCGGCAAATATGATTTTATCCGTTTGAATTATCCGAACGGAGACATGGTAGGGCACACAGGAATTTATCAAGCTGTAATCTGCTCGATGGAAGCGATGGATATCCAATTAGGCAGATTGATAAAAGCCGTAACAGAAGCGGGCGCTGTAATGGTGGTAACAGCGGATCACGGCAACAGCGACGATATGTATGAACACAACAAAGACGGCAAAGTATCCTTAAAAGCAGACGGCACACCTAAGGCGAAAACAAGCCACAGTCTAAACCCTGTCCCCTGCATCATTTACGATCCTGAATACAAGGGCGAATACCTGAATGATCCAAAAGAGAGCTGTTTAAACGAAGGATTGGGAATCAGTTCGATAGCGGCAACTTGCATGCAGTTGTTAGGTTTTATTCCGCCTGAGGATTATGATAAGTCTGTGCTGAAGATGTAAGTAAAGACAAGTAAATTATCCTGTCGGGCAACCCGGATTTGAACCGGGGACCCCAAGTCCCCCAGACTTGTACGCTAAACCAACTGCGCTATTGCCCGTCAGGAAAATCTGTCTTTTTATATTATTAAAAATATTTTTTAGTGTAAAGAGGTATTAGCCTGCCATGCGTTGATAATAAATCAAAACAAAAAGGCGGTCAAGTTATTATTTATACTGTAATTTTCCAAACCAAAATTTTAATTGACAATTTCACATGGTAAGGTATAAACTTATATTTAACTTAAATCATTTATAAAAGAGGGTAAAAAAATGATAAATGTAGAAGCAGAACTTAGTAAATACAAAAGCTGTAAAGACAGAGACGAGCTTGGAAGAGTAATCAGAGACTATAAAGGCAAGGCGCTCCAATGTTCCGGTGACATTGTCTCTGCCGGGCAATATAATTTAGTAGCGTTAAAACTGCAAGAAATCTACGACAGTCTTCCGGCACCGAAACTAAGAAACCCTGCCGCAAGAACACCGGGTGCTCCAACCAGAACAGCGACAACAACCAGCGATGAGCAAGCAAAGATCAGAGCTGATTGGCAAAAAAGAACAGGCAAAGGTAAGGGCGGTAAGAAATAGCTCGCTTGTCTCTGCTAAAAGAAAAAAATAATTTATAAGATTGAATTTCTCCGGCCTTAAGGTCTCTCAATAAGTGTTTCGTATCTCGGAGAGCGCAATTGCGTAACTGCACGGCTGTACCATTCGCCTGCGGAAGGCTGAGAAGCGAGGAAAGACCAAAGACTGAGCGCAACAGTAACATTTCCGTTTCTGTAAAGGCTGGCAGCCAAATAATAAGCTGTTTTATAATATTCAGATGTTTCAATGTATGATGACAGAAGAGCGTTTCCTGATGCCGCGGCAATCAGCTGTGAAAGATTGTTCACTTGGTTTTGCCCGCCGTCTCCTACTACAGAAAATCTAAAATCAAATTGATCCTTTGTTAATTCTTCGATAATAATTGTATTCTGAATAAGAAATGCAAACATTAAATGAGGAAGTGCTGATGCGCGTCCTGAAACCACATAATAAAAACCTAACATTCTGTGTGCGAGTTCTACAGAAGTGTTGTTGTATCTGTACATTTCAAGAAAACGTTCTACTCCGTTCTCTTGTAAAATTCTTGTCATACCTGATCTCATAAATCCTGCAGAAGCCTGTTCATGAGGTATAGCAGATGCGTCTTCGCTGATACGGCTTGCTTGCGCTCTGTTTGAATTTATCCAAAGTGAATCATATTCGGTTATTATCGCATTTAATTCTTTTTCAAACTCTGTGTATTCCTGTTTAATTCTATGAATGTCTGCAATTTTATACTGCAATGAAAGTCCAAAGCGCGGATCATCGGCTCCTTGCCGCAATGAATATGCTTTACGGTATTGCGTTAATGCAAGAGGCAATTCACCTTCGATGCGGTATACTTCTCCTATCCAGTATTCAGCTTCAGGATAGCTTTTTAGTTTGCTGAAAGCGCCCAGAGCGGAAGATGCAGAATTAATAAAACTTGATTTCGGATAACGATAATATAGTTCCTGCAAAGCGGCATTTGCCGCTGTATAACTGCGCTCGACAGAAAAACGTTCTATATGTTCAAGTGAATCTCCAATGCGGCGCACTTCCGCCATCGAAAGAAAATTAATAAAATCTCTTTCCAACTGTTCATACATTGCGCGTCTGTTGCGGCGTGCATCTTCGAACAGCATTAAAGCGTTTCCGTAATCCGCTTGGCGGAATTTTTGTTTTCCCTGTTCAAGAGAAAGCCACCAGGGCTGCACACTCTGAGCAAACAGGGATGCAGAAATTAAAATGAAAATTATCAAAAAGAATATCTTGCGTTGGATCATATTTTATTCAATTCCTCTTCAAAAATTACATCAGCCTCATCGGGAGAACAGGTTTTAATAATCTGTCCGTGCTTAAAAATCAACACTTTATCTCCTGCTCCTGTAATGCCGATGTCGGCGTTTTTTGCCTCCGCAGGTCCGTTTACTTCGCAGCCCATGACGGCTACCGTTATTTCCTTATCCATAGCGTATAGTTTTGAAAGCCAGTTCTCAGTAAAAGCATGGGTGTCAAAACCGTACCTTCCGCAACGCGGACAGGATACGATGTTTACCCCTTTACATTTTAACCTATCGTTTTTTTCGGTTAAACCGTCCGCTGCTCTGATTATTTCCCTTGCGGCGATTATCTCACTCTCCATAGTGTCGGAAATCGATACCCTTACCGTATCACCGATACCTTCGGTTAAAAGCGTTACAAGCACCGCTGAATTTCTGGCAACCCCTGCTGCAAGAGGTCCTGCCTCAGTCACTCCTACATGAAGGGGGATATCGCTGTGTTTCTTTGTAAAGAATCTAAGCACCTTTATATTATCGGCAATTGTGCATGACTTCATTGATACTAGAAAATTATCAAAGCCAAATTCGTTAAAAACCTCAATTTCCCTTTCTGCCGCCTCTGCCAGCGCTTCAGATACCTCAAGCCCTTCATCTACCCGTTTTCTAAGGTCTGCCGGCAAACTGCCTGCATTAACCCCTATACGGATGGGGATACCCTTTTCTGAGGCTTTTTCCAGAACGGCGCGAACCTTGTCCTTTCCGCCGATATTGCCGGGGTTAATACGTATTTTTGCAATAGGGTAATCCATGCAGCGAAGGGCGATTTTATAATCAAAATGAATATCGGCAACCAAAGGCATGGATACCATATTGGATAAATTCCCTAGCAAATCGGCAGACATAATATCCGGTACGGCAAAACGCAGTAAATCGCAGCCCATCTTTTCCAGAGTTTCGATCTTGCGTGCAGCATTTTCCAAACTATCTGAAGTAAGGGTTTCCTTCCACATGGTTTGGATTGCAATCGGTTCATTCCCGCCTATTTTGAGTTGTTTTACATGAGAAAATCCGCCTATTTTAATAATTCTAGTCATTTTACCTCTTAAGTATTATAATTAAATATTATGGAATTTACCATTACAGTTGAAGAACAAAAATTATTACTTGCGCAGGCAAGAGAGGTTATAACTTCGGCTTTAGAAGGGCGAAAACCGTCTTTCACGCCGATAGAGGAAAAATCTGTTTTAAATACACCCTGCGGAGCTTTTGTTTCACTGCATATGGATACCGGCAATTTACGCGGATGTATCGGCAGAATGACGGCGAGCCTTCCGCTTATCGAAACAGTCCGCATTATGGCAAAGGAAGCGGCTTTCGGCGACCCGCGTTTTCCCCCTTTAAAAAAAGATGAATTGCCAAAGTGCAATATTGAAATTTCAGCACTTTCGCCGATGTCGCCCTGCCCCGATCCGCGCCAAGTGAAAGTCGGAGTTCACGGAATTTATTTAATTTATAAAGGGCGTTCAGGCGTCCTTCTCCCGCAAGTTCCTGTCGAACAAAGCTGGAATCTTGATGAATACCTTGAATATATTTGTATAAAAGCAGGCGTTCCTCCCGGCTCTTATGCATCTGCAAACGCACAGCTTTTTACATTTACAGCAATTGTTTTTAGGGAGGATTAAATTACACCTAATGAAACACGCGCACGCTGCTTCAGCTGCAAAGCATTTATCGGATTTTTTTACAAAAGAGATATCCGAAAAATCCGCATTTCTAACAATGGAAGGCAATACAAATCCTTTGGTAACAGGGATTCAATATGATTCAAAAAAGATAAAACAGGGGAATCTTTTTTTTGCCTTACCGGAAAATAATACTGAAGGAAATATTGATATTGATGATGCGCTGCACAGTGAAGTTTCCCGCGCAATAGACAACGGCGCTGAAGTAATTGTTCATGACAACGATCAAATAATAAAAAAAAACGGTGTTGTTTATTTAAAAGTTAAAAACGCTCGTTTTGCAATGTCTCCGATATCAGCTGCATTTTATAATTTTCCGTCAAAAAATTTATTTATAACAGGCGTTACAGGAGCGGAAGGAAAGAGCACAACTGTTTATCTTATCTGGCAGTTATTATCAATGATGGGGAAAAAAGCGGGATTTATTTCTACAGGACATATTTGTCTTGGAAATGAAGTAATAAAAAATAACGAATTTCACACAACACCTGAAGCGCCTGTAATACAAAGACTTCTTTGTGAAATGGCAGATAACGGCTGTGAATATGCAATTTTAGAAGCAAGCACTCACGGGCTTTCAATAAAAACAAACCGTCTTGGAGATGTGGATTTTTGTTCAGGTGTGCTGACCAATTTAGCGCATGAATATGAAAATTGGGAACAGTACAGAGATGATAAAGCAAATTTATTCCGCGCCGTTAACCGTTATACACCTCCTTTAAACTCATCTTTTATAGGACCTTTCGGTGTAGTAAATGCTGATGATAAAAACTCAAGATATTTTATTAAATTGATGAAACATAAAACATTTACTTACAGCCCTGCAGGAAGAGACGGGGACATCATTTTAGAAGCAATTGAAAGTACTGCCTTAGGAAATTGGTATATGGTAATGATCCCTGCATTAAAAGAACGCATAGAATTAAGAGATAAACTTCCTGGTGCTTTTAATTCTGCAAATGTGCTTGCATCGCTTCTTGCTGTATCAGGTCTTTTAAAACTTCCGTTATGCGAAATCGCATCATATGTAAAAAAATTAAAACCTTTAAGTATTCGTGATTAATAAAAAAAAACTTGCAGAGCATTTACCCTGCAAGTTTTTTAACAGATTACTTACTGCTTAGAATTATTCATTACCCCAGCTTGTAAGACCGTTTTGTAAAATAACTCTCGCCATTTCGATTGTGATGTCGTAGAGTGCAGAATCGGATGCGACAGATGTTTCAAGAGCTCTTGCTACTTGTCTGTTTAATTCCGCTTTAGGAATTGTGTAAAGCACATAAGCTGTATACTCATCTGAATAAGCTTCGCTATTATCAGGATCATAGCGTCTTCTTAAACTCCACCAGTCAGCATCTCTTTGAGCGCCTGAGTAACTCACATTAATAATTGAGTTAATGACACTGTCAATTTCCTGCCTATAGATTCCTTCCGCCACTGATGTTGTTGCAGAACCTGATGTTTCTGCCGCTCCCTGTACTCTTGCCTGATATTCACTGACAATGGTAGTGCGGAGCATTGCGCCTATTCTCTGCTGAGCGCTGAAATTATCTGCCCATGCAAGAACAAATTGCTTGTTGACACCGGACTCTTCACCGATTATGCAGTACTTGTCTTTGTACTGGGATTGTTCCTGTACTTTGGCAATTCCTTGTGCGGTATAGAGTTTAATCCAGTCAGGGGTGGAAACACCAATTCCTGTACCTTTATTTTCCAGCTCTACAACCCTTACTTTCGGTCCCGATGTTGATGCGCAGCCTATCAAGGCAATGATTGCTATGATAAAAATTGCTGCCGTTAAAAACTTTGAAATCTTCATTCTTCTCTCCTTAATTAAAGTAGCTCCCTGCAACGCAGGATTTTATATTTTAGTGACCACAATCAATATATCACTAGTATAATAATATATCATTATTTAAATTAATCTATTGACAAAAAGCTCATAAATATGGATATTTGTTGCGTTTCTCAAGCGAATTTGTATTATATTAATGTTTTTAACCAATTAGTATAATATAATACAAAAATATTCCGGTAAACAGAAACAAAAACTTTATACTAAATTTATGATGATATTAATCCCTCTTTAAATAAAACCTGCTTCCGGGCGGAACAGATTTTGTTATCCACACGCTTCCCCCGATAATACTGCCCTTCCCTATTACAGTCTGTCCGCCAAGAATTGTCGCGTTAGCGTAAATTGTTACATCATCTTCGATAGTCGGGTGGCGTTTTTGACCGCTCTCATCTTTTTTTACAGAAAGTGCGCCTAACGTAACGCCCTGATATATTTTTACATTCTTTCCGATGATCGTTGTCTCTCCGATAACAACGCCTGTCCCGTGATCAATAAAAAAAGATTCTCCTATTACAGCTCCCGGGTGAATATCAATTCCCGTTCTTCTGTGAAGAAGCTCGCTCATCATGCGCGGAATAAGGGGCACTTGCCTTGTCCAAAAAAAATGCGCGATTCTCTGAATTGTAATCGCTTGAAAACCAGGATACGAAAGAATCACTTCATCGGCGCTCATTGCGGCAGGGTCGCCTTTGACAGCGGCTTCCAAATCTTTAGCAAGAATGATTCTGATGTTTGACAATTCTTCAAAGAACTCTTCCACAATAAATGCCGCTGCCGCCCTGCATCCTTTGTTCCCGCAATTTAAAACGCCAAGGCGCGCAGAAAAAGCCAAACTTTTTTCCACTTCGCAGTTTAGCTCCTTTGCAAGATTTATTACTTTTTCATTTGTGATTATATGAAGCGATTCTTTATCCGTGCTTACAATTTCCAAAAAACCCGGAAAGAGCAGCTCTTCCAATCCTCTTACAATGCTGTCAATACTTTCACGCCCCGGAAGATTACCTTCTCCTGAATGGTTCACCATGCCGTAAGTTTCGTAATTATCCAAAAGAGATGCAATGCTTTTTTCTAATCTGTTCATAATATTTTATTTCCCGGCTTTATCAACTAAGGTTGATAGATCGCTTCCCCCTTTGAAGCGCAGAACGTTAACCATAAAGATATTCAGTTTATTAACGATATTCGGAGGCAGAAGGTTTCCGTCAACTTCTACTGACAGTATCGGGTAATTGCGTTCCCTTGCCCAAGGAGTGAAAAGCCCTTCAATCACGCGCCCGATTAAACATGCAAAGGGGCTGATGTTTACGATGCCTGAATAGCCTTCGTCCATTGCGGCTGCCGCCGATCCTGAGGAAACTGCGATTTCAGAATTTAATTCCAGATTTACAAAGTGCTCAACTGTGTACTTCATGATGTGGCGCATATCGTGAGGTGTTTTCGGAATTAATTTTGTCGGCTCTAAAATTGAAAGCGTCTTTTTTTCTATGTGATGTTTCCACCATTCTTCGATCTGCAATTTTTTTAAATCCTTCCATGGTTTTGAAAAAAGACGTTTTCCCGGTTTTTGCAGTTTGATTAATTTATTAAGCGCGTATTCGCGGACAAAATCAAGATAGTGTATCCACTCTGAAATGCCGGCGACTTTTACAACTATTCCTCTCTCGCTCATAAGTTCAATTAATTCGCCGACTGCAAAATCATCGCGGCGCACATAAATTTCACCTACTACAAGAACACGGGGGCAATCTTCTACTTTTCGCTTTAACGGTATTTTTTTAACTTCCGAAGCGACATTTTTTAATTCTTTCCATAAATTTTTTGGATTTTTCTCGACTGCGTTCATAACACGCCGCCATGAATGTTCAAAATCTTTTTCCGCTTTTTCAGGATCAACTGCTGTCGCTAAAAGAGAACATTGTATATCTTTTAAATAGTCAGATAACACAAGCCCTGTCCACATTTGTTTTGCAAAACTTGATCCTAACTCAGTGTATGAATTATCAGCGGATAAAATAAACACAACAACATTTTCCAAACGCAAATCACGGAAAAGATTTTCGTAGTAGATATAATACTGACCTGTCCTGCAAGGGCCTGTTGTAATCGGCACAAAAAGAAGGTATATCTCATCCTTGCGGTATTGATCGCTGAAGAAAAACTCTAATGCGCTTCCTAAAACCAAATGGCTAGGGACACATTCTTTTCCCGACGCATGAGCGCGCGCTATTTGAATTGTTTTGTTAGTTGCAACGGGAAGCGCCTGAGCGTTAATATTTAAACTCCGCACTGCAGCTCCCATATACTCTGTAGAAATATTTCCCATATTGGAAAGAAGCACTTTCACTCTTTTGTTACCCGCAATAGGAATTTTTTCCCCTGTTTTTATATTGTCTATACGCAAATCAAAATCACCGGATTCTTTTTTCTCGCTGACAAAACGCAATCCGTTATCAAAACGATCCGCTTCAAGTTCATTTTTCTTCGCACGGTAACCGTCGATGATATCAAGGAATGCCTCAACCCGTGTGTCAACGCCTGCATCCGCTGAATGAGAGTCCAATTCCAAAACAAGGAAGGGTTTTTGCCCCATCATCCATTTAACATAATGAAGAATAAAAGAATCGGGGGCGCATGAAAAGTTGGAAATAAAAGTTAAATAAATATTTTCTTCGTCTTTAAGAAGTTTTGCCGCCTTTAAATCCTGCTGACCGTAAAACCAATACATATTGGGGAAAATTTCTTTATCGCGGAAAGGCAGAATATCAAAAGGAATTATTGAATAACCCCTTGTTGTAAACTTTCGCGGGATACCCATGTTCGCTTCAGGCGTGAATGCATTGTAAGGTCTTCCCAATAAAGCGATAACAGGACGATTTGCTTTTCGCGCATCTTCCAAAGCGTCTTTGCCCATTTTTTCCGCCGCCGCAAAATATTCATTTTGTTTTGCCCATGCAGTATCAAAAGCGGTTTTTGTTTCAGCCTCGCTTATCCCTAAAAGTTTTGTCATTTCGCAAAACAATTCAAGTGCTTTAACTTCGCCGAATTTAAAACTTACAACCAAAGGCAGCCAGCGTTTTTTATCAATATCGGGAAAAGCTTTTTCCATATAATAAGGAAGAGCTTGCGTTATCGGGCAAAAGTTTGCATGAACTTTTTCTTCGTAACTGGGCATATCGCGGAAATGCGGCAGCAAAACAAAGTCTGTTTTTTTATCAAGACAATCTTGAATCGCGCCGTGCGCAATCTCCGCAGGAAAACAATATTGCGCCTCTGCACGCGCAACACCTGCGTGTGCAACCTCTGTAGAAAGATAGGTTTTGATTCCAAGTTCATGAAAAAACCACGAATAGAGCGGATAGAGCGTATGCACAGAAAAAGCGCGCGGAATACCGATTACATAACTTCTTCTGTTTTTTTCCTGCAAAGAAGGAGCGGCAAATTCTTCAAAGAGCATCTTCTGCCGTTTTTCCACATAATCAAAAACAGGAATGTCTTTAACCTGCTTTCGCATATTTGTGTATTTATTGCACCGCCCGCCGAACATATACTTGTGATTGTTTACGTTTAACACCTGAATAGGGCACAAGTTTTCGCAAGCCTGACAAGTAAAAACTCTTTCATAACCTATTTCGCGATTAATAATATCATCAATGATGATATTCTGCTCTTCAAGAAGCCCGTCATCGCGTTTGCGTTTTGCAAGTAACGCTACACCGAAACAACCCATAAGTTCAGGTGACGGAGGGACAAGTATCTCCTTGTTAAGCAGCATAGCAAAGGCAAGAGGGACGGCAGGATTTTTTGCAACACCGCCTTGAAGAAAAATTTTCCCGCCTATAGTGCGGTTTCCAACAACACGGTTTAAATAATTTGCAACGATAGAGCAAACTATCCCTGCCGTGATATTTTCCCTTCCCGCTCCTTGCTGAACCGCCTTGCGAATATCACTATTAATAAATGCAGAACAATGCTCTCCGAATTTACAAGGAGCGTTTGCGTCTAACGCGATAGGACCTATATCCTTCGCGCTGTGAATTGAAAGGTCTCCTGCAGCCGACTCTTCCAAAAAAGAGCCTGTCCCTGCAGAGCAGGCTTCATTCATCGCGTAATCAATGGGGACTCCGTTTTTTAAAAGCACATACTTTGCATCCTGCCCGCCGATCTCAAAAATTGTTTCCACTTCTTTGTCAAAGTAAGTTGTCCCAACAGAATGAGCTATAATCTCGTTGTAAACACCGGGCGTTTCCAAAAACACGCCGAGTATCTCGCGGCTAGAGCCTGTTGTTGAAACAAGGCGAATATTAATTTTTTTGCCGCCTGTGTCGGCGACTATTTTTTCCTGAATGATGGAAAGACACTCTTTTAACGCTTTAACAGGATCGCCGTGAGTGCGCCCGTAATGGCTGGCAACGATTTCATCAGTTTCGATATCTACAAGACAGGCTTTAGTTGTTGTTGATCCGCCGTCAACACCGAGTATGTAAGTTCTGTCGGCTTTTACTTTGCCGTCAGTTTTTTCAAAAACTTTTACTTTATCTTTCCAATCGCGTAACGCGCTTAATGTTCCAAAGCGGACATCGTTTGCACGTAACAACTTTTCAAATGACGGCAAACTGCTTCCCGATTTCGGCGCAAGAACCGCCGCGCCTAAAGCTTCAAAAACAGGAGCGGTCTGCGGAATTATAAATTGAATCTGAGGCGCTTTTTCGCGTATAAAACGGATGATGTGCCTGTTTAAAGTAATACCTCCTGTCAGCACAACAACGCCTGATGTCACCTTCGCTCTTTTTAAAAAGTCGATAACCTTTACCGCCATTACATCAGAAAGAGATAACACAATATCATCTTTAGTCGCTTCTCTTTTATTGAGTCTATGCGTGCAATCGCTTTTCATAAACACAGAACATCTTGTAGAAAGCGCGTACACTTTTGCAGTATCAGGAACTTTTTCGATATCATCGAGTGTCATATCCATGCGGGCAAGCTGTTGTTTTAAAAATTCACCCGTCCCGCTCGCGCACTTGTTACCTGAAAAACTGTTCACGATTTTGCCGTCTGCATCCAATGAATAGACGATTAAATCCTCGCCGCCCATACTGACAACAGCGTCCGCCTTTAAACCGAGACAATGCAGAGCAGCTTCGACACACAAAGGCTCTAGAGTGCCGCTTACATCAAACATAAAGCGCCCCTCGTTGCCTGTTACAAGAGCAGGAAGCCCTTCTTTTATTTTACCTTCGATTAAAAGCTTACGCACCGCCGCGCTAAAATCCCCTTCATGGGGCGTAGAAGCAGTCCACACCGCCTTACCGTCATCTAAAAGCGCCATTTTAAGGCTTGTTGAGCCAATGTTAATACCTAATGATTGCATGATGACAGTTTAGCAAGGCTTTTGTGGTGATTCAAGGGGTGGGGGTATGGGGAAAATGCCTATATTGACACTGTTAAACTGCTGATATTGTATAAACCAGCAGTACACTAATATTAAGAATAAAGGTGATTAATATGAATAATAATGGATGGCTTTTACCTAAAAGTAAAATAAAATACCTTAGAAATAATTGTATTGATATGACCCCCCCCCCCCCCCCCCCCCCCGGTCAATAAATAATGTATTAAAACCTATTTTTACCCTTTTTTTATTGATATTTTCCCTAAATTTGTATGCCCAAAACGCTCCGAATTGGATTAACAGCCTTGAAAGCGCATACCCAAGCCGAGATTGGGTAGCCGTAACCGCGCAGGGAAGCAGCCAGCCTCACGCAGAGGCTAACGCTATGAACGCCCTCGCCCGCGCCTTCAAAACAGATGTCGCAAGCCTGACACAGGCGACACAACAGTTTTCCCAAATTATAAACAGTAATAAAACTATCAGCTTCGATGAAAGCCAAAATTTCTCGCAGGAAGTTGATGTCAGCACAAACATAAAAGGGCTTATCGGAGTGCAGCTTGATGTATTCCGCGATAATAGAAACACAGTTTACGTTTGCGCGAGGATGAACCGCCGCGAAAGCGCCGCCCGCTATTCAGGCATGATAAGGGAAAACTCTGCTGTTATCCAACGCCTTCTTGCAGCGGCAGTTCCTGCAGGAACGTTAGACGCTTATGCGCGTCTCAGTTTCGCTTATTCCATAGCAAGGGTGACAGATAATTTTCAAAACATCCTTGAAGTGCTTGACCCCGCAGCCGCTAACCGCCGCCCGTCTTACGGCGGATCTTCTTCTGTCAAAAATAAAATGATGGAGTGCGCATCCCTTATCACTATAGGTGTAGCTTTAAGTACAGAAGTTGCAGCGGATAGAACCTTACTGACAAGAGCGGCAGGCTCTTTTTTCAGGGACTTGGGTTTCAGAATTAATGAAACAGGAACAGGGGATTATGTGTTACGCGCAAATGTCCGCTTTGAAGAAATAAGACAGAATGTATTCTCCTGCCGCTATTTCCTAGATGCGTCTTTGGAAAACAAAGAAGGGGTTTCCTTATTCTCATTTACAGAGAACGAACGCAAATCGCACCCTAACTCTCAAAGCGAAGCGCGCCGTCTTGCAGTGCAGGCGGCAGAACTTTCCATAAAGGAAGCGAAGTTCGCAACAGAGTTTGACGCATGGCTCAATTCAAATATCGAATAATTTCCGCGTTGCGGGAAGCAAATAAAGTGTAAGGAGAAGAAAGATGAAAATTAAAGGAAGCATGATAATACTACTGTCTGTCATAACAATAATTGCATTTGTATCTTGCGCTTCGGGACAAAAAGTAAGGATTGTAGAACTGGAAAACAAAGGTTCAGGCATGGGAGTTTCCACACCTGAGTGGATCAAAAATTACACCGCCTTTGGTATTTCCAAAGTGCAATCGCAGCCTGAGTTTAGGGATAAATACTGCATCATCGGGGAAGAGACAGGCGTTAACAGGCAGTTTGTGATTGCATGGGCTGATAACTTCAGCGCACAGCAAAGAATCGGCGCGATGTTACGCACAACAATCGTATCAGAGTATCAGGCAAGGGTGCAGGGTAATTCGCAGTCAATAGGCGGTTCAACATCGCAGCAGTCTTTCGGAGCATACCAGCAGGAAATCGACAGCGTGATCAACGCGATTGTAAATGTAAGTTATTCAGGCGCTCAGCGCGAAGCGGATTGGTGGAGTCTTCGCAGACGCTACGATCCGGATCAAGCTGATTTATTCAGCGATGAATATACAGCGTATGTTATGTACACAATTCCAAAAGCGGAGCTGAACAGGCAAGTGGCGCAGGCGCTGGAAACATCTGTAAAATCCGATTCAGCGTTATACGACATTACCATCGAAATGGCTCGCCTTATCCTTCAGAACGGCTTGGCTGACTGGGGTAAAGAATAAATATATCTATATAAATACAAGGAGAAAAAAAATGAAAATTGCAAAAAAACTAGTAATGATCTTTTCGGTAATAGCGATGTTATTCGCAACAATCGGCTGCGGGAGCGGCGGCAAACCTGCAAAAATTGATGATTTAGATGCCGCAATACGCGACACGTCAAATTATTTAAACAGCTCTATCCCTTCAGGAAGCAAGATTGTAATTCTTAACATCCAATCCAATTCCGCAGCTCTTTCCGATTACATAATTGACGAACTTATCGCAAATGCGGTAAACGACAAAATATTTTCTGTAGTAGACAGGCATCAGCTTGATGCGATCCGTGCAGAACAGAATTTCCAGTCATCAGGGGAAGTTGCAGATAACCAAGCGTTGGAAATCGGAAAATTTTTCGGAGCGCAAACTATTGTGTCAGGAACTATCAGTCAATTAGGTGCCGGATACAGAATTAGGGTGCGTGCATTAGAAGTGCAAACCGCTTTAGTGCAGGGGCAGTTTAACAGAAATATTGCTTCCAGCCCGCTTGTTGGGACTATTACAGGAAGCGGAGGAGGAGGAAGCGCAACTACTGCACAGACGGGCGGAAGGCAGGCTGCAACCGGTACTGCAAGCCAAAGTCAATCATCTTCCGGGACTCCAAGAATTATCATTACAAATAATACAGGCAAGAACCTTGTACATATTGCTTATTTTCCTACCGGAACTACCGCCTCTTCTGATATTAAACATTTTGACATTGGCGGAGGTGTTAGAAACAATGAATCTAAAACTATTACTTTATCTCGTATTGATCTGAGTAAAGTATATTTCATAGGATCGACCGATTCTGAAGGTAACAGGTATTTAAAAAGAAATATTACATTTACCTCCGGCATGACAATTGTTTTATTACCAGAAGAAATGTTTGAAGAAGCTCCGAAAGCATTAAAAATTGGCGACACAGGTCCTGCAGGCGGAATTATTTTTTATGACAAGGGAAACAACAATGGCGGATGGCGTTATTTGGAAGCCGCACCTGCTGAAGCAGAGTTTCAAGCTATTTTTAGTATACATGGTAGCAGTCATCAATCAAGGGCTAGTGCTGCGCCATACGGTACCACTGAAGAATCTATTGGAAGTGGAAAAAGAAATACTCAATCATTAGTTGAAAAATCAAAACAAATAACAGGTGAATGGGACACAGCAGCACAAAAAGTAGTTGAATTAAATATAAATGGTTTTAATGATTGGTTTTTACCAAGCATTACTGAGTTAGACCAGATGTATGGAAACTTGAGAAGAAGGAATTTGGACGAATTTAGAAATGGTTTCTATTGGTCTTCAACTGATGTAGGCTATCAAAATGATGCTGTACAAGGAGTGCGTGTAATAAATTTTGAAAATGGCAGTCATAGACTTGCTAGTAGTAGAAGAAACCAATACTTTGTTCGCCCAGTTCGCCAAGTTCCAGGACCAGCACGTTAATTAAATTAATACCGTCTTCTTTAATGGAGACGGTTTTAATTATAAAACAATTCGTAGAATTGTAAAAAAAATAATCCGTAATGATTTAAAACTAAGGAAGGAGAATTTTATGAAAAAAATTTTACTAGGAGTATGTTTAATTATCGCTTTTGCTTTCACAGGCTGTGCGTCAAATAAATTGACGTATGTTTTTGATCCGGAAATCCCACCGGAACTTATGAGTGTTATTGTTGTTCCCAATTATGTATTAGTTACCAGCTTTGACGGTAAAGAAGTAGCATGGACTTCTCCTCCTATCTCACTGACATCTTCAAAAGTCGGAGTGCCGTCAGGAGAACATACTTTTTTAATTGATACCATTGATACCAATATTGACGGAACAAAGGATGATAGAATACCTACTATAAGAGGTAAATCGTATACAAAAAATTTTGAAGCTGGAAAAGGTTATCAATTAATACTCAGGGGCGGAGAAATTCAACTCATTGATCTTTAAGATTTAAATTTGCAGCTTAAAAAATAAAACCGTCTTCTTTAACATGGAGACGGTTTTTAATAAATAAAATTACAAGGAGTTTTATATGAAATTAGTATTAAATAAAAATGCAGTTTTAGCAAGAACAATTCCTTCATTAATTATTTTCATTGGTGTAACACTGCTGTGCCATTTTGTTCTGTTTAAAGATTCTGCGAATTTATACACAAGTATACTAGGCGGATGGATGTTCGGCGGGCTTATATGGGGTTGGAGTATTACAAAGAGTTGGTTTCCAAGATTCTCATTTTTTGATAATTCGCCTGGACTGAGCGCTGAAAGTTTTGCTCATTCGGTAAAGGTATTACTCAGGTTTGGCTCTGCGCTTATTGTCGGAGCTATAGCGCTTCCTATAGGAATTGTTATTACAATAATAACTTTTATCAGCTCCGCCAATGATATAAAAAAAGCTGCTATGGCAGAAGCTGCAACATCAGATGCAGTAGAAGCACTCGCAAAAGCAGAAGCTGAAGAAAAAAACGAAGAAATAACAGCGGATCAGTAAGTTGAAATTAACTAATTAAGCGAAATTGGTGCAGCAACTTTAGAAAAAGATATTTCAAGCATTTCTTACTTATCATTGACAACTTCTCATTTGTATAGTATATTTAATACATAAAGGGAATAAAAAATGACCAAACTTGAATACACATTCAAAACCGACACGCTCTTCAAAATACTATTCGTGCAATATCCCGATTTATTAAAAAATTTAGTCTGCGAATTATTACAAATCTCCAAAAAAAGCATAACACAATTTGAAATAACAAACCCCGAAATGCCCCCAGAAGCGATAGGGGAAAAATTCTGCCGTCTTGATATAAACTTGATAGTAGACGGACAAAGAATTAATCTTGAAATTCAAGTACAGAACGAGGGGGACTTCCCGGAAAGAATATTACATCAATGGGCAAGGATTTATTCCAATTCGATAGAAAGCGGCGACGATTATATAAAACTACCCCGTACTATAATAATCAGCATAATAGATTTCCCGCTGTTAAAATGCAAAGAATACCACTCTGAATTCCGCCCCTTAGAAGTAACAAGGCACGAAGAATTGACAAACAAAATGACCCTGCATTTCTTTGAACTGAAAAAACTTCCTGATGACATAAGCGATAAAAACATGTTAAAATTGTGGCTAGCGTTATTTAAAGCGAACACGCAGGAAGAATTAGATAAAATTAAATCATTGGAGGTAGAAATCATGGAAAAAGCCATTAACGCCTACAATACAATAACAGTCTCCCCCGAATTCAAAGAGTTAGAACGCCTGCGCTCAATAGCCCGACACAACGAAGCGTCATCCTTACGTAACGCAAAGGAAGAAGGTAAAACTGAAGGAAAAACAGAGGAACGTGTAGAAATTGCCAAAAATGCATTACAAATGAATTTACCTATTGAGACAATTGCAAAATTAACAGGTTTAACATCGAAAGAAATTAAAGAACTATGAATCAGGTCTCCCCCTAATTCAAAGAGTTAGAACGCCTGCACTAAATAGTGTGACACAGCGAAATGTCAGCTTTTTGTCATGCAAAGGGAGAAGGTAAAACTTAATATTGAAATCAGAGAAGCGTTAGATTATTGTATCACCCCTTTTCATTACCAGTCATCACCTTTAAAAAACTTCCATATTGAGCTATAGAAAATTCCTCAAAAATAAGATAGAATACAACTAAAGGAGAAACTAAAAAACAATGAAAAAATATCTTAGTAATTTTATCTTATTTCTTTCAATTATCATCTTAATTATTTCCTGCACTACAACAAAAAGTTCTAACTACGACGAACTTGAAAACAAAGGAACGGTAATGGGAGTGTCAACGCCGAATTGGGTTAAACTCTATACGGCAAGCGGTGTTTCCGCTTTGCAAAAACTTCCTGAGTATAAAGATAAATACTGCATCGTTGGCGAAGAAAGCGGCGTTAACCGCCAGTTTGTAATTAACTGGGCAGATGCGGCAAGCGCTCAGCAGCGTATTGGATCGTTACTGCGTACAAATATTGCAAGCCGTTATTCGGCGGCAATAACAGGTTCTGCTCAATCAAGCACAGAAAGCACGGCAGTTTATCAGCAGGAAATTGACAATGTGTTAAACGCAATTGTTAACGTAAGCTATTCAGGTGCGCAAAGAGATGCGGATTGGTGGAGTTTGCGGCGCAGGTACGAGCCGGGTAATAAAGAAATTTATACAGACGAGTTTACTGCATGGGTGTTATACACAATTCCAAAAGCAGAAATGAACCGTCAAATCGCTTTTGCATTGGAAAACAGCACCTCTAAAGATTCCGCTCTTTACGATGTTACTATCGCTATTGCAAGAGATATTCTCTTACAGGGCTACGATACAAGCGAACTTCAAAACGCCGCTGCAATTCAAAACACAGCTTCGGCAAACTATGATCCAAAGGGAAGTGTTACGTCTCAGGCAATGGAAGAAATCAATCATATCGATGAATATGCAATCGGAAGGGAGGTAACAGCCTCTTTTCTTGCCAATAACCGTATCTATGATGCAAACCCCGCCCTTACAGATTATTTAAATAAAATACTTTCTGCATTGGTCATTAACTCTCCCAAACCTGTTGCGTATAACGGCTACCGTGCGGCAATCATAGACAGCGATAATATTAACGCTTTTGCAAGCCCTGCAGGTCATATCTTTCTTACACGCGGGCTTATCAATGCAGCGAAATCAGAGGATGCTCTTGCCGCTGCCCTTGCACACGAACTTGCACACATACAGCTGCGTCACGGAATTAGAGCGATTCAATCAAACCGCAATACAGAAGAATGGACAAATCAATTTCTCTTTGGCGGCGCTCAAATAATTGCAGATAAAATAAATAACGGCTATTCACAAACTCAGGAGTTTGATGCAGACATTACCGCTTTAAGCCTTCTTGCTGCGGCAAAATATAACCCTCAAGGTTTGATAGATATGTTGTCTGAACTGGAAAAAGTTCAAAGCACAAAACACGGCGGCTTCAATTCAACTCACCCAAGCCCGACAAGCCGCCTTGTAAATGCAAAAGTAGCCGCCGCTCGTTATGCGAATCTTACGGATAACAGGCGTGTAAGGCAGAATAGATTTGAAAGAGTTGTTAAGTAATAATTACTTGAACAATTTATAAAAATCTGTCAAAATAAATGCAACTTTAACTTTATACCTGTGTCATAAATCACAAGGGTAATTTTATACTCTTGAAATAGAACCAATTTGGAGGAAATTATGTCTGTTCCGCATACCGAGAAGCCTTGGGAATTTTTAAATGATTACAGGGGGAAAGTTTTTACCGGTCAATGGCCCACCCTGCCGGAAATGTATAAAATTACCGTTTCCCGTTTTCCGGATCGCCGTTGTTTTACTATTTTTGAGCCGGATAGAATCACTTTAAATTATACAGAAGCGCTTGCGAAAATTGAGGCTATTGCACGATGGCTTCACAGCAAGGGTATCCGCAGAGGTGACAGAGTCGCTGTCACAGGAAAAAATGCTCCTGAATGGACAGTCGCCTACCTTGCAATTCTTTTTGCAGGCGGTGTTGTAGTCCCAATAGATTATCAGCTTAAAAATGAAGAGACAGACCTTTTACTTAAAACATCCAGTGCGCGTATGCTTTTTGTTGATGAAGAAAAATATGATTATTACCTTCCCAAACCCGTTGATTGTTTGGAAGAAATAATTTCACTGCGAAAAGGGATCGGAACATATGTTTATGATTTAGACGGACCTGCAGCAGAAATTGAACAAGCGGTGGAAACTGATCTTGCCGCGATTCTTTTTACATCCGGCACAACAGGTATTCCAAAGGGTGTAATGCTCACTCATAAAAATCTTGTTTCTGACTGCTATCTTGCACAGGGAACTCCTCTTATCGTTTTACATACCGATGTTTTTTACGCCATCCTTCCAATTCATCATTCATATACAATGCTTGCAGTTTTCATCGAAACAATCTCGACAGGCGCTGAAGTTGTTTTCGGAAAAAGAATGGTTACAACCCAAATTTTAAAAGACCTTAAAGAAGCGCAGGTAACAATGCTGTTGGGCGTCCCTCTTCTTTTTAATAAGGTTCTTGCAGGAATTCTACGCGGACTAAAAGCAAAAGGTCCTGTTGTTTACGGTTTAATCAGATTTTTAATGTCAATTTCTGGCTTTATTAAAAAAGTTTTTAAAGTAAACCCCGGCAAAAAAATGTTTAAATTCATTCTTGAAAAAGCAAGCCTTACATCAATTCGTATTTGTATTTGCGGCGGCGGTCCTCTTGCTCCGAGTATTTTCAGAAAGTATAACCAGCTTGGTATCGACTTTGTACAAGGTTACGGTCTTACAGAAACATCTCCTATCATCGCAATTAATCCTATTGAAGCATACAAGGAAACCAGCGTAGGGCGCCCGTGCGCACACGTTGATATGAAGATTCTTAATCCCGATGAAAGGGGCGTAGGCGAAGTAATTGTAAAAGGTTCGATGGTAATGCTCGGCTATTACAATATGCCGGAAGAAACAGCAGCTTCCTTTACACCTGACGGTTATTTAAAAACAGGCGACCTTGGATATATGGACAGCGAAAATTATTTATATCTTACAGGGCGTGCTAAAAATATGATCGTCACAGAAGGCGGTAAAAATGTGTATCCTGAAGAAATCGAAAATGAATTCCAGTTATATGAAGAAATCGATCAAATACTTATCAGAGGATATTTGATGGATACAAAAATGAAATCCGAAGGTATCGAAGCGCTTGTTTACCCAAGCCCGGAATTTAAGATAAACGGTGAAACACCTTCCGCTTCCGTAATGAAAGAAAAAATTAATTCGATCGTTAACGAAGTAAACTTGAGATTGCAGCCGTACCAAAAAATCACCAAGATTGATATTCTGGATCAGCCTATGGAAATGACCACAACAAAGAAGATCAAACGCGGTAAGTTATAAAATATTTTTATAACATCGCAGGTTTTTTGCATCGGCTTTTAATTTTTTGATATCTCCCTTTTGCTGACGCTTCATGTATGCTTTCCATAATATCTAAAACATGAAACGTCAGCTCGCCTGATGCAAGATGCGGACGGTCTTCTTCTATCGCTAATGCCATTTCTGTAATTCCTAAGCCTCTTGAATTTTCCGCGAAACCTTTTACCATCGGCATTTTTAACCATTCATCATCGCGGAAACGCTTTAAAAATACCGGTCCGCCGAAGGTATTCGGATCCGGAACTTTCAGAGTGCCTTCTGTTCCGTACACTTCGATAAACGGCAGCGAGTGGGAATAAACATCAAAACTTGTGATTAACGTACATACAACGCCGTTTTTAAAATCAAGAACTCCTGCAATGTGCGTGGGAACTTCAACATTAATTTCCTTGCCGTATTGTACTTGATTTGTAATTGTCCTTGTCGGTGTACTGATTCTTGCGCTGCCGCAAACCCTTGCAACAGGTCCTAACATATTGATAAGGGCTGTAAGATAATAAGGCCCTATATCAAACATCGGTCCGCCGCCTTCTTTATAGAAAAAATCAGGAGCGGGATGCCAGTGTTCAGGTCCGTGATTCATAATAAAAGCTGTTGCCGCAACCGGAGTTCCAATCCATCCGTCATCAATAAGTTTCCTGCAAGTTTGTAAACCCGCTCCTAAAAATGTATCTGGCGCTCCTCCGATTCTTACCCCCTTTTCTTCCGCTTGCTGAAAAAGCAAAACTGCATCTTCTCTTTTTGTGCAAAGCGGCTTTTCGTTATAAATATGTTTCCCCGCTTTTATTGAAGATAGTGCTACATCATAATGAAATTTGGGAGGGGTGATATTTAAAATGATATCAACATCGCTCTTTAGCATTTCGTCTAACGATTTAAATTCTTTTACATTGTAATCAGAAGCCGCTTTTTCTGCTTTGTTAAACGCAACATCTGTTACACCTGTAACTTTTACTCTCTTACCGAAGACACCTGTAAGATTATCAAGATAAATTTTACTGATATTCCCGATTCCTGCAATTCCGATACGCAGCATAAATCCTCCGTTCTTCTCTGTTAATATAAATAATTATAATTTATAAATCACAATTTAGGAATAAATAAATTTTAATATATTTATGTTAAATTTTATTTACGCAGTATTATTCAACTATTTCTGATTGCCGCGCTTTGCGCATGACCTTCCAGTCCTTCTGCACGGGCTAGAATTTCCGCTGCTTTCAGCGCTTTTTCATAACCTTCGCCCTGACAGCAGCGCAAAGTTGTAACGGTTTTTAAAAAGTGACGTACTCCCAAACCGCCTGTAAAACGCGCGCTTGCAGAGGTGGGTAAGGTGTGATTGATACCTGCAGAATAATCGCCGAGTACTTCTGCGCTAAGAGATCCTATAAAGAGCGAACCGTAATTTTTAAGCAAAGGAATTAAACTGTCATCATCTGATGTTTGCAATTCCAAGTGTTCAGGCGCAATTATATTAGCGATACGGATTGCTTCTTCTTTATTTTGATAGACGATAATAAGCCCTCCTGCATCAAGAGAAGCTTTTGCAGCAGGTTTCTCTTTTAATCGGCTGTCAATTGCACTTACAATTTGATTTGCAAGTTCTGTATTGGGTACAAGAGCACGGGAGCGTGCATCAGCATCATGCTCTGCCTGCCCTATCATATCGGCGGCGATTAATTGTGCGGCATTTGAAACAGAGCCGTCATTTATAATAAGCACATCTGTAGGACCTGCGATAAAGTCTATCCCTACTTCGCCGAACAAAATGCGTTTGGCAACAGCGACAAATTTGCTGCCGGGACCTGCAATAACATCAACGCGCGGAACAGTTTGCGTACCGAGCGCAAAAGCGGCGACAGCTTGCGCTCCCCCGATAGAAAAGATGCGAAGTTTATTATCTGCCGCACAAACAGAGTTTGCAATCATAGAAGCGGCTAGAATTTTTTTATCGGGAAGCCCGTCTTTTGCAGGGGGAGAAGAAAGCATCACTTCTTCTACGCCTGCGCAAAAAGCGGGGATCATGCACATTAGAACAGATGAAAAAAGAGGGAAACGCCCGCCCGGTATATAAACAGCTGCTTTTTGAACAGGAATTATTCTCTGTCCTGTGAACAGCCCCTTATCCATTTCAAAATTAAAATCTGAAAACTGCTCTCTTTGTTTTTCACAAAATATTTTTATGTGCTGTGCTGCAAGCTCAAGGGCTTCAGCTAAAGCCTTATCATTAGAGCGCAATTGTTCCAAAGCTTTCTTTGCTTCAGAAAGAGGCACTTCAAATTGCACAGGAGAGGATTTATCCCATTTAGAAGCATATTTTCTGACAGCGGCATCACCTCTAGCACGCACATCTTCGATTATTTTTCTTACAATTTTTTCTGTTTTAAGATCATCGGCTTTTCTTGTTTCAGTTTTCCAATACGAATCAAAATCCTTGCCTTGTATAATTTTCATTAGATACTCCTAGTTTATTCTCTTACAACATGCTATTACTGTATCCATCTCTTCATCCGTTCCTATTGTTATCCGCAGAAAATCTTTTATCCGCTCTTTTTTGAAATGACGCACAAGTATTCCGTTTTCGCGTAACGCGGTAAATAATTCTTCGCCGCTTAATTTAGGCGGTTTTACAAAAAGGAAATTTGCTTTTGAAGGAAGGACGGTAAAACCGATTTCCTTTAAGGATTGCGCTGTCCTTTGGCGTGTTGCAATTATTTTTTTGTTTATTTCTTCGTAATACTGTCTGTCTTCTATTGCTGCCGCAGCCCCTGCAAGGGCAAGGCGATCAAGTGTGTACGAGTTAAAAGAGTCTCTTATTCTGCAAAGACCCTCTATTAGTTTTTCATGTCCGATTGCAAAACCTGCACGCAAACCCGCAAGAGAAGCGGATTTAGAAAGGGTATGCACCGTTAAAAGGTTGGGATGCTTTTCGATACTGGAAACAGCAGAGTCAGCTCCAAATGCGGCGTAGGCTTCATCTATAATAATAACTTTTTTTTGTTTTTCCAAAAACTCTGCAAGAGATAAAATGTCATCTAACGCAAGGGCAATACCTGTAGGCGCATTAGGATTGGGAAGTATCGCTCCGCCTGAAGGGATTTTATAATCATTTATGTTAATTGTAAAATCTTCACCTAACGGAATGGTTCGGAACGGAATATCCCAAAGAGAAGCATAAACGGGATAAAAACTGTAAGTAATATCAGGAAATAAAAGTAAATCATTTTTTGTGCTTTCAAAAAAAGAAGCGAATGCAAACGCTAATATCTCATCAGAACCATTACCTGCAAAAACCTGTTGTGTTTTTACACCGTAACGGTTTGCGATTGCTTTGCGGAATTCTGTACATTCAGGATCGGGATAAAGGCGCAAAGTTTCATTCGCATTGTTTTGAATAGCCTCTATTACCTTAGGTGAAGGCGGATAAGGGTTTTCATTTGTATTAAGTTTTATAAATTTGCGATCTTTGGGCTGTTCGCCAGGAACATAAGGGGAAAGATTTTTTGTCCGGCTATTCCAGAAATCACTCATTTTTATTTCTCTTTATTTTTTATGTCTTTTATCAAGTTCGTTAAGAATTTCTTCTATAGTTACACCTGCACGCGTCATTAGTACAGAAGAAAAATAAAAAAGGTCTGCCACTTCCCACACAATTTCATCGTGAGTTTTCGCTTCGCATAATTCCTGCGCTTCTTCCATTACTTTTTCACGTACAAGCTCATCATCAAGAGTTGCTGTATAAGAGCCTTGTGCCGGATTTGCGAAACGCTCTTTTATAATAGTTTGCAAAAACTCTAAAGTATAGTTTCTATTTGTTTCAAAACACGACCACGCTCCTGTGTGGCATACAGGTCCTTGAGGATCGGCTATTGCAAGAATCGCGTCTCTGTCGCAATCAGCCCTTATTCGGATTAGTTTTAAAGTATTGCCTGAGTTTTCCCCTTTCATCCAAAGTTTATTTCTTGTTCTTGAGTGAAAGCAAACATTACCGCGCTTAAAAGTTTCAGATAACGCCTCACTGTCTGTAAAGCCCGTCATCATCACCTGTCCGTCTTTTGATTGAACTATGACAGGCAAAAGCGGTAAATCATTTATATTAGGCTGTCCTTTTTTCCAATTAAGAGAAGCAATAAACGCATCGGCTAAATTTATTTTTCCTGTATAAAGAGCCATGCCAAGCTGTACATCGCATCCTATTTCTGATATTGCTTTTATTTCGTCTAACGTACTGACACCGCCTGCAACTGTAATTTGGCAATTTACTTCTTTGCGCAGCGTCTTTACAGGTTCAAGATCGATACCTGTCATTGTGCCTTCTCGATCTACACAGGTAAAGAGAAGTTCGCAGGCGTAAGGAGAAACAGCTTTTGCAGCCTCAATTAAATCAAGACCTGTTAAAGTTTTCCAGCCGTCAACTACAATTTCGTATGAGCCTTGTTTAACGGTCTTTGCGTCTACCGCAACAATCAAACGCTCCCGCCCGATTTTTTTTGACACCGCTTCCAGAAAGGGGATATTAATAGCGAAAGAGCCGTTCGTGCGAAACGCGCTTGAGCCGACAATGATTTTACGCGCTCCAAGACTGACAAGAGTTTTTGCCTGCTCAGGCGTTTTTATACCGCCCCCTACCCTGCACTGCGCTTTACGAAGAAGAGGTTTAATCATTTCGATGTTAGAACCTTTGCCCATCGCAGCATCAAGGTCTATGACAGCAACTTCGCCGTAAATGTCAAAATCTTCTGCAAGCTCATCTGCATTATCACGCTGCAAGATGAGTTCTTCGCCTTGTTTGAGCTGTACTACTTTAGCATTTTGAATATCTATTGATGCAATAATCATAACTTATTATATAGCGGTAAAAAAAAATTAGCAATTAGGGATATAAATGAGGGTTTTTATTTTTCTGCTCTTCGTTTTACTTCAGATAGACCCCTGCAATCATAATTCATTATAAAAGGTCCTATATTTTGGATGTCGGGCTGTACTTTTGCCTTTCCTTTAAAAATGTAATTAACCTGCCTCATGGCGATTACTTCATTTAAAAGATTGCGGGTATTATTGATAAAGTTCATTTGAAAAACAAAAACGGTTTCGCTGGAGCTTGCAGACGGAATTTGCATACTTTCTCTTGCTGTGTTTCCTTCCCAATATTCGCCGTTGCCGTAAAGTTCGTAAGTTAATTCCGTGAGTTCAAGCGCAAAGTCATTGGGATTTGTTACTTTTATAACGGTTTTAAATTCTGTAACAACAAGATCGGCTTGCAAAATAACAATCGATACAACTTCAAATTCAGGCTCTATAATTTCAATTACATTTTCAATTTCAATTTCTTCTATTTCTGCAATAATTTGAGGCTGCACCTGCGTCTGTGATTTACAGCCGGATAAAAATAAGACAGTTATAAATACCGATAAAAATTTTCGCAAGTACATATAATATTATCGGCTTATTATCGGCATAAAAGCTTAAATCTTTTTAATTATTTTTATTTATTCGTAAAATAAACCGCTGTAAAAAACGGTATTATTTTCCGCACTTACAGCGCTTTCCAGTTTATTCAAGGCAGAACAAGTTGTTTTTTCCAAAATACCGCTTTCTATTAAGCTGACAACAAGCGCGCCGCCGCAGGCATTTAAACGACCTTCCAGAATAGCAGAAACAAGCGCGCTTGAGTTTCTTTCCAAAAAAAGACGCAAACACTCTTCTGCAAGGATTTTCGCCTTTCCTTCATCCTTATTGGATGAAAGATTGCAGGAAACCGCTATCAAAGTTTCGTTGATCACAGGTGATATAACCGTTTTTAAAGCATAAGCAAGATCGTAAATAAAACGGGCTTGCGGCTGACCCATCAGAATAGGCACTATTGATGCATTGGGGAAACAATATTTTACAAAAGGAAGAAGAATTTCGATGGAATGTTCGCCAAGATGAGGAATATCGTTAATTTCAAATGAATCGCTTGATACTTCGATTTCTTCAGTCATTTTTTGATCGACTGTAATATCTCCAATCGGAGTATAAAAAGCATAGGAATTTGATAAGAAAAGCCCTCTTTCCCTTTTATCATGGCAAGGACCCAATAGAACGACACGTTTTACCCCGCTCCTACCCGCACCTGAATAAAAAGCGTCAGCTGCAAGCCGTCCTGAATAATCCCAAGCCCCGTGAGGAGCGATAATCGCCTTTGCCTGCCCGCCTTTGCCTTTTTCAAGGTTAAAAGACCTCAAATATTGAAGCATTTGGGCTTTTTCATCGGGATAGAACATTCCGGCACCGACCGGACTGCGAACCCGTTTTTTTTGGGCAAGCACAACTTCCATATAATAACTTTAGTGCTTGAGAGTGCCAGATTCAAGGGAAAAACAGAAAATTATTAAAAATCAACAGGGATTAAAAATGAAATTGAGAATTAGTTATTTATCATGATTGAATGCGGAAAACATAGTTGTAAGGACGAATTGACATTAATATTTTACATATTTATAATTTAATTATGGTAAGGACAATAATAAAACCTGATACCTCAAGAATAAATCTTTCTATACCGTCTGAATATGTAGGAGAGGAAGTAGAAATCCTTATTTTTCCATTAAAAAGCGCAAGCGATTCAAATAATTTAATTAATTATACAGAAACAAATAGTGCAAAAAAACAGAAATCATTTAGTAATTTTATGAAACTTAAAGGAATACTGCCTGCTGATTTCGATTATAATAAAGAACTTTCTGATTATCGAGATGAGCGTCATGGTCATATTAATTGACACAAATATAATACTTGATTATTTTGTTCTCCGTCAGCCATTTGCTGATAATGCATGTGATATTTTAACATTATGTTTTAAAGAAAAATGCAACGGATATATTGCTGCACATAGTGTTTCAAATATTTTTTATATTCTACGCAAACAATTTTCTGTAAGTAAAAGAAAAGAACTTTTAATCGATCTTTGCGAATTTATCGAAGTCGCAGGTATTCAAAAGAAACAGGTTATTGATGCGCTTACAGATGAAGATTTTAATGATTTTGAAGATCGCTTACAAGTTGAATGTGCCAGATTAATTAATGCTGATTATATAATAACTCGTAATATTTCCGATTTTTTATCTTCGCCAATTCCTGCGATCTTACCGGAAGATTTCTTGCAGAAAATGGCAGTTAATTAACTTTTTCTACACCCTGCAGCCTTCCAAAGCACGAAGACGATCATCATCTAATTTAACATGAAGATTTTTTTCCTGTGTCGGGATAACCAATCCTTTGGGACCGTTTTTTGCGCGGCGCAGATATTTTACTTGCGTGTAGAAAAGATCACCTTCGCCTGCATTTCTGCCTTTTGAATAAAAAAGCGCGAGGTTTCCTGCATCAAGCATTATTTCCAGCGGATAGGATTTTCCTGATTTTTGTTTTATAAAAACATAAGAGCCGTGAAAATCTCTTGCATGAAGCCACAGATCGTTTCCCTTTACATGACGGCGTAAAAGTTCATCGTTTTCTGATGCGTCTCTGCCTACAATGATAAGCCAATCTCCGCGCTTAAAAGTTAAACCGGGACGGTTCTTTTCTTTTTTAGAGGCAGATTTTGATTGCGCGCTGACACCTGATGATTTTATCATTTTTGCTAAAATTAGCGGATTAGTTTCGCTTAACAGTTTTTTTAATTTTTCTTCTAATTCGATTAATTCTTTTTCGCCGGCTGCAATTTCTCTTTGAATTTCTGCAAGCCCGCTTTTTGCTTTTTTATATTGATTGTAATATTTTGCCGCTTGATCGGAAGGGCTTACCTGCGGATCAAGTTCGATACGTATTTTTTCGCCGTTGCTCTCTTCTGCTTCAAGCCATTTATCATTAGGAGAAATTCTTGCGATATTGGAAAGAATTAAATCACCGTAAATTTTTAACTTATACGCATCATTAAATGACGCTTCTTTTTCGCGTAACTTTTCAAGCGCCGCGCTAATTCTGCCTATGCTGCCTTCATGGCTGCGCCTTACCTGTTCCCTAAGCGCTTCAAGAGAAAGTGTGCCGCCTTGCGCGGCATAAAACGCATCAACTTTTTTATTAAACGATCCTTCGCCCTTAAGGTCTCGTATCTCATATTCGCGTTTTGTTTTACGTGCAATATTCAACGAAGTTTCCGGTGCAGCAGAAGTTTCGTTTTTTTCAGGCGCATAACGTCCGCCTGTAATCTCTCCTCTTTTCGGCAGACGGCGCATTGCGTCTAACACTGTGCCTTCTTCATCTGTAACAATCATATTTGCTGCATTAGACCACAACCTAATGTAAAGATTAAAAACAAAATCCCCTCTTTTTACTACAAGACGCACAATGCGGTCATCACCTAACTGGACTGCTTCTGTAATCCATCCGTTTACGATTTTAGAATTTAAAAATTGTGCAAAGCGAAGAGGTTTATCGCTCTTTGAACAGGCAGTAAAAGTTTCATGCAAACGGCAAGCGCCGGAACTTAAACTGACAAGCAGTTGTTTTGTTTCTCCTTTTTTATGAAGACGCAAAATTATCACATCAAAGGCGCTCTGAACAGCGTTTTGAATTTGCGCTCCTTCAAGACTGAGTTCTTCGAGGATTAGATTTATTTCTTTCCAGTTTAGGGACATGGAGATATTATATCATTTTTATTTTTTCGGGCAACATCATGCATTCTCCTTTTTACCGCTTGCAAAACACTTTAAATATATGTTAATAATATGATATTGAAATATCTGAGAGGTATAAACAATGAAAATATCTACAAAAGGCAGATATGCATTGCAAATGCTGCTTTACCTTGCAGAGCATAGAACAGACGGTTTTATATCTCTTAAAGAAATCGCTGACAGACGTAATATTTCAAAACAATATCTGGAACAAATTATAATAATAATGAATAACTCAAAACTTCTCCGCGCAAATCGCGGGGTACACGGCGGCTATATGCTGGCTAAGGAACCATCTGAAATAACCGTTGGTCATATCCTGCGTATTACCGAAGGCAATCTTTCGTCTATTGCCTGTCTTGAAGATGAAGTAAATCAATGTGATATGGTGGCAACCTGTAAAACTCTATATGTTTGGAAAGAACTTAACAAAGTTATTGCAGATTATCTTGACAGCGTTACTTTACAGGACATACTTAATAAACATCAAGAAAAACAGATTGATAACTATGTAATTTGATTATTTTAATCCCAGCCAAATTTTAAAAATTAAAAAACCTGTTAAATACCATATATACCGCTGTTCCGCAAAAGATGCTTAATAATATACTTCTGCGCCACAGATGAAGGATAACGGTAACAGCCGCCGCCGCAAGCGCAAAGGCGCCTTGCCAAAAATTATCCTGTTTAATATTTTCGTATATAATACCGCTAATGGAATTTAACGTAAGAACAGTCATTGCAAGCGGTGGCACAACTTTCTCAATAAAACCGATGAAAGCTTCTGTTTTAAGCCCTTGCTTTTTACCAAGAAAAAACAGGAAAGGAAATGCGCGGCAGAAAAAAACCACAGCAGCCATTATCACTGTTAGCAGCAACGCTTCACTTGAATCAATTTTCATTTAACACCTTTTTTCTTCCCAATATGGAATTAATTGCTAAGGCAAAAGCGATAGCAGCCAAAAGAGAAAAACGCGAAGGTAAAAAAACAACGCATAAAATCGCTGATATTGCAGAAACAATAAAAAGAAATGGTTTTCGTATCTTTTTAATTTGTTCAAGCATAAGCACTATGAAAAGAGCGGTCATAGCAAAGCTTACTCCTTCAATATTATAAGGAAACAGCGAACCTGCGGTAGCGCCGACTAAAGAACCTATTACCCAATAACTTTGATTAAGGAGCGTTACATGAAACATAAAACTTCCCATACTGCCGGCAGGAATGGGATTTTTCAAACCGGGAACATTTAATATTTCGCCGTTAGCTTCGGGCAGTGATGATAGCAAAGCAAAAGTTTCATCTGTTAAACCAAAGATGCAATATACTTTTCGGAAACCTGAAAACGGCATACGATTAATCATTGATAATCCGTATGCGATATGACGTGCGCCCACGACCAGCTGCACCAGAGCGGCTTCCCATAAACTTGCGCCTGCGGCAAAAAGCCCGACGGCAATGTATTGACCCGCTCCGGTATACATCAACACGCTCATTACCGCTGTTAACCAAATAGGATATCCTGCATCGGACATAATCAATCCAAACGCAAAACCGATTACAGGATAACCTAACAAAACAGGAAACGAATATTTGAATGCCGCAGAAAAAATATGTCTCATAAAAAATTTATTATTTTACAGCTTCAAACCCTTGTTTTAAATCCGCAAGAATATCGTCAATATGTTCAGTTCCAATTGAAAGACGAATTGTATTCGGCTTAATGCCTCCTTCAAGCAGTTCCTGTTCGCTCATTTGTGAGTGTGTGGTACTTGCAGGGTGAATGACAAGTGATTTTACATCCGCAACATTTGCAAGCAGCGAAAAAAGTTTTAACTCCTCTGTAAATTTTTTGGCTTTATCCCCGCTGCTTGCTGCGCCATTCCCTTTTATCTCGAATGTAAAGATTGAACCTGCGCCATTAGGAAAATACCGTTTGTAAAGCTTATTGTCCCTGTGTTCAGGCAAGACAGGATGATTTACTTTCTCCACTTGCGGATGATTTTTAAGGAAATCAATTACCTTTAGTGCGTTGAATACATGCCTTTCCACGCGAAGCGATAAAGTTTCAATTCCCTGCAAAAGCATAAAAGCGTTAAAAGGTGATAAAGCGGAGCCGGTGTCGCGTAACAGAGTTACACGCGCTTTTATTATATAGGCAAGATTTCCCACAACATCTGTAAAAACCGCACCATGATAGCTTCCGTTAGGTTTTGATAAACCGGGAAATTTATCGTTCTGCGCCCAATTAAATTTTCCGCCGTCTACAATCACGCCGCCTATTGTAGTGCCGTGCCCCCCGATAAATTTAGTCGCTGAATGAATTACAATGTCCGCTCCGTATTCAATAGGTCGTAAAAGATAAGGGGTAGCAAAGGTATTATCAACAATAAGCGGAATACCGTTCTTATGAGCGATTGCGGCAACTGCTTCAATATCTATTATGGAACAATTCGGATTACCAAGCGTTTCAAAGAATAACGCTTTTGTATTGGGCTTTATCGCTTTTTCAAAATTGGCTGGATTGCTTCCGTCAATAAATGCGGTTTCAATCCCCATATCTTTAAAAGTATTTGCGAAAAGATTGTAAGTCCCGCCGTAAATCTGATTGTCAGATACGATATGATCGCCTGTTTTAACAATGTTTTGAATCGCATAAGTTGTCGCTGCGGCTCCCGATGAAAGCGCAAGAGCGGCAACGCCTTTTTCAAGAGCGGCGATCCGCTTCTCGAATACATCCCATGTCGGATTCATGATCCTTGTGTAAATGTTTCCAACCTCAGTAAGGGCAAAACGGTCTGCCGCCGATTTGGAACTTGGAAATACATAGGAAGTAGTCTGGTAGATAGGCACTGCCCTCGCGTCCGTTGCCGGATCAGGGTTTTCCTGTCCTGCGTGTACTTGAATTGTTTCAAATTTGAAATTTGACATAATTCTCTCCTTAAATACTTAGTATACATATTATTATTATATGTTTTTATAAATTTACACAGATAAACAAGTAATGTCAATAGGCGGTAATAGTATATTTTAAGTTGTATCTTTTGTTAATTATTTGAAAATTATAAAAAATATATTGCATAGTATGTCATGTCTATTATAATTATTAATAAGTATATTCCTGCTTCTGTGGCAAGGTGTCAAAATATGGAAATTATCTCTGATAAAATATCTAAACATCCTGTAAAAAAAACATTTCTTTTGTTTTCCTTTATTTTTTTTCTTGCTATTTCTTTGACAGCCATTACGGTATTTACATTATCCGCGCGTCAAACCAACCGTTCATATATTGAACAACAGCTCATCTTTGCATCAGAGACAATACGGCTTCGGTTGGCTACAGCGGTAAACAGTGAATTGTCGCTGGTGCTTAACTTGGCGGATTCTTCTTTTGTCCGGGACTATTTCAAAAACCCTTCCGATCAAAGTTTGGAACTATTGGCAAGAAAAGAACTCGATGTATACGAGCGGCATTTTAAACAGGGAGTAATTTTCTGGATTAATGATATTGACAAGATTTTTTATTCTACCGGCAATGAACCATACGTTGTTAATCCTGATGATCCGCAATCATACTGGTATAACTTAACCCTTTACAATACCGCAAAATATAACTTTAATATTAATTATAATCCCAATGTGCAGCAGATCTACCTTTGGGTTAACGCTCCTGTATTTGATGAAAAAAACTGGAAACCTCTGGGTATGCTTGGAACAGCCATTGACCTTACAAATTTTTCGAATTTCATTGCCAACGCCTACAGAGAGTTTGAAATTAATATTACAGCTTATACATTTAATAAATTTTACGAGATTACATCCGCAGATAATTTTGAGCTTGTAAATAACAAAGTACACCTAGACGAATATTTCACAGATGAAAGCGAACAGATTAGCAGAACATCCTATATGCTCTCTGACGGTGAACATGTTATTTTTACCAAAAACAAAAAAATGTATCTTGTAAGTTCCATCCCGGAGATGGAATGGTATGCGGTTATCAGTTATCCGCATTATAGTATATTCGCACTTAATCAATCCATGAATATTTTATTTTTCGGTATGCTTCTTCTAGTTTTCTTTATTTTAATTGTGTTAAATATATTCATTGCCCGATCGGAAAATGCAATTGTGGAACAAAACATGCAATTGATTGATGCGAATATAAAGACAGAAGCCGCAAACCAATCCAAGAGTAATTTTCTTGCAACAATGTCCCATGAAATCCGCACGCCGTTAAACGCAATACTTGGGATCACTCAAATTGAAATGCAGAATGAAAACCTGCCTGACAGACAGATGGCAGCTTATGAAAAAATACATAGTTCCGGAATTAACCTTCTTGGGATAATCAATGATATTCTGGATTTGACAAAGATAGAAACCGGAAAAATGGAGTTAAATCCGTTTGAATATGATGTGCCCAGTTTAATTAACGACGCGATTCAATTAAACATTGTGCGAATAGGATCAAAACCTATTGAATTTAAATTAACCGTTGATCAAAATCTGCCGACGAAACTTTTCGGCGATGAAATAAGGATAAAACAAATTCTTAATAACCTTCTCTCTAACGCGATTAAGTACACAGAAAAAGGACAGGTTCACCTTTCTGTAAAACACATAATGATTAATGAAAACATTATGCTTATTATTTCCGTAAGCGATACAGGACAGGGGATGATAGATGAAGACAGAAAAAAAATATTCGATGAATACGCGCGTTTTAATATGGCGGCAAACCGGTCAATAGAAGGAACAGGGCTTGGATTAAATATAATAAAAAGAATTGTAGAAATGATGGACGGAGACATCCGCGTAGAAAGTGAATTTGGAAAAGGCAGTACATTTACCGTTACGATAATACAGCAATCAACTGATAACTCGCCAATAGGAGAAGAACTGGCGCATCGGTTAAGCAATTTTACATTTACAAATAAAAAACAAAATAAACAGGAAATTACAAAAGAGATGATGCCTTACGGCAGCGTATTGGTTGTTGACGATGTAGAGATAAATCTTTATGTAGCCTGCGAAATACTTTTATCCTATAAGCTTGAAGTGGAAATGGCGGACTCAGGTATTGCAGCGATTGAAAAAATAATAAACGGAAAAAAATATGATGTAATATTTATGGATCACATGATGCCGAAAATGGACGGTATAGAAACTACAAAAAAACTGCGGGAACTCGGCTACACAGGATTTATTATAGCTTTGACGGCAAACGCTTTGGTAGGAAATGACAAAATGTTCCAGAATAACGGTTTTGATGAATTTATACCTAAACCAATCGATATAAATCAGATAAATACAATATTAAATAAATTTGTGAGGGACATGCACCCGGAAGAAGCAAAAAAATATCAACCCGATGCATTTATATATAACGATAATATTTAAGAAAATTAAAGCACCTCATGTTACACAAAACGTGTCATTTTGTGTAACAATATAGATGGCTTCTTCTGACTTGGGTTAACTCCCTTAAGTCTAACTCCTTATAACATAAGGACTTATGATTAACGCACAAGGCGTCATTTATTAGCGGCGATAGGACTCGAACCTGCGACCGAGCGGATATGAGCCGCTTGCTCTACCAACTGAGCTACACCGCCATTATTTTATTGACTTTGTTTGAAACCTCCGTCAATTTTTAATACTTTATGGTACTTTTTGCGAGTTTTTGTGTCAATAGGTTTCTTTCAAAACATTCGTTTTTTGACAAAGTATCGCCGCACACTATACAGGTGTTTCTTGTTGTTTTTCCGCCATCATTTCGCCGCGCATAAAGCGGCCGACTTCGGAAACGGGAATCATGTAATATCTCGGAGAAAATTGGGTCATTTTTAGCCAACCTTTTCTTCGCCATTGGTGTATAGTTTTTCCTGTCTTGCCGACTAATTTTCCGAATTCGTTTGCCGTAAGAAATAATCTTCCTTCTAACTCAGGCGGCAATTTTATTAAGGTGGGATTTATATCATTGTTCATAAATAACCCGCATATCATTATAAAATTCATGTTCGATTATTAAATCATCTGCTTCAACGATTTTTTGCGATGCGGTGAACATATTTCTTGCTATCCTGTCGGCAACGGAGATACTAACTGCAGATATTTCAAAATTCATAAATTACAACAAGTTTAACGAATTGTTACAAAAATCGTATCTTCTATAACCTCACCTTCAACAACTGCATCTTTGATAAATTCCCAGTCTATAATTATTATATGGTTTGAAATATATGTAAAATTAGGTTTCTTTGTATAAATTGTAGCAGCAGAATTTTCTGTATTTGCTTCTATTTTTAATTCTACAGAACCGTTATTATCTATAAAGTTATCTGCTTTTATCGTGATATCAATTGGTAATGTATTAATAACACGCAAATTAAAAGGGGAGTTATCAATAAATGTGTAATCCGTTCCATTGTGCAGCAAAATTACACTGTATCCAAAGCCATAAGGATTGCCTGCATTAACATTACTTATTGCTGAATGCCGTTCGCCCCTGTTTATTTGATAATTTTTAATTTGTGAAGGCATAAGAGTATCAATTGTTCCGTTGTTAAATTTGTAAGATACAGTTTTTGATGATTCGTTTTTTACAGTATAATTCCAATAATTCTGTAAATCACAAGATGATAAAATCAAAATAAAACAAATTATTATATAAAACAAATTTCGCATACAATTGATTATAATAAATAACCCATCTTGCTGTCAACAACTCGCAATATCTCACGGTAAATCATAGTTGTTAATTTTTACTCTTATGCCGTAATTCGGAAAGTTTTAAATCTTTAAATGCCGAATAAGATTTTATTTTTTTATCCAAAAACACACATACCATTTCCTCCTCTTGACTAACTTCTATACACTTGTATAGTATAAACCAGAGGGGAAATAAAAAATGAAAAAACACACAAAGACTCAAGCAAGGGGTGAACTTGCTTCTAAAGATTGCTCTTTAACAAAAAAACCGCTATTCTTTCCACATATGGACAAATTGATCATCAAAGGAGCGCGCGAGCATAACCTTAAAAACATCGATCTGGAATTGCCTCGTGATAAGTTAATCGTAATTTCAGGGCTCTCAGGTTCAGGCAAAAGTTCTTTGGCTTTTGATACTATTTTTGCAGAAGGGCAAAGGCGTTATGTGGAAAGCCTTTCCGCCTATGCGCGGCAATTTTTAGGGCGTATGGATAAGCCCGATTTGGATTATATTGAAGGGCTTTCCCCTGCAATTTCTATCGAACAAAAAACAACGCACCGCAATCCGCGTTCCACCGTAGGCACTGTAACGGAAATTTACGATTACTACCGTTTGTTATTCGCAAGAATCGGTATCCCGCACTGCCCCTGCTGCGGAAAAGAAATACGCGAGCAGCCTGTGGATTTAATAATCGAGACAATTTTACAATTTAAAGACGGCGCAAAAATTCAATTGCTCTCCCCTATTATTCGCGGAAAAAAAGGCGAGCATCAAAAAATTATCGAAGATGCGCGTAAAGCGGGATTTGCACGCGCACGCATAGACGGAGTGCCTGTCAACCTTGATGAAAGCATCAAGCTTGATAAACAAAAAAAACACTCAATAGAAATAATTGTAGACAGATTGGTGATGGGAAAAGATATCCGCTCGCGCTTAGCTGAATCTGTAGAGACAGCTTTGCAAACCTCTGACGGCCTTATGCAGGTGTTAGTTGACGAGGACGGAAAAACTAGCGAGCATTTTTTCTCGCAAAAAAATTCCTGCCCCGATTGCGGTGTTTCAATTCCTGAATTGCAGCCGCGTCTTTTTTCGTTTAACAACCCCTTCGGCGCATGCCCCGGCTGTTCCGGCATCGGTTCTAAAATGGAATTTGATCCTGATCTTTTAATCCCGGACCGCTCTCTTTCTTTTAATGAAGGCGGCATTGTCCCATACAATCCTGACAGCGCATGGTACTCAAGTAAATTTAAAGCGCTTGCAAAGCATTACGGTTTCAGTCTTGATACGCCTATCAATAAATTGCCGAAAAAAATTCTAAACGTAATTCTTTACGGAACAGAAGATGAAGTTAAAGTAAAATATGTTAACCGCGAAGGGACAGGGCATTTTCAATATAATACGCAGTTTCAGGGGATTCTTGAAGAGCTAAGAAGGCGTTATATGGAAACGACTTCTCAAGGAGTAAAAGATTGGCTTGATAAATTTATGAGTCAGAAACCTTGCGAAGACTGCGAAGGAAAAAGATTAAAACCTGAAGTGTTAGCCGTCACTATAGGAAGTTCGTCTAACGGAATTAATATTTGGGAATTGTCTCAATTATCTGTTACAGATTCTCTTAAATTTTTTGAAACCATCAAATTAAATAAAAACGAAAATAAAATCGCCCATCAAATTTTAAAAGAAATTAATGCCCGTCTTGGTTTTATGCAGAATGTAGGGCTTGATTACCTCAGCCTTGAACGAAAAGCCTCCACCCTTTCAGGAGGGGAAGCGCAGAGAATACGTCTTGCAACACAGATCGGATCGAGCTTAGTCGGCGTTCTTTACATTTTAGACGAGCCTTCTATCGGGCTTCACCAGAGAGACAATCAGCGTTTGATAGACACTCTTCTTTATTTACGGGATCTAGGCAACACTTTGATCGTTGTCGAACATGACGAGCAAACTTTGCGGACAGCGGATCACATTGTCGATTTAGGACCGGGCGCGGGCGTTCACGGCGGAAAAGTTGTAGCGCAGGGAAAACCTGATGATGTAATGCTGGTTAAAGAAAGCCTTACAGGTCAGTATTTAGCGGGAAACCTTTCAATTGAAATCCCGCAAAAAAGGCGTGAAGGCAACGGCGCATTTTTAAAATTAAAGGGAGTGAGCGAACACAATTTAAAAAATATCAACGTGGAAATTCCTCTTGGCGTTTTTACCTGCATTACAGGCGTATCAGGTTCCGGAAAATCAACTTTACTTTCTGATGTTTTATATCCTGCTCTTGCAAATAAAGTTTACGGCTCTAATCATGCAGAAGGCGCTTATAAAAAATTAGAAGGCGCAGAGTTTATTGATAAAGTAATCGACATTGATCAAAGCCCCATAGGCAGAACGCCGCGTTCAAATCCGATCACTTATGTTGAGGGATTTACCGCTATAAGGGATATGTTCGCTAATTTGCCTGAGTCAAAAATGAGGGGATACAAACCGGGTAGATTTTCGTTTAACGTCAAGGGCGGAAGATGCGAACATTGCGAAGGGGACGGGACTATAAGGATCGAGATGAATTTTCTCCCTGATGTTTACATAACTTGCGATGTCTGCCACGGAAAAAGATTTAACAGGGAGACACTCGATATCCGCTACAAAGGAAAAAATATTTCAGATGTTCTTGACATGACTATAGAAGAAGCGGCTGTTTTCTTTGCCCCCATTCCTCAGATCAACCGCAAAATGCAGACCTTGCTTTCTGTCGGTTTAGGTTATGTGAAACTCGGACAGTCAGCGCTTACACTCTCAGGCGGAGAGGCGCAAAGGGTTAAACTTGCTTTGGAACTTTCAAAACGCTCAACAGGCAGAACGCTCTATATTTTGGACGAACCGACTACAGGTCTTCATTTTGCAGATGTAAAACAATTAATGGAAGTTATTAAGTTATTGGTTGATCAGGGAAATACAGTTATAATGATAGAACATAATCTTGATGTACTGCTGCAAGCGGATTATATCATAGACCTTGGTCCTGAAGGCGGAGACAAGGGCGGGCAGGTTATCACAACAGGAACCCCTGAACAAACGGCAAAATGCAGCGCTTCTTATACAGGTTTTTATATCGCCCAAATGCTGCAAAGGAATGAAAAACAGAAAAAAAATACCAGGAAAAAATGAAAGAGTACGGTAATAATAAAAAAGTTTTTTTATGTAACTCTGCGGTTATTTTTTTATTTTCTTTTTTATTATTTCTTTCACCTTTATACGCGCAAGAAGAAGCGCAAACGGAGTTTGCGTTATCTGAAAGTGAACACAAACAAGATTTACAAACACAGGACGGTATTGCAAGAACCGATGAAGAGACCGAAGAACTTGAATTTTTAGAAATACACAACAGGTTAAGCCGTTCGGAAAGACAGCGCATCGAAATGGAAATAAGAACATCAACATTAAGCGAATTGGCTCTATGGTGCAGAACCTTAGGTCTTTCAGAAGGCGGCACAAGAAATGATCTTTCAAGCAGAATAAGAAATCATTTTTCATTACCGGAAGGCGGATCTCACATTAGTGAAAATCAAAAAGTAATTACGATAGAATCCGCGCAGACAACTGAATATTTTACAATTGATATTATTGATGAAGATTACGCAAGATTAAAAGGCGATGTATCTATAACTCTTAAAGACGGAGATACAACTCATAAGATAAGTGCAAGTGAAATACTTTTTAACAGAACCAGAAATATTATAACTGCAAAGGGAGGAGTAGTTTACGAAAAAATAGATGCAGATAAAACAGAAACTTTTCGCGGAGAAAACATCACAGTTAATATTGATAATTGGTCAAGCGTTTTCCTTGACGGTAAATCAAAATTAGATTCAGGCGATTCTGCTTATTTATTTTCGGGTTTGGTAATATCCCGCACTGCAGATGATGTAACAATTTTAAGAGATGCACAGGTAACAAGCGGAACAAGCGATGAAACATTCTGGTCAATAAGCGCGTCAAGAATTTGGCTGCTTCCCGGTTCTGATTTTGCAATTTTTAACGCTGTATTAAAAGTCGGAGAAATTCCTGTTTTATATATTCCGTTTTTCTTTTTTCCTACAGACGAACTTATTTTTCATCCTGTTGTCGGATACCGAACAAGAGAAGGGGGTTTTGTTCAGACAACAACATATATTTTAGGTAGACCGAAAGCAGATGCCGCTGAAACAAACTCTCTCAGTAAAATTCTCGGTAATTCAAATGATATGCAAAAAGAAAGACAAGGTGTTTTTCTGCGAAGCACAGGAAAAAAATATGTACCAACTACTGAAATTTCTTTAAAAGCGTTAGTTGATTATTATGTTAATTTAGGCGCTTTTATAGGCTTAGATTTATCTCTTCCAAAAACCGGTATTCTAAATCCGTTGGAATTATCGTTTGGTTTAGGTTTTACAAGAACAGTTACAGATACAAACAGAACTTCCGGTCCAAGCATGGGATATTCTCCTTATTGGCCTAATTATGACGGATCATCAGATTGGAATAAATCCAATCTTTTTTCAATTCAAGTTCCGTTCAGATACAAATTAAAAACAAGCAGTTCTATAAGCGGAAAGTTCGGCACTATTTCATGGAGTTTTCCTTTCTATTCCGATCCTTTCATAGAAAGCGATTTTAATAAAAGATCAGAAAGCATGGATTGGGTTAATATGCTCCAACAAGAAGCAACAATTGACGATCCGTTATCATCAGATAAAGAAACCGGTTCATATCAATGGCACATATACGGAAATTTAACACCTTCTTTTACGGCATTTGCCCCGTACATATCAAGGATTTCCATTACTAATATTTCTATGACATTGGGCTTTAAACCATTCAGAGACAGCAATGTTGTTTTAACTAACCCTTTTTCTCCCAGCCGTTCCTTTTACGGTCCTGATAAATTTACTCTCTACAGTGTTTCAGGTTCTGTCACAGGAAACCCCTTATCTTTAGGAGCTAAAGCGGCAGTAAAAAAAACGCAAGAACAAATAGAATTTGATAATCCATTAAAAGGAATTGGAGTTCCTATACCGCCGTGGGAAAGCCAAAACACTGAAAAACAAGAAAGAAATACATCAACAGATATTTTAAGACCGCCTGAAATCAGGCAAACATTTTCTTTGCCAAAAGCAGGAAATATAAACTTCAGTATTGATTATCAATTGGCACCGACAAGTTCATCGGAGCTTCAATTTATGAACTTAAACTGGAAAGCATACGAAGATGTAAACTGGAATGATGTACAATCAATTCTTACAAGCATAAGCGGCAAAGCAGATTTAAATTTCCGTATGGATCATTCAACAGGTTTATTTTCCAATATTTTCTCTTTTTCCGGGACAGGTACATGGAGAGAATTTTCATATCTAAACGAAGAGGCTTACACCAATCCTAATGACGGAACGGTAGATGAAACAAAAATGGAAGAAGCAAGAAAACAGCAATACAGTCAGACAAATTATTCATCATCATATTCATATACAGGCTCTGTCAAACCTTTTCTAAACAATCAAATATTCGGGCAAAGTAATATTCAATACAGTTTCAGAGGTACATTAGTAAGGTCAAAAAAATACACAAACGGAAACGGTCCTGAACTTACACCGCAATGGGGTTCTTGGGTAAAAGAAAGAAGGGTTGACGGCGAAGATATACTTGGATTAAACAGCCATCAGTTATCTGCAAATGTTGCAGCTAACATTATGAACAGAAATCAAAGTTTTTCTTTAACTACAACCCTGCCCCCTCTTGATGAACTAATTTCAACTAACGCTACTTTAAGATTTTGGATATCAGAAACAAATGCAAGTTTCCGTATGGAAAGAAAACCAATAGACAATGACGAAGATAATAAAAAGTGGTTTTTCAGACCGATTGATTTAAGAGAAACTCTTAAATTCGGAAACGTAGGATCGCTGCTTTTTAGTATGACAATTGATCCTGAATCAAACAATGAAATTACTACATTAAGAACAGAATTATCTTTAAAGAGTTTTAGAATAAATTTTTTAGCAAATAAACTGATTAAATCTGTTTTTGTTCCGAATCCCGGCGGATCCGGAGGAAAATGGGAACAGGAAGGAGAGGCGGCTTTATATCCGAATAATTTATCATTATCTTATACAAAACAATTTAATACCATAAATTTAATCAGTAACCGTTTGAATTTTAATTTTAGAATTAATACAAGGCTTACATTTGATATGCAAAAGTACACCAGTTCTTATTTTGAAATTACATTTGATTTTGGTTTAAAGGTTACCAATTTCCTTGATGTTACTTTATCTGTACGATCAGATAACTCTGTTCTTTTCAGGTATTTTAAAGATGTTCCCGGAATGGAAAATCTTACGTTCATGTATATAGACGGACCTCAGAATAACCTGTTTATAGATTTTTTTGATTCATTTAACTTTTTTGATGAATCAAAACGGCGGAGATCGGGTTTTAAAATGCAAAGTTTAGGTCTGAAAATCGACCACAATTTAGGGGATTGGACAGCTACTTTAAGACTTACTATGTATCCGTTTCAGCGTCAAACAGGGGCAACCACTACAATCAATATAATTTCTGATATTTCCTTTATTGTACAATGGACACCGATTACAGAAATAAAATCAGATATTGATTATGACGGCAGAAGAGAAAGATGGACTGTTAAAAAATAAGCGCAAACAGGGTTTACAGTCTCTTTATTCCTATTGACGAGAGAGTTTATCAAGTTATAGAATCATTTAAGAGGTTTTTTTGGAGGACTGCGTTTCTGACAAACCGCGCGCATCATGCAGCGAAGTTTCCCGCGCAAACCATGTTTGTATCACGATCGCTTTTGAAGACAGGGATTTACTCTCCGTTATTTGCGGGGCAAATGACGGGAATCTTAAAGTAATTGAAGACAGTCTGGGAGGATACATATCTGCAAGAGGCAATGAAATTCATTTTGCAGGAGAGGCGTCTGCCGCACAGGGTTTTAAAACAATGATAGACAACCTGATTTCTGCTGCAGAAGAAGGAGAGCTTCCTTCTGCCGATTTTATCCGCTCCCTTGCTTCTACAGAAGAGTTAATTCAAGACGAAGAACAAGAAAACGAAAAAGGAGAAAAAGACGCTTCTGAAGAACCGCGCAATTCCGCTTTGTTCAAAGACTCTTTAATTCAAATCCCGCACGGCATTCGCCGTGTTTATCCGCGCACCAAAAATCAGGCTTATTATATTCAAGGGATGAGGAAGAATGAAATCTGCTTCTGCGTAGGACCTGCCGGTACAGGCAAAACCTACCTTGCAATCGCCCATGCCTTGCAGATGCTTCTTTCCAAAAAAATGCGCAAGCTTGTGCTGACACGCCCTGTAGTTGAAGCCGGAGAAAATTTGGGCTTCCTTCCCGGCGATCTTGCTCAAAAAATCGACCCTTATTTAAAACCGCTTTACGATGCGATGGAATCGCTTGTCCCTTATGATATCATTAATAAAATGGAAGAAACCCGCTCCATCGAAATAGCCCCCCTTGCATACATGAGGGGAAGAAGTTTAAATGATTGTATGGTGATACTTGATGAAGCGCAAAATACCACTAAAGAACAGATGAAAATGTTTTTAACAAGAATCGGAGAAGGTACACGCGCGGTAATTACAGGGGACACTACTCAGATAGACTTACCGCGTAAATCAGATTCAGGGCTGCTTCATGCCCTTGAAATTTTAAAAGGGATTGACGAACTTAGTTTTTCATTTCTGCATACCTGCGATGTAGCACGAAACCCGCTAATTAAAAAAATAATACAGGCATACAATGAAAGAGAAAAATAATGTTAAATTAAAAACAAAAATTAAAAACGCTTTTCTCTCTTTTTTAAACCGTTTGCGTTCAGGTCCTAATATTTTTAGTTTTTTGTTATGCGCTGCTACCGCTATTGTAATAATTTGGAATTCAAACCTGCAAGGTTTAAAAGATATCCGCCATATTTTCGGGTGGGTTTTACTTATACTTGTTGTTTATATTATTTATTTTCTTTTACGTAACGGCGAAATTACAGGAAATGAATTAAACCTGCGTGAACGATATCTATTATCTTCTCTTACAGGTATTTATATAATTGGCTCTGTATTAATTAATAATCTTTCGCCTAACTTTAAAGAGTTCCCGGTATCGCTTGCAATTCCAACCGCTCTTTTTATAATGCTGCTTGCAGTATTTATGGGAAAAAGGGTTGCAATGATTATGGCTCTTGCTCTTCCCTTAGGTTCGTATTTAGCAGGCGCATTTGACAATCAATCATACATTATAGCTCTTGTTTCAGGGATTGCAGCCTCTACTGTACTTCATAACCAGCAAAACAGAATGAGCCTTATAAAAGCAGGTCTTGTAATTGCGGCGGCTAATTGTGTCGCAGTAATTGTGATACTGCTTATCAATCAATCAAGTTTATCTGAATACCCTGCTCTTCTTTTCTGGGCAGCGCTTAACGGAATTGTCTGCGGAATGCTGACAATAGGTTTCTTGCCGCCTTTGGAACAATTGTTAAATGCGGTAACTCCTTTTAGGCTGATGGAATTATCAGACCTTAACGCGCCTATCCTGCGGAAACTTTTTACAACAGCGCCCGGCACTTACAGCCACTCGCTTATGGTTGCAAATCTTGCAGAACAGGCATGCCAAGATATAGGCGCAAACCCTCTGCTTGCACGTGTCGGCGCATATTACCACGACATAGGAAAAATGGAAAACCCAACTTATTTTGTGGAAAACCAAACCGATTATAACAAACATGACGAAATCGCTCCGCGTCTTTCTGCAACTATAATAAGAAGCCATGTTAAATTAGGAGTAGAAAAAGCCAATAGTTTAGGACTTCCCAAAGATGTAATTTCTATTATTGCAGAACACCACGGCAATTCAATAATTTCATGGTTTTACAATAAGGCTGCAGAACAAGAAACATCGGTTAACTCAGAAGATTTTTCATATCCGGGAAACCCTCCGCGCTCAAAAGAATCTGCTATCGTTATGCTTGCAGATATTACAGAGGCTGCCGTAAGAACATTAACAAAACCCACACCCGGAAAAATGGAAAAATTTATCCAGCAGCTTTTTCAGGCAAAAATCGATCATGGACAGCTCTCTCAATCAGATTTATCGTTTAACGAACTGGAAATTATCAAAAGGGCATTTGTTAGGGTGCTTGTAGGTTATTATCATTCAAGGATCGAATACCCCAAACAAAAGGAAGAAAAATCTGATGAATAAAGTTGAAATAAATTCAGAAGAGGTTGATTTACCTTCGTGGAGCTCCAATGTTTGTAATTTCGCTCTAAAGGTGCTGGACGAGAGAAAACATGACAACTGGGAATTATCTATCCTTTTTTGCGGCAATAAAACCATCGCCGCCTTGAACCATCAATATAGAAACATTAACGAACCCACCGATATACTTTCATTTAATATAGGCGAAACAATTCAAGACGGTGAAAACACTGTATATATACCGGGAGATATCGTCATTTCGCTTGAAACACTGGCAGAAAATGCAAAATATTTTGAAATTTCTGAGGATGAAGAGTTAAGAAGACTTTTGATTCATGGCATTCTTCATTTAGACGGAATGGATCATGAACATACTGTTATAACAAACAGTATTTATAATATAATGGAACAAACCGAGCCTATGCTCGCATTACAGGAGGAAATTCTGAAAAAACTCAAGCATGAACAGATAATCCCAAACGGAGGAGAAAATTGAAATTCCCTTTCCAACTGAATCCTAGAGCAATTAAAGACCTTGAAGAAGACCAGCAAGAAATGATCAGAGGTGTTGTGGAATTATCAGGCACAACTGTTAAGGAAGTAATGGTTCCGCGCACTGATACAGTCTTTCTCTCAGCCTCTGCTTCTAAAGAAGAGCTTCTGGAACAAATCAGCGAAAGCGAACATTCACGTTTTCCTGTCTATCAGGACACTGTTGATAATGTAATCGGCATCCTTCACATAAAAGATGTTTTAAAAGTACTTGTTAAAAATAAACCATTTAAGATTCACGAGCTGGTAAGAAAACCGTTTTTTGTTCCGGTATCAAAACATATTGATGATCTCCTGCGCGAATTAAAAAGGAAAAAAGTTCACATTGCGGTAGTAGTAGATGAATACGGCGGAGTGTCAGGCATTGTATCGATGGAAGACATCATCGAAGAAATAATCGGCGACATTCAAGATGAGTTTGATCATGAAACCGAAGATGTGGTAAAAATAGCAGAAGGGACATGGCTGTGCGATGCAAGGGTAAACTTTGAGTTCCTTGCAGAAGAAACAAACATAGACCTGCCTACCGGCGATTTTGATACTCTGGGCGGTTTTGTTTTTGATCTATTCGGTAAAATACCAGTAAAAAACGAGAAAATTACTTACAAGGATTATGACTTCGTCATTCAGGATATGGACGGGCATAAAATTAACTCTATAAAAATAGTAACGCATAAAAAGGAATAGTTGTTTATAAAAGGGGGGGCAATGAAAAAACTAATAATAACTCTTTTTATTTTCCTTTTATCATTACCTATATCATTATATTCTCAAAGTGCAAACACTGCCTCTCAGCTTTTTGAACAAGGTAAGAACTACATGGCAGATGAAAACTGGTATGCTGCAGTTGAGTCCTTCCTTGAATGTCTGCGCATAAACCCGGCACATGCACAAGGGACTGCCGCCCTCGCAGAATGTTATTACGAACTTGCAGAGTTCGATGAAGCTCTCAATTGGGTTAGAAAAGCAAAACAGCTCGCCCGCAATGATATGTCTGTTGCTAACCTTGAAGTTTTTACGCTTATCTCATTAGGGCAGCTGGATGCCGCCAATACTCTTGTTACAGATATACTTAGAAGAGAGCCTTACAATAGGGAAGCCCTTTTTGCAGCGGGGGAACTTGATATTGCAAGAAACCGCCCGTCGGAAGCGATGCTCCGTTACCGTGAAGCTGTCCGCCGTTATCCTGACGACCGAAGGCTTTTAATTTCTCTTGCACTTGTTACCCTCTCACTGGGAGACGGCGAAAATGCCGTCAATTACATTAACAATGCGCTTTTACATCACCCGAATGATTACAGGGTTTTTTATTATGCCGCTTATATCTATTCAATGAACAACAGAGTAACAGAAGCAATCCGTTATGCAGCGCGCGCTCTTCATTTTAAATCCGATCATCAGCCGTCACAGAGCTTAATGGCGATCCTCCGTTACCGCAACAGTGAATATGAAGAAGCTTCCCGCCTTTGCGACATTGCAATAATGAATGACAGGCAAAATATGAACGCATGGTATTTAAAAGGTTTATCTTTTATCAGGATGGGGCGAAATCAGGAAGCGATATCTATCTTAACAAACGCAATATCGATAAATGAAAATGATGAGTTTATCCGCGCCATTTTGGAAGAAACCCTGATTTCTTCAACCGCTCTTGAAGACAGACAACGCTCCCGGTTTGCTGCATGGCATTTTAACAGGGCAAGAAGTTTCCGTCAGCGCAACTTTATCGAGCAGGCGCTCTTTGAATACAGAAGGGGGCTGCGTCTTAACCCCTTTGCTCCTGACAGAAGAGAATACGCAGAACTTCTGCGGCTGCAAAGCTACCCTGCCCGCTATCTGGAAGAACTAATCTTTTTACAGGATCAAGGAATCGCAGACCGCAGTTTAAATGACGCTGTAGAAACATACAACTCTTTGCTCTCCGATGCTTTATTCCGTCAATGGCAGGTAAACCCCGCTGACCTTGCAGAGCGCCACTGGAAAATAGCAATATTCTCTCTTGCAGGACAATCAAGTTTTCAGCATGCCGATGCCGGAAATGTCGCAGCAGGGGTAATCAGGGAATTGCTTGTTCACAACCGCAGCATCACACCGATGAGCTTAGAAACACGCCAAGCATCTTTCTCGCAAGCCTTTCGTCAATCAAGGGAAAGCGGGGCTGATTATTTTATATTAGTTTCTGTAACAGAAAACGAACGCGACATTTCGATAAAAGCCGAATGTTTTGTCGGCAGGACAGGCTCTCCTGCAGGAACTTTTAATGCTTTCAGGACTGGAACCGACAGACTGCGGGACGCTTCACGCGGAATAATCACAGACATTTCCAACGCCATGCCTGTACGCGGCAGGCTTCTCCTTCGCCGTCAAGGGCAAGCGATGATCAACAAAGGGAAAGCCGACGGCATTTTAAATGAAACTGTCTTTGACGTAGTAAAAAGGGGACGCCCTCAAACGGCAAATGACGGCATCGCTTTAATCTACACAAACGACGAATTGGTAGGAAAACTTACAATCACCAATGTTGACGAAGAAATAGCCATCGGCACATTAACAAGGGAAGGTTTCTTTGACCGCATCGAACCGGGAGATGAAGTGATCCTAAAACCCGAAACAAAGACAACAGAAACAACACCATCAACTGCGGCAAATCCTGAATTGAGGGCTTTGCTTAGGACATTAAGGTAAACAAGAATTTATCGCTAAGGCGCCAGCAAAGATTGCTGAAGAAGAATTTTTTACCTCATAGATTAGATTATCTTTTTTGTTTTGTATCTTTTGTTTGATTTAATCCGCGGAATGCGTTAATGATCATAGGAGAAAAACTGGCTATTATTGCCGCAACAGCCCCGCCGGTATATCCTAATTTTGCAAGATAAACACACGCAAATATACCGCCTATGCCGAGCATAAGAGTGAAAACTTGTCCTATAATAGGAATTATTAAGTTAGCAAGTGATATCCTGTTTTTAGCTGTAGTGTCTGCTTTATTATGCGCTTCTGCCATCCGCATTATACGTTCAGGGAAGTCAATACCAGCATTTTTATACCTTTCCAACATATCCGGATTCGGTAAAGGTCCTAAATACAACTCTGTTGTTTCTGTCGTTTGAATTACTTCTGTTGTAACTTGATTTGGTTTATCTTGCAATATATTTGACATGATCTCTTTTCTATGTCTTTTGCTTGCTTTCTGACTTGGCATTTGATTCTTTTATCGCTTTTCGTATATTATCCCCGGTTTTACTAAAAGAAGCGGCTACCCCTCTCCATTCGGAGTTTAAGGATGGAGAACTTGAATATGGGATAAGAGCAGGAGAAAGCTGCCCGATTGTATTCATACCTTTAATAAAATTGTTCATAGATATAATATCGCATATTTCAAAGGTGAAATCAAGTGGATTTTACCCTCTATAACTCCTGTGTCACCAAATCACCCCTGGTCCTCGCACTACACGGAAACCATTTACCCATGTAGCTTCACCCGGCGACTGACTGTTACGCACAACGCTTCGCACATTACCGACAGCATTGCTCCACGCGCCGCCGCGCCTTATACGCTCAGTTCCTGAAGCGGGACCTCTGGGGTTAGTTAATGCTGAAGCGGTAGAATAATAACTGTCTTTGTAAGAAGCAAAGCAATCCCAAACCCACTCTGATACATTTCCGCTCATGTCGAAGAGACCTAAGGTATTAGGTTGTTTGCTTCCCACAGGTTGAGTTGCTTGACTGCCGGTCATCTCTGCCTGAACAGTAAGATTGTACCATGCTACAGAATCAGCATTATCGCTTCCCGAGTAAGTATAATTTCCCGGAGAGCCGTTCCCTCCCCTCGCGGCGTATTCCCATTCAG
>Ga0209755_10000100_pt1 | contig 156332 bp, 135 predicted proteins | sample TergutCo191P1_FD_187301 | JGI IMG/M metagenome (GOLD analysis project Ga0209755, IMG submission 187301) | Cornitermes sp. P1 segment gut microbial communities from Petit-Saut dam, French Guiana - Co191P1 (SPAdes) (version 2) | ecosystem: Host-associated > Arthropoda: Insects > Digestive... | reverse complement strand
CCAGACTTGCCTGAGCAAATGCAGTCCCTGTGATCAATGCGAATACGACCATGACCACAATCAGTTTTTTCAACATAATTCACTCCTCCTAAATAATTTGAGGTTAAACAGACTTACCTGTTTCCCCTCCCATGCTGATCAAAAAAACGAACGTTTAAATTCGGCTAGTTTATAAAACTATTTTAAAACGCAAGTTTTTGTTTTGATTTTTTAAGGGGCTTGACAAATCCTATACAAACGTGTAGTATTATAGTATGGACAAGATCGCCGTTGGAACATGCGGCTACTCGTACAATGAATGGGTAGGCCCTTTTTATCCTCAAAAAACAAAACAGGAGGAGTATCTTCCTTTTTACGCGGAGCAGTTTTCTACCGTCGAACTCAATTTTTCCTACTACGTCATGCCCACCGCTGAACAAATACGGCATATGGTAGAAAGTTCCGGAAATTTGGCTTTTTCTATAAAGGCGCCTCAGTCTCTTACTCACAAAGTGGATCCCTCCAAGTGGCAGGATGAGGCGAAAACTTACATTGCTGCGATTGAACCGCTGGCGGAAGCTGGCAAACTGGAAGCGGTTTTGTTTCAATTTCCTTATTCATTTCACTACGAGGCCGATAACAGGCGGCATCTGGACAGGATTTTAACCGAATTTTCGGGTATCCCCTCCGCCGTCGAGTTCAGAAATACCGACTGGAACAATAACCGGGTAATCGATGAGTTTAAAAAAAGACAAGTTTCCTATGTTTCCACCGATTTGCCGGATATAAAGGGGCTGCCGCCTGTGCTGGATGTTTCCACTTCGCCGCTTGCGTATTTTCGCCTGCATGGCAGAAACGCCGATAAATGGTGGGGTTCGGACAGCCGCGCAAGGTATGACTATTTGTACAGCGATAAGGAACTTGAAGGCGCGGCGCAGCGGATTAAGCGCATTGTAATAAAAGCGGATAAAATACTTGTTTATTTTAATAATCACGCGAGAGGGCAGGCTGTAAAGAATGCCCTAACGCTGAAAAAGATTTTGGAAAAAATGGATGAGGACAATCGCCCATCTTAACATCATTGGTTTTCGCGCGGCGGCGGCGGAGCTGTTCGATAGCTCTCTGCGGGGAAGGCCGTATGTGATTGCCGGCAGAGCGGGAGGGCAGGCGGTTGCCTGGGATGTGTCGCCTGCCGCGCTTAAGGAAGGCGTAAAATACGGCGCGCCTCTTTCCGCTGCTCAGCGGATCGTAAAAGAATTAATGGTGGTGCCGCCGGATCCCGGCGCCTATTCAAAAGTTAACAGTCTTCTTGAAGATGTAATAAGCCGCTATGCTCCTGTGTGGCAGAACGACGGCGCCGGAAATATTTATCTCGATTTAACGGGCACACGGCGGATTTTCGGCCCCGCGTCTGACTGTGTTTGTCATATTCAAAATGAAATTCTTGATAAAACAAAAATTGAAGCCGCGGCGGCGGCGGGAACAAATAAACTTGTCTGCAAGGTGGCAAGCAGAACGATTCGCCCCGAAGGTCTTATAGAAGTTCGCCGGGGAGAAGAAGCCGCTTTTCTTTCTCATCAGGATATTGCGCTGCTGCCGGGTCTCGGCTCCTCGTTAATGAAAACTATTCGCGTAACAGGTTTCCGTGAAGCAGGCGAATTAGCCGCTTTAAGCGACAGCGAAGCATTGTCGCTGTTCGGCAAAAAGGGCATTCTTTTGCGTGACAGCGCGCGCGGTATCGATGATTCCCCCGTCGCTTCCGCGGGAAACAGAGTTATAGAAAGCAGAGCCGATTTTTCGCAGGACGCGATAGATGAAACTGTAATTAAAGGCGCGATCACTTCCGTCTGCGGGAACGCGGGGCTTCAAATGCGCAGAGATAAATTGGGCGCGTCCGCCGTTAAGTTATCTGTCATTTACGCGGACGCGGTGAAAGCCGATATAAGCGAAAAAAAGAAAAACCTTCTGGTAACGGATAAAGATATAATAACGGCGGCTTTTGGTTTATATCAAAAAAGCGTAATACGCCGCGTCCGCATACGTTCAATTTCCGTTTCCCTTGAAGATTTTTCTCCTCTAGGCTATGAACCGGATTTATTTGAGCTTGAGACAGATACAAAAAGCCGCAAATTACAGGAAGCGGCGGATAAAATACAGCTTCGCTACGGCGCGGGCAAAGTTACGCGCGGTATTGTTCTTGCGGCGTCAAAAAAAGATTTTGCCTATGCTTACTAGGCTTGGATTAATATCCGCTTACTCATTCCTTTACGGCGTCCATAAACCGGAAGCGCTGATGGACGCGGCTGTTTCTTTCGGAATAAAAACTGTTTCAATCTGCGATTTAAATAATCTTTACGGGGTGCACTCGTTTTTAGAAGCGGCTAAAGAGAGAGGAATACGCCCTGTTATCGGCGCGGCGCTGAGTATCGATCATAAAAAAACTTCAAATAACATTTATTGTTTTGCCGGGAACAGGGCAGGGTTCAGCAGATTATGCGAAATATTGTCGATGCGCAATAAAGACGTTAAAAAATTTGATCCTGTTTCATTGTTACGCGAAAATTCTTCAGGGCTTACGCTTGCCTGCGCGGACAGCGCCGCTTTAACTTTGCTTGCGGGAAATGTAAAAAGTCTTTACGCCGCTGTAACCCGCGAATGTTTAAGCGTTATCGGCGCTCATAAATCGCTGAATCTCCCCCTTGCTTTTCTTGACACAAGTTTGTTTCTGGAAAAAGACGATTATTCCGTTCATAAAACGTTACGCGCAATTGGATTAAATAAAACTATCGGAAACCTTGAGTCCGATGAAACAGTTTCCAATGGGAAGGGCGTTTTTCAAAACAGCGAACAGCTGTCGAGTTTTTTAAAATCGTGGCCTCAGGCGGTAAAAGGCGCCGAAGAAATTGCCGCTAAGTGTCAATTTAACGAACTCTTTAACGGTTTTATTTTCCCTTCTTACGGAGAAAAACCCGCAGATGAGTTAAGGCAGAGGGTTTACAGCGGCGCTTCGCTGCGTTACGGCGAACTCGGCGACATGGAGGTTGATCGTATTGAATACGAACTGGAAGTGATTGAAAAAATGGGTTTCGCTCCGTATTTTCTGCGCATGGACGATATTGTAAAAATAGCGAAAGTTTCCGCTCAGTCAGCTAAAAGCAGCCAAAGAACATGCGGGCGGGGATCAGGAGCCGCTTCAATTGTTTCTTACTCGCTTGGGATCACCAATGTTGATCCGATTGCGCATAACTTGTATTTTGAGCGTTTTTTAAGCAGCGCAAGGCCGGATCCGCCGGATATCGACGTTGATTTTGCGTGGGATGAAAGAGACGAAATAATAAAATCTTTAATCGAAGAATTCGGAAGCGATTATTGCGCGAGAGTGGCGAATCATAATTTTTTCCGCTCCCGATCCGCTCTGCGGGAAACGGCAAAAGCATACGGATTTCCGGACGCGGAAATATCAAATTTAGAAAGAAAAATATTTGATTTTCGCGAAAAAGAGGAAAATATCGATCCTCTCTGGATGGAAATTTACCGGATTGCCTCAAAAATTGAAGGGCTGCCCAGGGGTTTAAGCATGCACTGCGGAGGAATTGTAATCACTCCGCAGCCTGTTAATCGTTACGCGCCAATTGAAAAATCTCTGGATGGGTTTCCGCTTCTGGCGTGGGAAAAGGAAGGGACGGAAGCCGCCGGCTTTGTAAAAATTGATCTTCTGGGAAACAGGAGCCTTGCGGTTATCAGAGACGCTTTAGCAAACCTTGAAGAGCAGGGTATACAAATCGATCAAAATACATGGCATCCAATTAACGACGAGCCGACAATCGAAGCGCTTGCCAAGGGCGACAGCATCGGAGTTTTTTATATCGAAAGCCCCGCGATGCGTCAGCTGCAGAAAAAAACAGGAGCGGGAGATTTTGATCATATTGTGATTCATTCAAGCATCATACGCCCTGCCGCTAATAAATTTATCTCTGAATATGTAAGGCGGCTTAAAGGCGGCGCGTGGGATCCTCTACATCCGCGTCTTGATAAAATTTTAAACGAGACTTACGGCATTTTGTGCTATCAGGAAGATGTAAGCAAAACCGCCGCCGCGCTCGCGGGTTTTGACGAAGCGGGCGCCGATAAACTGCGCAAGGTTATCGCGAAGAAAGCAGGAGCGCAAAAATTAAGAGTGTATGAAAACCAGTTTTTTGACGGCTGCCGGAAAAACGGCGTAGATGAAAAAACAATACGGGAAATTTGGGCTATGATGCTTTCCTTCGACGGTTATTCGTTTTGCAAACCTCATTCCGCTTCTTACGCAATGGTTTCTTTTCAATCTGCGTATTTAAGGGTGCACCATCCGGCGGAATTTATGGCGGCTGTTCTTTCCAATCAAGGCGGATATTACCGCCCGCACGCGTACATCGCGGAAATTCGCAGAATGGAGCTTTTAACCGAAGGGCCGGATATAAATATCTCGCGGTATGAATATTTCGGTTTTAAAAAAAATGTTGTTATAGGTTTTATGGCGGTAAAAGGTTTGTCTGTGACAGGAGTTAATAATATTATCGAAGAGCGCGCAAGGGGAGGGCCTTATGTTTCGCTTGAAGATTTTTCAAGACGCGTTCGGCTTAACAGAGAAGATATTACCGCGCTGTGCCCGGCCGGCGTTTTTGACAGTATTTCAGGCGGCATAACAAGAGTTATGCAGGCGCGCAGTTTGTTATCTGCTCTTTCGGAAAAACCGAGCAGACAAGGCGAATTATTTTCACAGAACGAAAAGCCTGAATCAAGAGAGAGAGCCTGTCTTGTTGTACAAAACAATTCATTATGGGAGGAATACAATGTTTTGGGTTTTCTCAGAAACGCGCATCCTTTAATTTTGTACACAGACCGTATATCAAAAATAAAAGACCGCGTTAAAGCATGCCAGATAAAAAATTATATCGGGCGAAATATAAAAATAATCGGCTGGCCGATAACACAGAAGGAAGTCTGGACAAAAGACGGCTTAACTATGAGTTTTTTAAGCCTTGAAGATGAAACAGCAATGTATGAAACTGTTATCTTTCCCCAAGTTTATGATCGTTACAGCAAGCTGCTCTTTGATCAACACCCCCTGCTTGTAAACGGGTTTGTAACTGATGATCAAGGGGCAGTGATCCTGGAAGTTGATAAAATTGAAGCTTTATAAAAAGCCGCTTTGTAAAAAGCATTAACCCATTAACTTTTTATTATCATCTCTGATTTTTGCCAGTTCTCTGGAGATTCGTATGTGCCTTGCGACTTTGTCGTTAAGCTCTTTTGGTTTAAACGGCTTTACGATAAAATCTGAAGCGCCGATACTCATGGCTTCGCTTACATGATCGTGAGTTCCTTCCGTTGTAATTATGATAATCGGGGTTTCTTTGTGTTCGGGAAGCGTGCGTATCATTGGGATTAAATCAAATCCGTTCAGGACAGGCATTAAATAATCAAGAACGATTAACTCAGGTTTTTTTGTACGCAGAAAATCCATTACATCTTCGGATTTGGAAAGTATGAATACTTTGTACCTGTCTTGCAGGGCGTATTGCATCGCCCGCAGCATACTGCTTACATCATCAACAACAAGAACAGGCGGTTTATTGCCGTCTTCATCTTCAAAAGATATTTCTTTACCTTCGCCGGGGTTTAAAATAATTTCTATACTTTCAATTAATTTTGTCGCCGAGAACGGCTTTATTACATAGTCTGCTGCTCCCAGGCTCAGGCCCTTAACCACGCTCTCTCTGTCGCTCTTTCCTGTTAGAAAAATAACCGGCACTTGAGAATATTTATCATCCGATTTTAAACCTTTTATAGCTTCGTAACCGTCAATATCAGGCATATTAACATCTAATAAAATTAAATCAGGTTTAACAAAGCTAAGAAGCTCGTACATTTTTACAACCGATTCTGCCGGAAATATATCATAATAATCACTTAACCTGTTTTTTACTGTTATCAAACTGTAACTAACATCGTCCACGTAGATTATTTTTTTCTTGTCGCCCGATGATTCACCTGCCGGTTTTGTATCCAATGTTTCCATAATCTCTCTCCGTTATTTATCCAGATATGATAATTTTTCAGCAATATCTTTAAGGTTCATCATATCCATGTTTTTTCGAATCCAGTCTACAAGGCTGTCATCGTTCACATATTGATATTTGTCCAACAGCGCCATCGCTTCGTCCGCGGCGCCTATGTCATAATCTTTGCACGCACCTTGAAGCTGCTTTAATACGTCTTTTGCCGGTTTATCCATTTTTGGTTTTGGATTATCCGTATCCATGGAGGAGAATATCTCTTCCAGATCGTTAACCAGTTTCCACGCCGCTTCAATAAACGGATTATTATGTTCGCTTATAAAGCTAATATCGCCTTTTTCTGCCGCTCTTTCAAGATCTTTCGCTTCTTTTGCGACCTGCTCGGCGTATATATCAAGGCTTGTACCCTTTATACCGTGAACATTTATTTTATAAAGGCTTAAATTTGTCTCGTTTAAACCGGAATCTGTGATATTTTGAACCGAAGTTAATAAAGATCTAACGCTTGCGGCATATGAACGAAGCACTTTTAAATATGTATCTACATTGCCTTCGTACCGAAGGAGGCCTTTTGTGGTGTTTATTCCCGGGATTTTTCCGGTAAACCCCCCAGTGTTTTTTATATTTTCGTTTGCCGACTCTTCCTCCGCTTCCTGCTGAGCTTCTGCCTCTTCACGCCGCGCCTCCTCAATTACTTCGGGCGGCTGCTTATCGCGGATATATTTATTTAAAACGGCGTTCAGCTGGCGGATATCTATCGGTTTGGAAATAAAATTGTCAAAACCGTTTTCAAGGAACATATCAGATTGTCCGGCTACAGCGTTTGCCGTCAGAGAGACAATAGGATCAGTATAATTTAACGCGCGTATTCGTTTTGTGGTTTCTATGCCGTCCATCACAGGCATCATATGATCCATAAATATAATGTCGTATTTTGCTCCGTTTTTTATTTTTTCAATCGCTTCAGGCCCGCTCATAACGGTATCAATGCGCAATTTGTAAAGTTTCATCAGACCAACGGCGACAAACAGGTTGGTTTCAACATCGTCAACAATTAATATATTACCGTACGGCATTGGTTCGCGGACAATTTGTCCTCTTTTTTTATGCGATACAAAACCGACTTTAAATTGCCTGAAATTGTCCACTGTCTCTTTGCCGAGAACTTCTTTGGATTCTGTAAGTTCTTGAGGAAGGCGGACGGTAAACAATGATCCTTTGCCGGGTCTGCTCTCCACCTGTATATCTCCGCCCATCAGGTTTACAAGACGCTGAGTTATCGAAAGACCGAGGCCGGTTCCTTCTATTGAAATATTTTTCGCCGTATTAAAACGCGAATATTCATCGAATAATTTTTCAAGCTGGTCTTTGGTCATACCCTGGCCTGTATCCTGCACTCCGACAACAAGAGTTATGCCTTTTTTGTTATCCGGCCATTTTACCTGCCCTCTCATTGAATGCTCCGGCAAGTAAGAGAGCAGGGGGATTGATTCTACCTTGACTGATAATGTGACAGAACCGGTATCGGTGTATTTAAACGCGTTGGAAAGAAGATTGTTTAGAATCTGTTTAATGCGAAGCTCATCTCCGATTAATCTAAAGGGGATTTTTTCATCAATATCAACTTTAAATTCAATCGGTTTGCTTTCAATGCGCATCATGTTTAAATGAACGGCGTCGTTTATCATGCTCGCGACTTTATAATTATTAGGCATTAAATCCAGTTTTCCCGCTTCTATTTTGGAGAAATCAAGTATGTCGTTGATGATACCCAATAATAAATCGCAGGAACTGTAAATTTTATTAAGACCTTCTTCAATTTCCGGCGAAATTTTTTCATCCTGCATTAAAAGTTCCGTTACGCCCAAAATCGCGTTCATAGGCGTGCGGATTTCATGGCTCATGTGAGCGAGAAAAGCGGATTTTGCCTGATTCGCCGTTTCCGCAGCGTCGCGCGCGTTGCGTCTTTCAGAACCGGAAATCGCGAGCGCCATAAGGTCAGCCAAAGAAGACGCGAAGTTTTGTTCTTCAATTACCCATTCGCGCATATTGGGATAATCTCTGCAGCTCCATTGTTCAATGCAAACCACTCCCGCCAGTTTACCGTCTACGCGAATGGGAGCGTCAAGCGCCGCGCATAAATGATCGTATCCCCCGAATGTGCTTGTAATTAATTTACATTCGAGCGTATTGTTCATTACAATAACGCGTTCGGATTTTAAAAGCCTTGCGTATTCCGGGCTTCTCGACAGATCGTATTTTTCGTAGGAGGTATTTTCACCTGAATGAGCGTCGTAAAGGGTAATGCTTTCGAGTATATTCTGATTTTCGATATAACGCCAAATGCCGATACGATGGGCGTTCAATGCGTTGCAGCCGTCCATCGCGACAGCGACCGCGGCGTCTTTTAAAATGCCGGCGGAGATTGTCGGCGACTTTGTAATTTTAGAAAGTGAATCGCTCAATTTTTTTGAGTATTCGTAGCTGGATGTGATTTTATGCTCCATCTCTTTGCGTTTTGTAATATCACGCGCAATGCCCAATATACCGATGACTTTGTCTCCAAGCATCAGCGGCATTTTAATAGTTTCATATAAAGGATTTGTGCCGTCGATTCGCGGTATGTGTTCTTCCAGCGCATAGGTTCGCTTTTCCTGAATTACTTTTGTATCAATTTTATTAAAGCCTTCCGCTACATCGGCGGATAAATCTAAAGCTTCTACATCGCTTTTTCCGACAAGATCGTCGATATCTTTTCCGAAATGTTCCAAAAACGCTTTATTGCAATGCAGGAAATTCAATTTATGATTTTTGGTAAAGATAAGATCCGGGATTGAATCAAATAATGTGGTTAGCGTTGTTGTTTGAAGGGCGAGTTCGTCTGTTCTTTTTTTAACAAGTTCTTCAAGCTGCCTTCCGGTTCTGCGGCTTATTAAAAGGAAAGCGATGACAAAAGCCGTAACGCCGAAAAATACTACAATTACTCCGATTGTCAGCATTGTTATTCTATTCTCTTCGACAGTATGACCTGCGCAGGAGGATAAAATAACGATTGACAGTATTGCGGTGAAAACCAAAAATATTGTTTTTACAATTCGCATTTTTATCCTCTCAATTATACGGCTGATGAGATGTTTTTTCAATTATCTCAATTTAGAAAATATGCTATTTCTTCATTTTCCCTGTCTTTTAATAATAAATCCCGCGACAGACGAATATGTTTTTCAGCCTTAAAATTAAGCTCTTTCGGTTCAAATGGTTTTACTATAAAATCGTTCGCTCCGAGCGCCATAGCTTCGCTCACATTTCTGAATGTTCCTTCTGTTGTTACCATTATTATCGGAATATTGGCGTAACCCGGCATTTCTCTTATTTTTGGAATAAGCTCAAAACCGCTCAGCCCCGGCATTAAATAATCCAATATGATCAAATCCGGCTTATTATTCTGCAGAAAATCAATGACAACTCCGGAATTTGAAAGCAAAGATACTTTATATTTATCGTGAAGCGCGTGATGAATAGTTCTTAACATGCTTGTCATATCATCAACAACAAGAATATGAGTGTCGCTGTTGCTTTTTTCGGCAATCCTGCTTGCCGTATTCATTTTTGCCGAAAACAGATTTTCTATACTTTCGATTAATTTATCGGAATTGAACGGTTTAATTACATAGTCCGCGGCTCCAAGGCTGAGTCCTTTTACCACGCTTTCTCTGTCGCTGTTGCATGTAAGGAAAATTACGGGTATTTTATTATAGCGATCATCGGCTTTTAAATCTTTTATCGTTTCATAACCGTTAACATCAGGCATATTGACATCTAACAAGATTAAATCCGGCGTTACCTTTTCAAGAATTTTATACATTTTAGCGGCGGATTCGGAAAGATAAATCTCGTAAAATTTACTAAGCCCTTTTTTCAAAGATATTAAACTGTAATTCATATCATCAACATAAACTATTTTCCTTCGGCCGCCGGAAATTGAGGATGCTGTAACAAAACCGGATTTTGTCATTAACTAATCCTCCTCCTTCAGTAAGCTGTTTAGTTTTTCCGCGGTTTCATCAAAATTTACAATGTCGATATTTTCACGGAGCCAAAATACGAGATCGTCATCAGAATCATATTGGAATAATTCTATCTGCGACATTATTTCGTCCGCTCCGTCCATGTCGTATCTGACGCAGGCGTCAAGAAGTTTTTTAAGCAGCGATGTATCAGGTTTATTTTTTTTGGGTTTAAGATTTTTTGATTCAAGATCGGCGAGTAATGAATCCAAATTGGAAACAATCTCTTCTATAGATTTTATAAAAGGAGGATTATGTTCATTTATATAGCCGATATCGCATGCGGCGGCCGCTTTTTCAAGCGCCGCGGCGGCATCGCTTATTTTTTGCGCGCAAATATCAAGGCTTGTTCCCTTAATGCCGTGCACGTTTATTTTGTAAAGGGTGAGATTTTGCTCGTTTACATTTTTTATAATGTCAAACGCGGAGCGGATGCTTTTTGAATACGCGTGCAGAACCCGGATGTAAAATTCCACGTCTTCTTCAAAGCGAAGGAAACCTTTATAAATATCCAGCCCGGGTATTTTATGCGTAAATAAACGCGTTTTAAGCGTATCCTTATATGATACCGGCTGCGGAGGGACTTTCTGCGCGATGACTGCGGCTGTGCTGCTTTCAAGGCGCGCGGCGTCGATTACATCCTGAGGCTGTTTGTCGCGCACATATTTATTTAAAATCGCGTTTAGCTGGCGTATGTCTATCGGTTTAGAAATGAAATCATCAAAGCCGTTCTCTAAAAAAACTTCTGCCTGTCCTGTTACGGCATTTGCCGTGAGCGCGACAACCGGTTCTTTGTAACCCAAACCGCGGATTTGCTTTGTGGTTTCGATACCGTCAATATCCGGCATCATATGATCCATGAAAATCACATCGAACACTTCGCCTTTTTTAATTTTATCAATCGCCGCGTATCCGCCGTTTACTGTGTTAATATTTAAATGATAAGGAGTCAGCAAACCTTTGGCGACATAGAGATTCGCTTCAACATCGTCAACAATTAAAACGCTCCCGTACGGCATTGATTCGCGCGATATTTGAACCCTCTTCATGAACGCTCTGGAGTGAGTGCGGAATTGCCGCAGGTTTTCGGCAACATCAGCGCCGATCGGACCTGATTCGCATCTTCCCTGAGTCAGCCGCACCTTGAAGGTAGTGCCGCTGCCGACTTCGCTTTCAACGCTGATTTCGCCGTTCATCATGTTTATCAGCCTGCGCGCGATCGCCATGCCAAGACCCGTGCCTTCTGTTGAACGGTTTGTATCAAGATTAAAACGCGAATATTCGTCAAATATTTTATCCACCTGATCTTTTGTCATACCCTGACCTGAGTCGCTTACAACAATGAACAGATTAACCTTGTTTTTATTATTACCGTCTTCGCAGTATACTGATAATTTCACAGTTCCGGACGAAGTGTATTTAAAAGCGTTAGAAAGCAGATTATTTAATATTTGTTTTATGCGCAGTTCATCGCCGATCATCTGCGCGGGCATGTGCTCATTCGCGAAAAGTTCAAACTCAATCGGTTTACTGCCGATTCTCATCATGTTAAGCTGCGCGGAATCGCTTATTAAGCTTGCGATATCATATTTATTGTTCATCAATTCGAGCTTATCAGCTTCTATTTTTGAAAGATCCAGTATGTCGTTAATGATGCTGAGCAGGAGATCTCCCGAGGTATATATTTTTTCGAGAGCTTCCCTTTCATCATTATTAAGAGAATCTTTCTCGAGCTGTATTTCACTGATGCCAAGTATGGCGTTCATGGGCGTGCGGATTTCATGGCTCATGGTGCTGAGGAACGCGCTCTTTGCTTTGTTCGCGTTTTCAGCTTCTATTTTTAATATTTCAATTTTATCAAAAGGTCTTTTAATAAAAATGGAAGCGATTATTGCCGCGATTACGCTTAATAAAACACTGACGATAGCTACAACAATAAGGCCTATGTCAGTATTTTTAATCGGGCTTTCCGTAAGAGGCGCTACAACGCCGAGGCTCCATCCTTCGTTCGAGCCTGAAACAGGGCTGAAAGCGCAAACACGCGGAATGCCGTAAACAGTGTAGTATCCTATGCCGGATTCGCCGCGCGTCATGCGCATTACAGTTTGCGCCAGCTCCATAAAGTCGCTGTCGATCTGAGCGGCAGTGATATAATTGAAACGATTCTGAACCCAATGATCGCGCGGATTGGAAACCGCGTATCCGTCAGCATCGCTCATATAAATATGGCCTGTTTCCCAAATAATAAAAGGAGCCAGATGCCGGGAGAAATGCGAACCAGCGAGAGTTAATATAAGCGCTTTATCACCCTGTGAAAAGACAAGAGGAGCCGCAAGATAAAATACGACTCCATCGTCCGTATCTCTTGTAGAGGAAATTACTTTTTTTCCCGGAGTCCCGTTACCCGATCTGAACGCGCTCCTTATATATTTATCTCTTAAGACGTCAATATTCGCGTATTTTTCTCCGGCAGAGACAATAAGCCCGTTTACAGAGTCATAAACCGCCGCTCCGGTAAATTCCGGGTATGAAATATTTATGCTTTTAAGTATTTCAGGCCATAACGATTCATTAGACGTTTCCAGAGTTTCGGCTGTCCATCCTGCCGCCAATTTTAATCTGTCTATTTCGCTGCTTATAAGATGATCCGCGACGCGGGACATTATTTTAAGATCGGTTTCAAGTGAAATATCGATATTTTTTTCAACAAAAATTATACCTACAAACACGCTGAATATAATTATTAGCAGGTTTGTTAAGACTATTACCAGTATCGCTTGCAAGCGTATGTTCATTCAAAACCTTCTTTATAAAGGTGTGTAAGAAAAATTTGATTAATTCTGAGTAAGCGGGAAACGGGAGTCGGACCCGCGACATCGACCTTGGCAAGGTCGCGCTCTACCACTGAGCTATTCCCGCGCTGTCTGTTAACCCTAATAAAAATTGATATTTTTGTCAAGTAGGTTAAAGGGCAGTATTCGCCTGTTTTCATCTAAAATTCTCCGTTTTAAGCGAATTTCGCGCTTATTGTTTTTATCAGTTCGCTCGTATCGTCAAACACTTTAGCGACACACGGGTCGAAATGAGTGCCTGAACCGTTCATTATTATTTCCAGCGCTTCTTCATGAGTAAACGCTTTTTTATAAGGTCTTTCGGAAACAAGAGCGTCGTAAACATCGATGATTGCCATCATTCTGCTCTGAAGCGGGATTTCCGTTCCTTTCATTCCGTAAGGGTATCCTGAGCCGTCCCATCTTTCATGGTGATATGCCGCGATCATTTTCGCGTTTTTCAGGAATTCCGCGTCTCCTGTTTGTTTAATCGCTTCGTCAATAATACGTTCGCCTTCTACGGAATGTTTTTTCATTTCTCCGTATTCTTCTGTTGTTAACATTGCCGGTTTATTTAAAATGGAATCGGAAATAACGATTTTTCCCAGGTCGTGCAGACGCGTCGATGAAATCACGGATTCCATATTCCAGTTTTGCATTTCATCCGTGTATACTCCCTGTTTCAGCATCGCGTCGATTAATACTTTAAAATATACCGCCGTTCGATCGATGTGCCCGCCTGTATTTTTATCGCGGTTCTCAACAAGATCCGCAAACGCGTGCACGATGCCGTTCTGAAGCAGTTCCAGCTGTTTTGTCCGGTGGGCAAGCTGCGCGGTGCGTTCACGGATCAATTCATCAATGTGCAGATGGTTTCGGATACGGTTTAGCAATACCGGTTTGGAAAACGGTTTCATAATAAAATCGACAGCTCCAAGTTCAATTCCATGCGCTTCGCTGTCTGAGTCAGTTCTGCTTGTCAGAAATATTACGGGAATCCCGGAGTAGGAATCGCTTGCCTTAAGCATTTTCATCGCTTCAAACCCCGTTAATTCAGGCATTTCAATGTCCAGTAATATTAAATCGGGTATGAATTTTTCAAAAGCGGCGAACATTTTAGCGCCCGAAGACAGCGCGACTACCTTGTAATTATCCGCAAGAGCGTTTTCCGCCGTTGTCAGATTTGTGGCGTTGTCGTCAACAATAAAAATAGTTTTCTTCATATTTTTATCCCGTTTTATATATGACTCTTTACGCGTTCCAGTAATGCCGATTTTACGATCGGTTTACTGACAACTTCGAGCGCTCCTGCTTTTAATGATTCGTTCCTTAAATTTTCATCTTCTAAACCCGTTAAAAAAATGACAGGTATTTCTTTCCATTGCGGATTTTCTTTTAATTTTACAATCGCTTGAAAACCTGTCATCTCCGGCATTTCGATATCCAGCAATATTAAATCAGGTTGTTTTTTTTCAAGAAGAGCGAACATTTTCTGAGCGGAAGGCATTGTTAACACCTTGTAATCGTTTTCAAGAGCGGATGCCGCCACTGTCAGATTTGCGTCATTGTCGTCCACAATAAAAATCATTTTGTCCATAATGTCTCCTTTAGTTTTTCCTATTCCATGCCAGAAAGTTTTTTAGCTATTGCCGCGAAATCCATTCTGTCCAGATTTTCCCGCAGCCATTTTACAAGATCGCTGCCTGTTTCATATTGGCATTTTTCGATTTCTTCCATTGTGTTATCAGCTTTGTCTATGTCGTATTTTTCGCACGCCGCGCGAAGTTTTAACAGCATTTGCGTATCAGGTTTGTCTTTTTTAGGTTTCAAATTTTCAGGTTCAAGGCGGACGAGCATAACTTCAATAGCGCTGACCAGTTCCCATGTATCTTTCATGAACGCTTCATTATGCTCATTAATGTAATCTATATTGCCCGCGGCCGCTGCATCTTCAAGAGTTCCGGCGATTGTTCCCGTGTTCGCCGCGTAAATGCCAAGGCTTACTCCCTTGATGCCGTGCACCATTATTCTGTAATTGTTTAAATTTTCTGCGCTCAATGAAGGTTTGCTGATTTTTTCCATTTCACCCAGTTTTAAGCGGACGCTTGCCGCGTAGGTGCGCAGGATTCTAAGATATATTTTTTCATCGTATTCGTAGCGTTCAAGCCCTTTCTCTATGTCCAGCCCTTTAATTTCTTTATCCGAGAAAAGCGATGCCGGCTGAATGCTGTCTAAAGCCGTGATATGCGCGGTTAATTCAGTTTCCGCTTCGTCAAAATCGCTGTGAGTAACATGTTCAGAAATTTTTCTTAACACTTCCTTTGTGTCTTTTGTGCATTTTTTTATTTCACCGATTATATCAAGAGCGGCTTTTCTGTCATAATCCGCGCACACTTCAAGAATTGATTTAAGTTTATTAAGCAGATCCGCGATGTCGAGCGCAGACATATCCGCCTCTTCGCCGCTTTCATTATGCTTTTGCTTAAGTTTCTCAAGAAGCGCGCGAAGCTGATTTATAAAATCCTGAGCGGACGCTTTAATAACGCCGGTATCTTTTTCATGTCCCGCTTTTTCCAGTTTAGCCGCGAACTGCGATAACTCAATTTCGCCGATAACATGAAGAGTGCTCTTCATGCCGTGAACAAAAACCGTAAACTTGCGTAAAATATTTTCTTCTTCGTATCCTGAGTTTTTATTTTCTTCAAGCCATTCAAGAGTCTTATCCGCGTCTCTCATAAAAGCTTCAATTACCAGAGGATCAACTTTGGGAGAAATTTCCTCTGCGCTGACAGTGTTTACCGCCTGCGCGCGCGCCGCGTCAATTACTTCCTGCGGCTGTTTATCGCGTACAAATTTGTTCAGGATTGAATTTAACTGGCGGATATCAATCGGCTTGGAAATAAAATCGTCGAAACCGTTTTGTAAAAATATTTCCGCCTGCCCTGAAACCGCGTTTGCTGTTAGCGCGACGATGGGTTCTTTGTAACCCAATTCGCGGATACGTTTTGTTGTTTCAAGCCCGTCTATTTCTGGCATCATGTGATCCATAAAAATAACATCGAATATTTTGCCGTTTTTAACTTTATCTATCGCGTCAAATCCGGAGTCTGAAGAATCAACTTTAATTTGATACGGAGATAATAATCCTTTTGCGACGTATATATTCGCTTCCACATCGTCTACAACAAGAATGCTGCCGTAGGGCATAGGATCGCGGGAAATTTGAACCCTTTTCATAAATCTTCTTGAATGTGTGCGGAATTGCTGGAGGTTTTCCGCCACTTCGCGGCCTAATTGGTCTGAGTTTGTTTTTCCTTGAGGCAGACAAACTGTAAATACAGAACCTTTGCCATGTTCGCTTTTTACGATAATTTCTCCGTTCATAAAATTTATAAGTTTATGCGTAATGCTCATACCGAGGCCTGTGCCTTCCGTTGAACGGTTACTCTCCTGATTAAAACGCGAATATTCATCAAAAAGTTTTTCGACTTGTTCTTTTGTCATTCCCTGTCCGGTGTCGCTAACAATTATAACCAGCATGACTTCGTTTTCATTCTTGCTGTTCTGAGTGTCAATTGTCAGTTTGACCGAACCCGCGTCAGTGTATTTAAACGCGTTGGAAAGAAGATTGTTTAATATTTGTTTTATGCGAAGTTCGTCGCCCATTAAATGCGAAGGCATTTTTTCATTTACGTTCAATTCAAAATCAATAGGCTTGCTGCCGATTCTCATCATGTTAAGCTGAGCGGCGTCGCTGATAAGGCTTGCGATATCGTATTTTCCGATAACAAGTTCAAGCCTCTCCGCTTCTATTTTTGAAAGATCCAGTATGTCGTTGATAATGCTTAAAAGCAAATCGCCTGATGTATATATTTTTTCAAACGCTTCCCTAGTATCCGAGCCTTCTGATACTTTATGCAGCTGTATTTCGCTTATGCCCAGTATCGCGTTCATCGGTGTGCGTATTTCGTGGCTCATTGTGCTTAAAAACGCGCTTTTCGCCTTGTTTGCCGCATCGGCTTCTTCTTTTAATACCGCGATTCTTTCAAACGGTTTTTTAATAAAGTTAGACGCAATTATTGCGGCGATTATATTAAGAAATACGCTGACAAGAGCTACGATAAGAAGTCCCGTGTCGACGTCGCTGATCGGACTTTCGGGAAGCGGCGCGGAAATTCCAATGCTCCATCCTTCATTTGAACCTGAAACAGTTCTGAATGCGGCAATACGCTTTATTTTATCAACGGTATAATATGATGTTCCTGTTTCACCTTTCGTCATGCGCGTTATCATTTCTGCCGTTTCTGCAAAATCATCGTTAATATCTGACAAATGAATAAAATTCACGCGTTCCTGCACCCAATTCTCTCTGGGGTTTGATATTAAATATCCTTCCGAATCGCACAGGAATATATGGCCTGTTTCCCATATAACAAACGGCGAAAGGCGGTTTGCGAAATGCAGTCCCGGAAGAGTGGCTACAAGAACATTGTTATGCGAAAATGGAACCGACAGATAAAAAACAACGCCTTTGTCTGTTTTAATTGTTGTGGAAATCGCTTTGTAACCAATCGCGGCGCCTGCCGGCAAAAATGAATTTTTAATGTAAGGTTCATGCATTACGTTAATTTCCGCATGCTCTCCCGAAGAAGCGATTAATCCGCGGTTTGGATCCATAACCGCCATACCGGTAAAAGGAGATAAACTGCCGTTATCTGATATAATTTGAGGCCATTTTGATTCGTCGGACGCTTCCAGCGTTTGCGCGGTACGGGATACTTTTAATTTTAAAATTTCAAGTTCTTTGCTTACAAAGTGATCCGCAATTTGCGACATTACGGAAAGATCTGTTTCTAAAGATAAATCGATATTCTTATCTACATAATTGATGCCTGAAAAAACGGAGAATAAAATTATTACCATGTTGGATAAGATAATTACAAGTATGGCTGTTAGTCGAATGTTCATATTTTGCCTTCTTTTGCCGCGGCGGTTTTTATTTTTTCAATGTACGCTGTTACTTCATTTTCAGCTTCATCAAAATCACTGTGGATTATATGCTCCATGATTTTATCCAAGACAGTTTTGGTTTCCTCTGTGCAGTTTTTTATTTGCGAAAGAACATCCAATGCGCCTTTTCTGTCGTAATCCGCGGCCTTTTCTTTAATTATTGCAAGTTTTTGGTTTAATTCATCGTTTGAAATAATGTCCGCGCCGGTTTCGCTCTTGTTCATGGATTCCAGTTTTTCCAAAAGCCCGCGCAGGTTATCCGAAAAATCATGAGCGCTGGATTTTACCATTTCGGTATTTTTTTCGCGTCCGTATTTTTCAAGTTCCAGCGCTTTTGCGGAAAGCGCCTTTTCGCCGATGTTAAACAGCGAACTTTTCATGCCGTGGACAAAAACTGTAAACTTCCTTAATGTTTCTTCGTCGTCGTATTTTGAATCCTTGTGTTCGTCAAGCCAGTCAGCCGCTTTTCGCGCGTCCCGTATAAATGATTCACGCAAAATTAAATCATCCTGCGCGGGTATTTCAATGTTTACGCTGAGTTCCGCTTTTAATTTGCGGGCTGCTTCGATTACTTCAGGCGGCTGTTTGTCGCGGATGAGTTTATTAAGAACTATATCCAGCTGGCGGATATCTATCGGCTTTGAAATAAAATCGTCAAAACCTTTGTGCAGGAACATATCAGATTGCCCTGCGACCGCGTTTGCCGTAAGCGCCACAATCGGAGAGTTATATCCCATGGCGCGTATTTTTTCCGCTGCCTCGATGCCGTCCATTTCCGGCATCATGTGATCCATAAAAACAATATCGTAAACTTTTCCGCCTTCCAATTTTTTTATGGCTTCCTGTCCGCTCGTGGCTGTGTCAATTTGCAGCCTGTAAAGTTTCATAAGACCCGCGGCGACATATATGTTTGTTTCAACATCGTCAACAATAAGAACGCTGCCGTACGGCATCGGATCGCGGGAAATCTGCCCCCATCTTTTTTGCGTCATGTAATTCAAGCGGAACTTCCGCAGATTTTCCGCAAGTTCCTTACCGATAATTTCCGGGTTTACAAAAAGCTGCGGCAGCCGCACAACAAATAAAGAGCCTCTGTCCGGTTCGCTTTCTACGTTGATTTCACCGCCCATCAGAGATAAAAGACGCTGAGTAATAGCAAGCCCCAATCCTGTGCCTTCTACAGCGCTGTTCTTCTCCTGGTTAAAACGCGCGTATTCCTCGAACAGCCTTGCAAGCTGCTTTTTTGTCATACCGTGCCCTGTGTCCTGAACTTTTAACACAAGCGTTACGCGATCATTAGCCGCGGGATTCGCGGGAAGCTCTGTTTCCACCGTCAGAATTACTTTGCCGGCATCCGTATATTTAAACGCGTTGGAAAGCATGTTGTTAAGAATTTGTTTAATGCGTATCTCGTCGCCTATCAAATTAGAAAGGATATTTTCATCAAGATTGAGTTCAAATTCAATTGGCTTGCTGCCGATTCTCATCATATTCAGCTGAACAGAATCGTTAACCATGCTTGCAAGTTTATATTCAGCAGGCATAATGTCGAGTTTGCCGGCTTCTATTTTTGAAAAATCGAGTATGTCGTTAATGATGCCGAGGAGCAGATCGCAGGAACTGTATATTTTTCCGAGCCCTTCTTCAATTTCCGACGGAAGCGATTCGTATTGAATCAATATTTCCGTAACGCCTAAAATGGCGTTCATCGGCGTGCGGATTTCGTGGCTCATGTTCGCGAGGAATGAAGATTTCGCAACAGAGGCCGCAAGAGCGGCTTCTTCCATTTCTTTTCGTTTTGTAATATCGCGCGCTATCGCAAGAATACCGACAATTTTATTATCTACCGTTAGCGGCATTTTAATTGTTTCGTAAAGCGGATTTGTGCCGTCATGGCGGGGTATTGTTTCTTCGACCGTAACAGCTTTCCCTTCCGTGTAAACCTGAAGATCATAAGAATCGAAATTCGCGGCTTCTTCGGCGCTTACCCCAAGACATTCTTCGCTGTTATGCCCGACGATATCGTCAATGTTCTTATTAAAATGATCCAGAAACGCTTTGTTGCAATGCGTAAAACGTATGTTTAGATCCTTCATGAAAACAAGATCGGGAATGGAATCGAATAGTGTAGCTATCGTATTCTGATGAACAGCAAGCTCATGCGTCCGTTTGTTTACAAGAGCTTTAAGCCGTTTTCCCTGACTTTTGCTTATGATAAAAAGTGTTATAAAAAGGGCGACAATGCACAGGGACATAATCACAGCGCCGATAATCCACGGCATTTGCGCTTCGGCTATTTTGCTGCGGAAGTCGTAAGTTTTTTTCATCCAGTAATCCGAAATGCCTTTTGAATCTATGCTGTTAAGCGCTTTGCCGGCGATAGAACAAAGTATTTCTTCATTTATATTAAACCCAAGATGGGTATTCATTACATAATCAAATACGACATTCGCTTTATAGTAGGGAAGTTCCATATAATGAGTTAAATATAAAAGCGATCGTTGATTTGACATAACCATATCAACTTCGTCTCTCTGCAATGCTTTCAACGCGGCATCCATGGTTTCATATTCAATGTTATCCATGTGATTCGGAAACCATTTTTTAAATATAGAAGTATAAGCGGTATTTTTCGCAAGACCGATTTTTACATACAGAATTTCGTTTACTTTGATATCGGGATAATCGGTATTTGAAATTAATGCGAAATTATCGGTTAACATTTCCGTGTTCGGCCAGAGGAATTTGCTCATGCGCTCAGGCGTTTGAATTAAATCCGGCGCCATTTTAATTTTTCCGTCTTCCAGCATCTGCATAATATCCGGCCATACCGCTTTCTCGTCGTTTATTCGTTTAAAAGATAATCCTGTAAGATATTCAATTTCATTTATTATATCGATAAAACTGCCTTTCCATTTTTTATCGCGCGGATCAAAAAAACTGCCGGGATAACTTCCGGGGTTGACGCCGATTGGTATAACAGGATTGTTTCTAATATATTCGAGTTCTTCGACTGTAAGCTGCGTTTGCAGTTTAAATTTCTGATATTCATGTTCTCCCTGATTGTACAGTTTAACAAGATGGCGCAGACCGCCGTTTTGCAGCATTTTTTCTACGACCGATATGATGGGTTTCAGCGCGTCATCCTTTGCCGTCAGTGAAACTGGACGGTAAATAAGCGGATAAAAATCGTAGGCAATCACATCGCTGTATTTAATAAAATTTACGGCGGCAGTGCCACTGTAATAAAAAGCGTCGATCTTACCGCTTTTCAGCGCGTCGTAAACGCGGTTTACATCGCTTAAGTAGACAGCTTCAAAAGTTCCCGGAGTAAGTTCCGATGAGACAGTAATCGGCGTAGAAGTGCCTTCGATAAAACCGAAGCGCATGAGCCGCTCGCGCGCAATATCGGCAAGAGATCTGCTTCCTGCAAGGCGGAAATATTTTAACGGACGCGAGGCAATGTCGGTTGTCATGTGATAAATTTTGCTGCGGGGTTCTGTCCATGTTAATTCGCCTGTAAAAGAGATATCTCCTGTATCAAGCCCTTCCAGTAAATCCAGCCATTCATAAAGCTGCGGTTTAAACGGAATATTAAAAAGTTTTGTCAGCCAATTGCAGAATAGCGCGGAAAAACCGCGGATTTCTCCGTTATCGCCTATAAACGCTTCGATGCTTAGAGGCATGGCATAGGTAAAAAATTCGGTTTTTTCGCGGAGATTATCTATGGCTTTTATTTCTTCTTCTGTAACTCCGGGGATTTGGCGGTAATCGGAGAATATATTTATGTCATCATATGTATTTTTTTCAGTACGGGCGCAGCCGCTGAAAAATACGGCGGAAAAAAGTAAAAAAATATTTATGAAATATATTGATGTCTTAACAAACCTCATTTTTACACCTCTGACACTACGCCGGTTTTTAAAAACGCCGATTATCGATATATTATACTATGGATAATTAAATAATTGTATGCCAAAAAACCGCTTTAACAAAGAGCGTCAAAATGCTATAATTCCGGCATGGCTCTAAATTGCGGTATTTTAGGCTTGCCAAATGTGGGAAAAACCACTATTTTTTCCGCTTTATGCGGCACCCCGGCAGAAACAACGAATTTCCCCTTCAGCACAATCAAGGCAAATGTAGGCGTTATCAATGTCCCAGATATAAGGCTGGATAAATTGACGGCTATTTTCGCGCCTGAAAGGACGATCCCTGCAACTGTAGAATTTGTAGATATCGCAGGTCTTGTAAAAGGAGCGTCCCGCGGCGAAGGACTCGGCAACCAGTTCCTTTCGCACATCCGCGACGCTGCTGTTTACACCCATGTTGTGCGTTGTTTTGAAAACGCCGATGTGGTTCATGTAACCGAAAAACTCGACCCTTTATCCGACATCGAAACAATCGACATTGAACTTGCGTTAGCCGACATGCAAACCCTTGCCAAACGCCGCGAACGTGCGGAAAAAACATTAAAAAACCCGAATGAAAAAAAGATGAGCGAGTTTGTAATTTCAATTTTGGACAAAATCGGTCCCGCGCTTGAAAACGCCCAGCCCATCCGTTCGCTTGCTTTAACCGATGAAGAAAAAGCCGCAGTTTACGACTGTCATTTTATAACCGCGAAACCTCAGCTTTATGTCTGCAATGTTGACGAAGAGGGAATCAAGTCCGGCAACGCCTTAACCGAAAAAGTAGAAAAACGCGCTCAGAGCGAAGGAACCGAAGCCATAAGCATCTGCGGAAAATTCGAAGCCGACCTTTGCGGCATCGAAGACCCCGAAGAAAAAAAAGCCTTCTTAGACGATCTCGGCCTTAAAGAGACAGGTCTTTCCTCTCTCATTCACAGCACATACAAACTGCTTGGCCTTCGCACATTTTTTACATCTGGAAAAGACGAATGCAGAGCATGGACATTCCACGCAGGGGACACAGCGCCGAAAGCAGCCGGCGTTATTCACACCGATTTTGAAAAAGGTTTTATAAAAGCCGAAGTCTACACATGCGAAGATATTTTCACCTACGGAACAGAAGCGAAGATTAAAGAAGCGGGGAAGTACCGTCTTGAGGGCAGGGATTATGTCGTTCAAGACGGGGATGTTATGTTTTTTAAATTTAATATTTGATTTAATCGTTTTTTTTGGGCATACGCTTTTACAGGAATAATAGTAGACAACATAGTTTTAACAGCTGCAAATATTGAAAATAATATTGATAATAATAGACACTTTTTTAATTGCAATGTGAGTGATTATTTAAGTATTAAATAACCTGCATCTATTACGATTATTTCTGCTCATATTGATTAAAATCTTTCAATAAACTAAAAAGAATGTACTTTTAATTAATCCATATAGAATATTTTCATTTTAATATCTTAAAATGAAGTATAGACATTTTATGTCCAATCGTATATAATATTTGTAATATATTTCTAATCAAGGATGAAAATTTCTTATGGCAACATATTTAATTTCGTATGATTTATTAAATTCTGTGACTGAGGATTACGATAAAGTATTTAAATATATTGAAGCTCATGGAACATGGGCTCATATAACTGAGTCTTTATGGGGAATAAAAACAGAAAAAACTGCTGTGCAGATACGTGATGAATTACAAAATATTACCAAGAACGGTTCTGCAATATTTGTTATCAAATCTGGTGTAGAAGCAGCATGGGCTAATGTAATATGTAGAAATCAATGGTTAAAGGACAATTTATAGGGGAAAACTATGCCAGATGAATTTACTATTAATAAACCCACAGAAGCTGTAGAAAAAATTGAAGGTGTAAAAACCCATGCAGAGCCTGTTGAGAATAAAGATATCTGCATAAGAAGAGGTAGAGTTGACTCTGTATCAATATATGAAGTGAATGAATCTGAATTAGCTATTCTGGAAAATGGTTCACCTAATTCAATATATTTAAACTTTTTTACTTTTTTGATTGCAACATTTTTATCTTTTTTATCAACGTTATTAACTGTAGATTTTAGTCAGAAAGTGTTGTTACAAACTATATTTATATTCATAGCAGTAGTTTCTGGATTTTTATCTATTATGACATTTATTCTTTGGATTAGAGGAAAAAATAAATTATCAGATGTTATAAAGAGAATCAAAAATCGTATAATATAAAGAAACCTCTAAGAACGATAATTCACAGAACTTATCATTTACTATAGAGGTTCCTTTAATTTATTCTTCTGTTGCACGAAAGCCTGTATAATTTTCAGGATCACCGCCAAAAAAATAAAATACATATGTTTTTGAACCGCTTGAATATTCAAACCATTCATTTTCAGAGTAACCTTTTTTGAAGTAATATTTTCCTTCATCTAAAATAGTATACATTTTGAACTTTGTTTCCTGCCATGAATGAAGCGTAATTTCATCTTCCTTCGAGGTAGTAATAGGGAAAAGGATGGAATTCCAAATAGCGCCGCTTTCTCTTTCGACCCATATTCTGATTCTTGGATTTATAACTCCTGCTCGATGATCCAATTTTAATGTTAAATTTAACATTGTCATATCAGAAACGGTATATTCACCTGATTTTTCTCCGGAGAATTCCCAATTAGTAACATGGACGCTTATTATTTTTCCAATGTCATCTGATGTAACTTCATAAGTAGATTCATTTGCTCCGCTGATATTTACATCGTTTCTTTTCCATTGGTACGAATTATGAGTCGCAACTCCATTAAGATCGCTTATATCTGCTATCAAAGTCATTTCTTCTTGCGCATAATCTCCTGCAACTTCTATATCATTTGTAATGGTTACGGTACCTGTAAGCGGGTCTTTCTCGGCAGGTGGAATATATTCATCTCCCCCACTATTATTATTTTCTTCGCCGCCGCAACCGATAGCCATCATTCCAAATACAAGTACTATTACTTGTATTCCCAGCCATACTTTCTTGTTTTTCATAACTTCCTCCAAAAAATTGAATTTTAATTACCAGTTATAACTTGCTATATGATAATTATTTTCATTATAACTGGCTTATTGCAAGTTGTAAACGAATTTTATTACCCATTAGCATATAAATTGATGGAAAATAGCATATAAGCAGGTAAATAAATGACATTTCAAGAACTTTTTATCATAAATTTAAAGGATTACAGAAAATCTCATAAGATTTCTCAGGCGAAACTGGCTGAAATGTGCGAGTCTTCCCAAGCCTATATCGCGGAAATTGAAGTGGGGAAGAAATTCCCATCCCCTGATATGATTGAAAAAATCGCCTCCGCTTTTAATATTGAGTCATATTGTTTATTCCAAAATAACGCCGCGATAGATACAAGACTCCTTACGCCGTTACAGAAACAGGAAATTATAGAAAAAATACACGAAGCCGCTTTAAAAGTAATAAATCATTATTAATGTATATTTCGTTTACGTCCAGTGTCAGTCATAGGTGACGCAATGGTACCAGTTACCAAATTTCATAGCGTTGGTTGTGAATGAATGTACACCATCTATCTTTGTTCTTCTAATAATTCCGCGTCGGCTAAATCTTTTGTTCTTCCTGTAGAGCGTTTATTTGTAATTAAATCAGGAATCGATAAAACTTTAACAGAAATTCCTTCAATATCAACTGCTTCTGAACGCGGATATGCGTCTTCAAATTTTATTCCGTCAATTGATGTCAGAATATCTATCCGGCACGGAGCTACGCCAATTTGAAAAATAAGCCCTTCTTCCTGAAGGTCGTTAATGGATAAATTTTCTGTAGGCGCGCCAAATTCAGTAAGCGCAGACAGCACTAATGCGGCATTTTCAGGATCGGGCATTACCAGTAAATCAATATCCATAGTAGAGCGAGGATACCCATGAGCTGCCATGGCATATGCTCCGACCAGCAGGAATTTAACTTTTTTTTCTGACAATATTAATAATATGTCTTTGTAATGGTTGTTCAACATTATACTTTTTACTAAGTGAAACTACTTCACAAGTTAAAGGCCAGACCATGGAGAGACGTTCTCCCTTGGTACCCGGAACATATCCTGAATTTCTTTTATCTGTTTGCTGCATAACTGTAATAGTTTTGCCCATACTGTAATATTCTAACAGAGATTTTTTAATTTAGCAATAACATAAGAAAGTAAAAATACAATCACTGTTTTTCATACCCCAACACCATCGTAAAAAATGTAACCGTATTTTCACCATTGTTATACGCCACGCTTGCTGCCTTGCTCAGTTCGGTAACATCAATCCCTGCCGCTTCAATTGAGCCAATTTGCTTTTCAGGAAATAAACACGGTTCAGGAAACACGCACTTGATGCAAATGGGACAGTTCTCCGCGCCGTAAACAGGAACGTCACCCAACATTTTTTTAATTTCTGCGGTAAGCAGAGTGTGCCGTTTTCTGCCATTGGTCATTCCGTCATAATCAAACGAATCTTCTAAATCGTGCTTGGTTGTAAACACTAAAACATTCTGAAAGGAAAGAATTTTCTTCTGTTGTTCTTCAATCGAAGCGCAAACAGGCGGACAAGTCCACGATTTATTATAACACCCGCAAACATTCGTTTTACAATATTCAATCAGAGCCGGTGAAAAGGTTAGTGCGGCGGTTGACACCTGTGCCCACTCATGAACCGGAACGCCAACAGATGCTGAAGCCTCCTGAAGGATACTAAGCACTTTATTTCCCCTCTGCGTTCTTTGCGCCTTTGCGGCTCCGCGAGAGAAAATTCTCAATAATTATCTGTCCATCAGACGTAAGTATCGACTCAGGATGGAATTGCACCCCATACACCGGATACTCCTTGTGACAAACCGCCATAATCTCATCATCCTGTGTCCATGCCGTAATTTTTAAAACATCCGGCAAACTAGATTTAATCCCCGCAAGCGAATGATACCTTGCAGCTTTTATAACTTCCGGCATGCCTTTAAACATCACCGATTCTATGTCCACCGTCACCTGCGAAGATTTACCGTGCATCAACTTGCTAGCGTACGACACCGTGCCGCCGAACGCTTCGAAAATTGCCTGATGTCCAAGGCATATTCCAAAAATCGGTATAATGGTATGAACCTGTTTTATTAAATCAATGCAAATACCAGCGTCAGAAGGTTTACCAGGACCAGGAGAGATAAAAATATGTTCAGGCGCAAGTTTTTTTATTTCGTCCACGCTGAGCGCATCGTTACGCACAACTTTTATATCGGGATTTACGGAGCCGATAAGCTGGTAAAGATTGTAAGAAAAACTGTCGTAATTGTCGATTAGGAGGATCATTCAATACCTCCCGACGACATTTTTAACGCGCTCATCACAGCGGCGCATTTGTTTACACATTCCTGATATTCCGATTCGGGGTTGCTGTCCGCGACAATGCCCGCGCCGCTTCTGACAAAAACTTTGGTGTTGCGTTTGTAAACAATTCTGATTGCGATGCAGGTGTCCATGTTGCCTGTAAAATCGAGGTATCCAATCGCGCCGCCGTAAATACCGCGTTTATTTTTTTCCTGTTCGTTGATAATTTGCATTGCGCGGATTTTCGGCGCGCCGGAAAGTGTGCCTGCGGGAAGCACAGCGTTTATCGCGTCCAATCCGGTTTTATCGGCGCAAATTTCTCCGCTGACTGTAGAGCCAATGTGCATAACGTGTGAAAATCTGAGGATGGACATATAATTTTCTACTTTTACAGTTCCAAACTTGCTGATTTTTCCCAGATCATTTCTGCCGAGGTCTACAAGCATATTGTGTTCCGCAAGTTCTTTTTCATCGGCAAGCAGCTCTGTTTCAAGTGCGATATCTTCTTCGTCGGTTTCGCCGCGTCTTCGGGTTCCTGCTAACGGGTAAGTGAACAATCTGCCGTTGTGCAGCTTTACCAGAGTTTCAGGCGACGCGCCTGCGATTTCAAGATTGCTTCCGCTGAAGTAAAACATATACGGCGAAGGATTAATCGTTCGCAGAACGCGGTATGTGTCGAAAATGCTTCCTTCAAAATCCGCTTCATATCGATTTGATAACACAACCTGAAAAATGTCCCCCTCTTTAATGTGGTTTTTCGCTCTTGTTACCATTTGGCAGTATTCATCTTGTGTAAACAAGGCTTTAAAATCCGACTTGATATTTGCTTGGGGAGTTTTGACGCGGCTTCCTGTTTTAATCAGGCTTTTTAAATTTTCAAGCTGGTTTTTTCCATTTTCGTATTCCGATTCAAGATTATCAGTTTTTATATTTACGATTAAAACAATTTTTTGCTTGTAGTTATCAAACGCTACAACTTTGTCAAAGAGCATTAAATCAACATCGTTAAATCGTTCTTCATCATTAGCATTCAATTTTAGAGTCGGCTCACAATATTTGGCGTAATCGTAGGCGAAGTAGCCGACAAGTCCTCCGGTGAATGGAGGAAGGTAATCAAATTTAACGCTCTTATGCTGATCAAGAATATTTTGTATATGCTCATTGGGATTGCTGGTCTCAAATGTTTTGGTTTCCGCCGAACTGATTGTCATTGCGCCGTTTATGCAGGTAATTTCCAGTTTTGGGTCAAACCCCAAAAAGGTGTACCTGCCCCAGGTTTTATTATCCTCGGCGCTTTCAAGTATAAAACAATGTTTGCTGACATTCATAAGTTTTTGCAGCACATCAATCGGCGTAACCATATCGGAGTACATTTCTGTACTGAGCGGAATTACTTTATATTGCTTTGTTGAGGTTATTTTTTTTGCATCATCAAATGAAGGATATAACATTTATATCACCTTCTCCTCAATTACCGCGCGCTTTTTAAGCTCTTTCATTAACGAATCAAATTGTTCCAAGTCCAGCGACTGGGCGCCGTCACATAACGCTTTCGCGGGATTGTTGTGCGCTTCTATCATCAGCCCGTCCGCGCCTACGGCAAGCGCGGCTTTCGCAAGCGGCGGCACAAGGCTTCTGCTTCCTGAAGCGTGGCTTGGGTCTACGATGACAGGAAGATGCGACTTCTGCTTGATTACCGCAACGGCAGATAAATCCAAAGTGTTACGCGTCATTGTCTCAAATGTGCGGATGCCGCGCTCGCACAAAATCACTTCGTTGTTGCCCGATGATACAATATATTCCGCGCTCATCAGTAATTCTTCTATCGTATTTGCAAGACCGCGTTTTAACAACACTGGCTTTTTTAACTTGCCGACAACTTTTAATAAATCGTAATTTTGCATATTCCTCGCGCCGATTTGCACGATATCAATGTCTTCAAATAAATCTACCTGAGTTTGATTCATTATTTCAGAGACAATGGGAAGCCCTGTTTCTTTTTTCGCCATGCGTAACATATCCAGCCCTTCAACCTGTTTACCCTGAAACGCATAAGGGGAAGTTCTTGGTTTGAACGCGCCGCCGCGGAGGATTTTCGCTCCGCTGTTTTTTACGCTTCGCGCAATCTCAAGAATTTGTTCGTTGCTCTCAACAGAACACGGGCCCGATATAACTGTAAAAAAACCTTCGCCTATCGACACGTCGCCGATTTTTACAACAGTGCCGTATTCATGGACTGTACGGTTAACAGCTTTAAATTGCTCTGTGATACGTTTTCCAAAATCAATGATGTCGTTTGTTTCGACAACATGATCCAAATCAACCGCAATTGTGTTTCCAATTAAACAAACTGCTGTATGCTCGGTTCCGATACTGTAGATGGTGGAAAAACCCTTTTCCTCCCATTCTGCGATAAACTTGTCAATTTTCTCTTTTGGTGTGTTTGGCTTAAGTATGAAAACCATTATTTTCTCCTTGTTGGTATTATACAATATATGATATAATAAAGTCATGAATGGAGAACAAAAAAATCAATTTATTCAAAAGTACTCAAATCTCGCGCTAGAGCACGGGATGATAGATAATGATCTTTACATAAAATATGAAGTAAAACGCGGTTTGCGCGATATAAGCGGAAAGGGCGTTCTTGTCGGACTTACCGAGATTTCTGAGATTATATCTTATGTTATCGAAGACAACGACCTTGTTCCCTGCGAAGGAAAACTTTACTATCGCGGTATTAATATCGAAAAACTTGTCGGTGGTTTTTTAAACGAAAAACGCTTTGGTTTTGAAGAGGCTTGTTTCCTTCTGCTGTTTGGGCATCTGCCTAATAAAAGTGAGTATGATGATTTTACAAGTCTTCTGGAAGAAAATACTTTTCTGCCGGAAAATTTTGTACGTGATACAATCATGAGCGCTCCTTCAAAAGATATGATGAACTCGCTTTCCAAGAGCGTGCTTACCCTCTATGCCTATGACGATAATCCCGATGAAATTTCCATCGAGAATGTTCTGCGGCAATCCATCAATTTGATTGCGCAGTTTCCGCTGCTTGCGGTTTACGGTTATCAGTCTTTTCTTCACTTTCACGAAAACGAAAGCCTCATGATTCATCCGCCGCAGCAAGGCGCGTCCATTGCGGAAAATATTCTCCATATGCTGCGCCCCGATTCAAGTTATTCTGATCTTGAAGCGAAAATTTTAGACCTTGCTCTCGTGCTTCACGCGGAACACGGCGGCGGTAATAACTCTACATTTACAAATCACGTTGTAACGTCATCGCATACCGATACATACTCGGCGGTGGTCGCTTCGCTCGCGTCGCTCAAAGGTCCTCGTCACGGCGGCGCGAATATCAAAGTTGTGCAAATGGTGCGTGACATGATGGAAAATATTTCCGACTGGAACGACGATAACGAAATTAATATCTATCTTGAAAAATTATTAAATAAGGAAGCTTTCGACCGCTCCGGTTTAATTTACGGCATGGGACACGCTGTTTACTCACTGTCGGATCCGCGCGCAATTATTCTAAGGCAATTTGTCGAGCAGCTTGCGTACGAAAAAGACCGCGGCGATGAATACAAACTTTATTCTAAAGTTGAAACTTTAGCGCCTCTTATGATTGGAAAAGTCAGAAAGATTTACAAAGGCGTCAGCGCTAATATCGACTTTTATTCAGGTTTTGTTTACAGTATGCTCGATATTCCTGAACAGATTTTTACTCCGTTATTCGCCATCGCTCGTATCGCCGGCTGGAGCGCGCATCGGCTGGAAGAGCTTGTAAATAACGGAAAGATTATCCGCCCGGCTTACAAGTCTGTTACAAAACAGCGTTCTTATATTCCGTTGAAAGAAAGAGCTTAATAAATTAGTTTTAACCGGGAGGCATCATGATAAATGTCGCAGTTGTCGGTACAGGAAATATCTCTGTTCAGCATATAGACGGTTTCCTTGCGTTTTCTGACAGATGTAAAATAACACATTTGGTTGATATCTATTCTGAAAAAACTGAAAAATTAAACAGCGAACGCAACATCGGCGCGAAAGTAAGCGTATCGTACAAGGATATTCTTGGTGAGAGTGATATCGATCTTGTAAGCATTTGCACACCTCCGTTTTGCCATGCGGAAATAGCGATAGATTTTCTTAACGCAGGTAAAAATGTCTTAGTAGAAAAACCGATGGCAGCATCTCTTGAAGAATGTGACGCGATGATCGCCGCCGCTGAAAAAAACGGAAAAATGCTTTCCGTTATCGCGCAAAACCGTTTCCGCGATCCTGTTTACAATTTAAAAAAGGTTTTAGATACGCGCCTTATCGGAAAAATTGTTCATGCGCAGGTTGAATCGCTGTGGTGGAGAGGTCATGCTTATTACGATTTGTGGTGGCGCGGCACTTGGGAAAAAGAAGGCGGCGGCTGTACTTTGAACCATGCTGTTCATCATATTGATATGCTGTGCTGGATGCTTGGGCTGCCGAAAAAAGTGAGCGCCGTTATCAGCAACGCTTCCCATGACAACGCGGAGGTTGAAGATATTTCCGCCGCGATATTGCAGTATGATGACGGGTTATGCGCGAAAGGAGCGCTTGCGCAGGTTACGGCTTCAGTTGTTCATCACGGTGAGGAGCAGCAGCTTGTTTTCCAGGGTGAAAACGCGCGCGTTTCATGGCCGTGGAAAGTTGCCGCTAACGTCGCTCAGCCAAATGGTTTTCCTGAAAAAGAGCAGAACACAGCTCTTATAAAAAAACTTAATGATTATTATGAATCTTTGCCCCAGCTTGCAAACTCGTTTCACAAGGGGCAAATTGACGATGTGTTATCTGCAATCGAAAAAGGCTGCGCGCCGATGATTGCAGGCGAAGACGGCAGAAACACAATAGAGCTGATCACGGCTATATACAAAGCCGGCGCCGAACAGCGAACAGTAGATCTTCCAATTAAAAAGGAAGATCCTTTTTATACAGTTAAAGGAATGAAAGAAAAAGTTCCGCGCTTTTATAAAAAATTATCTTCCATAGATGAGCAGGGCGGAAAAATCACGTTTTAAAAGATAAAGGTTGTTGAAATGAATCGATCAGATGGAATGAATTATGCCCCAAAAGGAAAACCTGCGCCTGTAGTAAAGAAAGGCGAATTTATTTTCGCGGCAATCGGGCTTGATCACGGGCACATTTACGGACAGTGTAACGGTTTAATCGAAGCGGGCGGAATTTTAAAAAGCGTCTACGATCCCGATCCCGCAAAGGTTGAAAAATTCTGCAGCGCATACCCAGGGGTTAAACGCGCTGCAAGCGAGGATGAGATTCTCAATGATAAAGAAGTGCTGCTGGTTGCAGGTGCCGCGGTTACATCAGAACGCTGCGCTTTAGGGTTACGCGTCATGTCGGCAGGAAAAGATTATTTTACGGACAAGGCGCCGCTTACCACGCTTGATCAGCTTGATGCCGCTAAGGCAAAGGTAAAAGAAACCGGAAAAAAGTATATGGTTTACTACAGCGAGCGCATTCATGTTGAAAGCGCCGTGTTCGCAGGGCAGTTAATAGAACAGGGCGCTATCGGCAAAGTAATTCAGGTGCTTGGTCTTGGCCCCCACCGTCTTTCGGCTCCTTCGCGCCCGCAATGGTTTTTTCAGAAAGAAAAATACGGCGGAATACTCTGCGATATCGGCAGCCACCAGATAGAACAGTTTTTATTTTACGCAGGCGCTAAGGATGCTACAGTGGCGCGCAGCCAAATCGCGAATTACAATCACCCGCAATACCCGGAACTTGACGATTTCGGCGATGCAATGCTTGTCGGCGATAACGGTGCGTCACATTATTTTCGCGTAGACTGGTTCACGCCTGATGGTTTGCAAATGTGGGGTGACGGGCGTTCGTTCATTCTTGGCACAGAGGGATATATTGAACAGCGCAAGTATATGCAGTTTGGTGAAGAGAGAAGCCGCGGCGGACACTTGTATCTTGCGAACGGTAAAGAAGAAACATATTACGATATAGAAGGAAAAATAGGTTATCCTTTCTTCGGCGAATTAATCCTTGACTGCCTGAACCGCACAGAAAACGCAATGACTCAAGAACACGCTTTTAAAGCGGCGGAATTATGCGTAAAAGCGCAGATGCAGGCAGTAAAGATCGCGTAATATCGTCTTAACCTCTTAATACCTCTTCCTCTTTTTCTTCTTCAAACTGACGCGTATAGAGTTTGTAGTAATGCTCGCGCTTATTCATAAGCTCTGTGTGCGTTCCCCTCTCTATGATTTTTCCGTCGTCAATTACAAGAATTATATCCGCGCCGCGAATGGTAGAAAGTCTGTGAGCGATTACAAAACTTGTTCTGCCCTCCAACAGCGTGTGAATGGCATCCTGTAAAAGCATTTCCATTTCGGTGTCAATGGAACTTGTCGCCTCGTCAAGAATAAAAATCCTTGGGTTGGCAAGAACAGCGCGTGCGAATGAAATGAGCTGTTTTTCGCCTGTGGAGAGTCTGTCTCCTCCTTCGCCGACTTCAGTGTCAAAACCTTTTTCCATCTTTTCGATGATTTTATCCGCGTGAACAATCGCCGCCGCTTTTTCAACTTCTTCGTCTGTCGCGTCAAGTCTGCCGTAGCGGATGTTGTCGCGTATGCTGCCGGAAAAAAGATGAGGGCTTTGAAGCACATAACCAAACGCGCTGTGAAGCCAGTGCTGGCTCCTCTCGCGGTAATCAACTTCGTCTATCAATATTTCTCCCGATGTCGGCTCGAAAAAACGGCAGACAAGATTTACAAGAGTTGATTTTCCCGCGCCTGTTTCGCCTACAATCGCGGCATAAGTGCCTGATTTAATCGTGAGATTAAAATTTTCCAGTATCTTCTTGTTGTAACCCGGATAGCAAAATGTCACATCACGGAACTCGACATCTCCCTTGATTGGCTCCCAATTTTCTTTTTTTGGCGCGAATACATCGCCGTATTTTTCCAGCACATCCGGTTTGTCGGTAATTCCAGGATTTTGTTCAAGAAGACTGGCGACACGTTCCACATTCGCCTGAGTAGAAACAATATCCGTTAAAATGCGCGCAATGTTTTGAATCGGCCAGAAAAAACCTCCGGCGTATTGCAGAAAAATCGCGAGTACAGATAGTTCCGCTCCCAAAAAAGCAATTTCGTAGCCGCCGTAACTTAAAATCACCGCTGTTGCAAGGGAGCCTATAAAAAGAGTCAGAGGAATAAATGTTGATCTAAGACGCGCCATGCGGTTTGCGTTGAACCTGTACTCCGATGTAACGGCGGAAAATTCTTTAAGGCTTTGTTTTTCTGAAACAATTACTTTAACTGTTTTTGCGCCCGTGATACCTTCGTTCATGGCTCCTGTCATTTTGGAATTTATTTTTCGTATAATGCGGTTTACAGTTAATATTCGCTTTTGGAAAAACCATGTTAATAGAGCCATGACAGGGATTGTCGCGCAAACAATTAACGCCAGTTTCCAGTGAACGATAAACATTGCGGCAATCGCTCCCATGCAGTAAAAAACCGACCATGTAAAATCGATTAAACCCCACGCGACCAGATCTCCGATTCTGCTTGTGTCGGAATTGGTACGCGCCATAAGATAGCCAACAGGGGTTTTGTTAAAATAAGATAGACTCAGTTTTTGCAGATGTAAAAAAACCACATTGCGAAGTTCGCGTGTCATTCCGCATTCGGCTTTTATGCCTTTTGAAACAAACGCATTTACATTAAACGCCTGAATTAAAACAAGTGTGCCCATAATTGCAAGAAGTATCCAGATTCCGTCGGCAGTCTGCGGTTCAATGTTGTTTTTTATCGCGTAACCTAAAACAATCGGATAGAGTATATCGATAACCGCGACAAGAAACATTAAACATACGCAAAGAATCAGCGTTTTCTTTTCTGTCGCGATAAACGGAAACATTTTTTTCCATATTTTAAGAGATAGCGGTTTGTTATAATCAATGTCTTCAAAATCAGCCATTTTGTTCCTCCATTCCTGATGCTTGCATTTCAAAAATACGGCGGTAAGTACCTTCCTGTTCCATCAGTTCCCTGTGAGAGCCCAGCGCTTCCACAGTGCCGTTTTTTAATACCAAAATTTTATCCGCTTGCATAAGAGTTGATATGCGGTGCGAAATGATGATAACTGCCGCTTCTTTTACCCGGTGTTTTAAAGCCGCGCGTATCTTTGCGTCAGTTTCAGTGTCCACAGCCGAAAGGCTGTCGTCAAAAATCATTATTGGCGGTTTTCCGGCAAGCATTCTCGCGATTGCGACCCTCTGCTTTTGTCCGCCTGAAAGCGTAACGCCGCGCTCTCCGATGATTGTGTCGTAGCCGTCCGCAAAATTTTCTATACTCTCATGCACTGCCGCAGTTTCGGCTGCGCTGTAAACATCATCAAGCCCGATATTTTCCGCGGAAGAAGAAATATTTTCGTATATCGTTTTGGAAAATAAAAAAGGTTCTTGCAGACAAAGCCCGACATTTGTGCGCAAGTGCGCTCTTGCAATGCCGCGAATATCTGTTCCGTCGATTGTAATTCTCCCTTTGCCATCTTCCAAATCGTAGAGACGGCTTAAGAGGTGAACAAGCGATGATTTTCCCGAACCTGTCGCTCCAAGGATAGCCATAGTTTCTCCCGGCTTTAAAGTGAAAGATATATCGCGTAACACATGATTATCGCCATATGAGAAGCTGACATTCTTAAAGCAAATCTCCCCTTTTATTTCAGGACGGAGCGCGTCAGGCGGATCGGTTTCCGGCTCTTCTGCCAGCACTTCGCGGATTCTGTTTGCGGCGACAAGCGTTTTTGAAGTATCCGATAAAATTCTTCCAAGTTCACGTATAGGCCAGATCATCCAGTTGCAGTATGCGTAAAACGCTATGAATGTTCCCGGCGTTAATTCACCTTGAATGCTGCGAAAAACTCCCGCGCCGATAACAACCGCCAGCTGCAAGCCGCTTAAAAAATCGCTGGTTCCCCAGAATTTTCCAAGCATCTTCCCGATGTCAATCCAAATATTTGCGTGCGCCGCGGTTCTTTCCTTAAACTTTTCATACTCATGCGCTTCTCTTCCAAAGGCGCGGACAACGCGCACTCCGGTATAATTCTCCTGAGCGGCGGATTGCATTTTACCTTCTGTTACATCCGCTTTCGCGAAATTTTTACTGACGCGCCTAAAGTAGAAAAAAGAAAAAGTAAAAATAAAAGGGACAATCGCAAGCGAAATAAATGCCATAAAAACATCCATAGAGAACATCATTATTACCGCGACCGTAAAAACGCAGATTGTGCGTATAAGTTCGCTCAGATTGTTTTGAATAAAAAAACGCACATTATCAACATCTGTAGTGCTGCGCTGTATAATGTCACCCGTCTGACATTTGACATGCCAATTCCATGGCAGTCTCTGAATATGCCCGTAGAGGGTATTCAAAAGCCGCCAAGCGACTGTTTCTCCAAGCTCCAACGCTGTGTAATTGCGAATCAGGTTGCAAGTTTCCGCAAGCAGCGCCGCCGCAATAATAAAAATTGCGCATATCCAGATTTTTTCACGCAAGAGTTCAATACCGCCCATTGCGTTGATTAAATTTATTACAAACGCGGGCGCGTCAAGCGGCGCTTTTCCTATCACTGAATCGATGGTGTATCGAACTATCTGCGGGTTTAACAATCCAAAAGTTACTGTTAAAAGCGTCGCAGTACAGCAAAGCGCGAAATTAATTTTTCTGTCTTTTGCCGCGGAGGCAATCAATTTGAGCCGTCCGCCCTTCCATGGCAGTGTCATAATATCTCCATATTAAATTAACTAAAAATAATGAATGAACAAATTTGCATATATGCAAACAATTCCCCTATAGGTAAATCCCCAACAGGCAATATTGGGCATAATTAATGAGAAAACCACATGATTTGATTTATTTAGCTTTTTACTGATAATTAGAATCAGGGAGTAAGCCGCTGTCAGGACGACAGCCCGCCGCATGTGGCTTCAGCTTAAGTGAAATATCCTTACTGTCATTAGTGTCCCCCTTATGAAAAGACTTTTAGGCGCTAATCTGACCGCCCGGCCATTTGTGAACGGTCAGGTGATCAGCCGATATTTAAGCAGTTTATATTTTATTTAATTTTTTGTCAAGCTGTTGAATATGAGGAGAACATTCACTTAAAATTCCGTGTTTTTTAGGTTCGGTCGAGGTTCACTAAGATAACAGCGGGTAAAAAGATAAATTTACAGGTCAATATCGGCATACTTTATAAAATATCTCCATAAAATGAATGCCCCAGTATATCAGTTCAATATCTTATTTTATCATTGTTTTATTATGTGTATTACAGACAAGATATAAACAAATATTTACAGAACTAATAAAAAATAATAAAATAAAATCGGAGATTGAAATTTGAAAAATATTGATTATCTTGTATTAATTCGCGGGATAAATGCGGGCAGTAAAAATGCAATAAAAATGGAAAAATTAAAAAAAATATTTGAAAATATGAAATTTTCAAATGTAGAAACTTTTATCCAGACCGGTAATGTTTTTATTAAAGATTATAATAATGATAAACAAAAATTATCTAAAAAAATAGAAAAGAATTTATCTATAGAAATGAAAAATGAAATAAAGATAAAAGTATTAAATATTAATGAATTAAATAATATTATAAAAAATGTTCCGGAAGGATTTGGCGGGAATAATGATAAATTCAAATATGATATAATGTTTTTAATTGAGCCTTTAACAACAAAAGAGATAATGAAAGAATTAATAATATTAGAAAATGAAGATGAAATATATGAAGGAAAAAATGTTTTTTATATAAAAAGATCAAGTAAAAAATTAACCGGAAGTTATATTTCTCAAATAGCAAATAAATGGTCAAATATAACAGTAAGAAATTTAAAGATAACAACAGAATTGTATGAATTATTGTTAAAAAGGAAAACAGCTTCAAAATCCAAACCTCTAGGGTAATCTGTCTGTGTTTGCATATCTCCCATATAATAACTCCTACTCACAATATAGCACTTTTACCTTAAAACACCTATTTTCGCTTTATTAAAATCCAAAAAACACATAAATTCTCATTTTTTAACATAAAACCTTGTAATATTTTTGCAAATACGATATTATTACGGTAATGGTGAAAAAATCAGCCTTTTTTAACAAAAAAACGCCACAAACTACAAGCTTAAAATTGCCTCTGTCAAATTTAAGCACTGATCCAGGCAACAGTTTATTTTTTCTCATTTTTTTGGTTAAACGGCGTAAAAATCGAATTACGAACCAAAGGTTCGATGGTTCGCAGCCTTTTAATACCCCAATGGGGAATGTTTCGCAGAAGCGCAATCTGCCATTGAGGGCAGATAAATCTTAGTGATTATCCGCCTTGGACTTTAGTTCGCAAAGGATGGATGACACAAAAAGAGGAGTGTTTTATGAAAAACACATTAAAATTTAAAGCCATGCTCCGCATAGCAGGGATTATCGCGTTAGCGTTGGTAATCGGATTCTCAATGACTGCTTGCGATGACGGCGGCGATGACGGCGGCGGCGGTAGCGGCTCTTGTACACACGAATATGTTAATTTTGTGTGTACTAAATGCAGTCAGTCTTCATGGACAGCCGTAGAAAACAGCCCCTTCAGCAGTGATATTTCAACTGTCGTTTACGGAAGCGATAAGTTTGTAGCTGCGGGAAGCGGTGGAAAAATCGCGTATTCAACAGACGGAATTACTTGGACAGCAGTTGCAGACAGTACAATCAGCACAACAATAAATGATGTCGCTTATGGTGGCGGTATATTTATCGCTGTCGGAAATGATGGTAAAATGGCATCTTCAACGGACGGCATTACATGGACAACATTATCAGGTAACACCGATATAGGCACCAACCATATCCGCAGTATCACATACGGAAACGGCAAGTTTGTCGTTGGCTCCAGCGGAGCAAGAATTGCGTATTCAATAGACGGCGCTGTATGGACAACAGCAACAGGAACCCCATCAGGGATTATAAATGTCAACACTATCATCTATGGAACCGATAAATTTGTCGCGGGAACAAACACAGGCAATATTTATTATTCAACAGATGCTGTTTCATGGACAGTAACAACGCCCGCTAATGTCACTGATTTCGGCGATAATTCCATTTACAGTATCGCGCATGGGGCTTTTAACAATGGAAGGTTTGTCGCTGTCGGGGGGAACGGAAAAATCGCATATTCGAATGATGGTACGGGAGTTTGGGCAGGACAGACCAACCCCTTCGGCATCATTTATATTCATGATGTTATCTATGCTAACGGCAAGTATATCGCCGTAGGAAATTTACGCACAATGGCACATTCAGTAAACGGTATAAACTGGACAAGCGTAACATCACTGCCTACTGCTTTACCTGGTTCTTTCAGCAGCATTGCCTTCGGCGGCGGTAAATTTGTAGTTGTCGGAGCTTCAGGCAGAATTGCTTACTCCCCGGCGAACTAAAATTTGACATCCTTACTGTTAAAGAAGTAAAGCAGAATATCGCGGCTTTTTTGGGTAGCTCTAAAGATCATTTTAGGGCTTCCCAAAATCATTTTGGGAGCAGCCCCCACCCCTGCGAACACCCTCGCTCGTCAAGAAGCCCAAATGATGCTATATTCAAGATACTTTACTTGGCGATTAAAAATGTGTCTCAGAAATGGACTATGCCGATTAGGGATTGGGGGCGGGTTATAAACCAGTTCGCCATTGAATTTGGAAAAGAACGGGTTCCGTTCTTATGATATTCTGTCATTTACACAAATTTTCGGACAGCTTCTACTTAACGCAGCGGGTATGTTATTTGCCGCTCATATTGAGCTTTATATTTTCATTATTATGCCATATATCCATTTCATTTAGTTCTGGTTCTTCAAATAAATCCTGAAATTTTTTAATGATATTTTCATCTAAAAAATAATTATTTTCTTCATTATTTCTTATTGCGTTATTCCTTTTTAATATATTTTTATTCCAAGTAATATTATCAACGTCAATATAATGCCATTCAACATTTATTCCAAGAGCTTTAAAATATTTCGTAACAAATTGTCTGTTTTCACGTTTCCAAAAACCCCAATCAAGAATAACATTTATACCGACAGATAATATTTCCAATGCTTTTTTGTATAAATACTCTTCAATTTTTTTACAAATTTCATCATGTTTATCACCAAGATGCCGCTCGAATATTGCTAATGAAATTTCATCGACAGAAAGAATAACGGAATTTAAATCCTTTGTAATATTTTTTGCATATATTGTTTTTCCTGAACATATTTTTCCGCATATTAAAATAATTTTATTCATAAAACACCTTTATAATTAATTATTTTAATAAAAATTGTTAATATTGTCAAAATTATCTCTATATATTTTTATTTTCAGAATGCCCGAATTCAAGAAGCAAGTGCAACGAAAACCTGATAAGGTGTTTTGAAGCGTAACAACTTCATAGGTCTATTATTAATGTAACGCGCAACTCTATTCAAGTCCCATGGGGAGTATAATGTATATTTGACAAAAAAGTATTTATTTAATAATATTAATGTACTGATAATGGAGAAAATAATGAGAAGAAAAGATAAAGAAATTATTAATATTAATGAAAAAATAAATATTTTAAAAAAATGTAAGGTATGCAGACTCGGTTTATCGGAAAATGATATTCCATACGTTATTCCATTAAATTATGGATATAAATATGAAAATGATGCTTTAACATTGTATTTTCATAGCGCGTTAGAAGGAAAAAAGCTGGATATTATAAAAAATAATAATAATGCGTGTTTTGAAATTGATTGTGATAATAAATTAATTGAAAAAGAAAATGTATGCAATTATGGATATGCGTTTAAGAGTATAATAGGATTTGGAAAAATATTTATATTAGATAATACAGAAGAAAAAATATTCGGATTAAATATGATTATGAAACATCAAACAGAAAAAGATATCGCATACAATTTTTCTGAAGAACAAATAAAAAATGTTTGTGTATACAAAATGGTTTTAGATGTATTCAGCGGAAAACAAAAAGAAATTACGGAGACTGATCGTAAATAATCCTTCCATGACCAAATATACAATCCTAAGCGAAAAGTTCGGCTACTCTGATTTCCGTCCTGGACAGGAGGAAACAATTGACGCGATTCTCGGCGGCAAAGACGTGGTCGCGGTAATGCCGACAGGAGCGGGAAAGTCTCTCTGCTATCAGATACCTGCGCTTTTATTTGAAGGTATGACAATTGTCATTTCTCCTTTAATTTCTTTAATGAAGGATCAGGTTACAGCTCTTCATGAAGCAGGATGCGAAGCCGCGTTTTTAAACAGTTCTCTTAACAGCGAAGAATACTCAGACACAATGGATGATATATTAGCGGGAAATGTAAAACTTCTTTACATCGCTCCCGAAAGGCTGCAAAGAGCGGAAATGGCGCAGTTTGCGTCTAATGTATCGCTTCCGCTTGTGGTGATCGACGAAGCGCATTGCGTTTCCCAGTGGGGGCATGACTTTAGAACGAGTTATCTGCAAATAGCGGATTTTATTAAAACCATTAAACCGCGGCCTGTTGCAGCGGCATTTACCGCTACAGCGACGCCAAAGGTGCGTGAGGATATCGGCAGGTTATTAAACCTTCGCAGTCCTTTTGCGATTAATACCGGTTTTGACAGGCCGAACCTTTACTTTGAAGTACAAAAACCAAAGGATAAAAAGGCCGCGCTTTTTGAATGTCTGGAAAAACGAAAAAAACAAAGCGGGATTATTTACTGCGCTACGCGCAAATCTGTGGAAGAAATCTGTCAACTGCTTGTAAGTCACGGTTTTAACGCGGCGCGTTATCATGCAGGGCTTGATGACGGGGAACGCAGAAAAAATCAGGAAGATTTTATCTATGATCGCAAAACGATAATGGTTGCAACTAACGCTTTTGGTATGGGGATAGATAAATCAAATGTGTCTTTTGTCATCCATTACAATATGCCTAAAAATATCGAAAGTTATTATCAGGAAGCGGGCAGGGCAGGGCGCGACGGAGAGAAGGCCGACTGTATTCTTTTATACAACGGACAGGATGTAAGGATCAATCAATATTTAATTTCTCATAATGATGAATCTGAAATGGAAGATGATGATTCGCAGACAAGTCTGCGGACAGAGCATAATCTTGAACTTCTGCGTCAGATGACTTTTTACGCTTCGGGGAACGACTGTCTGCGCCGCCGTCTTCTTGCTTATTTCGGAGAGCAGTCTGCCTCAAGCTGCGGGAACTGTTCCAATTGTCTTACCGAATACTCCGAGATTGATGTAACGCTTGAAGCGCAAAAAATCATTTCCTGCGTATATCGGTTAAAGCAGCGCGGACGTTTTTTCGGAAAGACAATGATCATCGATATTTTACGCGGAAGTAAAAATGAAAAAATTAAACGCTTTGGTTTTGATTCACTGAGCACTTACGGAATCATGTCCGGCGTAAGCGCGCACCGTATAAGACTTGTTATTGATTTTCTGATAGAAGAAAACATTCTATTATTAGAAGACGGAGAATACCCTGTTGTTATATTGGGTGATGCCGAAGGAATATTTAAAGAAGAAAAACGCGTTTTTATGAAACTGCCGGATGAAAAGCCTGCCGCCAAAGAAAAGGAACTGCCTGTAAATGCCGAAGTTTCAAACGCGGATATCGATCAAAACCTTTTTGAAAAACTGCGCAGTCTGCGAAATGAAATTGCCGCGAGGGAATCTGTACCCGCTTATATCATTTTCTCCAATGCCGCGCTTAATGATATGTGCCGCAAAAAACCGGTATCAATAGTTCAATTTTCCGCTGTAAACGGCGTTGGAAGGGTAAAATTGGAAAAATATGGCGATGATTTTACCTCTCTCATACGGGAATACTGCGTTCGCGGATGAATGTCACAATAATGAAAAAATACTTGTCGAAACGCCGGTCATTTGCTACCATATAGGTAATGGTAGAACCTACAGCGCTGCAAAAATATTCTCTTTTCGGCGGGCTTTTGGAAGAACAAATAGAGGGTATTATTCCTTTTATGGCAAAAGAAGAATTTAAACCCGACGACATTATAATCACCGAGGGAAAACCAAACGATAAAATATTTTTTCTTACCAAGGGACAAGTATCTGTAACTAAGGGAGAGATTGAACTTTCCCGCTTCAGCGAAGGCGAAGCATTCGGTGAAATGGAGGTGCTTGATGTTATGCCATCTGTCGCGAGTATCAAAGCGCTTACGGAGGTTACTGTACTGTCAATTTCCAACAAAGGTTTGAGGGATATTTACAAGTTCGATACTAAAACTTTTTCTTTGATGATTATGAACCTTGCGCGCGATCTTTCAAGGCGTCTGCGCAGGATGGATGAAAGGCTTGCATCATCGCCTGTTTTGATATAGATATATATTATTGGAGAGACATTATGATTTTCAATCCTGAATGCGAATGTATGGAAAAAGACGCGCGAAAAAGAATTCAGCTTGCGTCGCTCAAGAATCTTGCGGAAACTCTTTATTCAAGAGTGCCCTTTTACCGTCAAAGGTTTAATGATGAAAAAATTAAACCGAGCGATATTCACTGCATAGAGGATATTGAAAAATTACCGTTTACCACCAAGGATGATCTTCGGCTGAATTATCCTCACGGGCTTCGCGCTTGTCCTCAGGAAAGAATTGTAGAAGTTCACATGAGCACAGGCACTACCGGAAAACCGATAGTAAACGAATACACCGGCAAAGATCTTGATATCTGGAGCGAGGCGATGGCGAGAACTCTCGCAGGCGCCGGCTGTACTAGAGATGATATCGTTCAAAACTGTTACGGTTACGGACTCTTTACAGGCGGTTTAGGAGCTCACTACGGCTCTATAAAAATAGGAGCTGAAATTCTTCCAATGTCCAGCGGTCTTACAGAAAGGCAGCTTATGATTATGCGCGACTTTGGTTCCACAATGCTTACATGCACGCCGTCGTACGCGCTGTACCTTTCGGAGCAGGCAGCCGAGAGAGGCATCGACTTAAAAAGCCTTCCAATCAGCAAAGGATGTTTTGGAGCTGAGGCATGGAGCGAAAATATGCGCGGCGAAATTGAAGCGCGTTATAACATGAAAGCCTATGATATTTACGGCTTAACTGAAATTATCGGTCCCGGCGTCGCCTTTGAATGTGAGGCGCAGGACGGTATGCATGTAAACGAGGATATGTTTTATCCTGAAATAATTAATTCGGATACCGGAAAATCTGTTCCGGTAGGAGAAAAAGGCGAGCTTGTTTTTACAACCATTACAAGAGAAGGCACTCCGCTTCTTCGCTACCGCACGCGCGACATAACCTGTTTTATCGATAAACCATGCTCATGCGGACGCACCACACGACGCATTCACCGTCTTTTCGGAAGAACCGACGACATGCTGATCATCCGCGGCGTCAATGTTTTCCCGAGCCAGATAGAGCAGGCGCTCATCGAAATCGAAGGAACCGAGCCGCAATATTTGATTATCGTCAGCCGGGAAAATCATCTTGATGAAGTGGAGCTGCAAGTCGAGGTTAAACAGGATCTTTTCACAGATGAGACGCGCGGTCTTGAAAACCTGCGCAGCCGCATTGAGCACGTAATGAAAAGCAAGCTGCAAATCGGCGTAAAAGTAAAACTTGTTGAGCCCAAAACACTCGCAAGGCCTGAAGTGGGAAAGGTTAAAAGAGTTATCGACAACCGCAAGATATAAGGTTACAATTATATTATTAGGAGAAAGAAGTGGGAATAAAACAAATATCTGTTTTTCTTGACAATACTACAGGCAGGCTGAGCGAAGTTACAAAAACACTCGCCGCCGCGCATGTTAACTTACGCGCAATCAGCATTGCAGATACCGCTGATTTTGGGATTTTACGCCTAATCGTCGATAAAAACGATAAAGCGGTGGAAGCTCTGAATACAGCAGGTTTCACAACGCGGCAGACTGATGTAGTTGCTGTAGAAATCGAGGATACGCCGGGAAGCCTTGCTAAATTGATGGAACTTTTTCAGCAATCGCAGGTGAATATCGAATACCTTTACGCGTCGCTCGAAGGGCAGGTGGGAAAAGCTGTAGTAATTTTTAAAATAGAAGATCATGAAAAAGGACAAAAGATTTTAAACGATAATAAATTTAAACTGGCGGACAACTTTTAATGAAAATATTGACGGCGTCCAGCGAGGCAGTTCTGGAACAGCCTCAGAGGTTTACAACATGAAAATATTGATGGCATCCAGCGAGGCGGTTCCTTGGGCAAAAACAGGCGGGCTTGCTGATATGGTGTCCGCGTTGTCGATAAGCCTTGCAAATTTGGGACACGATGTGCGAATCGTGATTCCCCGTTATTATCCGATCGACCGCAGCAAGTTAAAACTTATTCCCGGCGCGATGGGTACTCCGATGGGCGGCGGCATTCAGGAATGGAGCGCGGTTTACACAACCGAAATGCCCGGTACTTCCGGCAAAAATCCCGTAAAAGTTTATTTTATCGATCATGAAATATTTTTCGGCAGGGACGGCATTTACGGAAACGCTATAGAGACTGATTTTATCGACAACTCAAGGCGTTTTATGTTTTTCAGCCGCGCTGTTTTTCAGCTTTGCAGAAAAATTAAATGGTATCCCGATGTACTTCATGCCCATGACTGGCCTGCGGCTGTGGCGCCTGTTTATTTAAAATTCGCGGAGAGGGTTGCAAGCGCAAGCGGAGAATTTAAAAAAACTGTTTCCATACTTACGATACATAATCTTGGGTATCAGGGAATTTATCACAAGGATAATTTTGACTACGCAGGTCTTGGCTGGGACGTTTTTTACAACGGCGGCTTTGAAGACTGGAGCATGCTGAACATGCTGAAAGCCGGTCTTTACAGCGCGGATAAACTTAACACAGTTTCACCTAACTACGCTAAAGAAACAATGACTCAGGCTCACGGTTTCAGGCTGGACGGCGTGCTGCGCTACCGCAATGCCGATTACTGCGGAATATTAAACGGAATCGACACCGATGTGTGGAATCCGTCGAAAGATAAATACATACCGGAAACTTATTCTTTAAAAGACATGGCAGGCAAGGCAAAGGCGAAAAAAGTTTTGCAAAAAGAATTTGGTCTTCATGAAGATCCGAACATTCCCGTAATTGGAATGGTAACCCGTTTAACCGATCAAAAAGGCGTGGGCGAACTTTTCGGTCCGACTTACGGCTCTGCTTGGTCGATCTGCAGGGACATGGATCTGCAGATGGTTCTTCTCGGCTCGGGTGAATACTGGTGCGAAAGCGAAACATCAGGTTTGGCTTCGCGTCTTTCAAACTTCAGGGCAAAAATCGGTTACAGCGAAAAGACCAGTCATTTAATTGAGGCAGGTTCAGATTTCTTTTTGATGCCGAGCCGTTACGAGCCATGCGGTTTAAACCAGATGTATTCCCTTGTTTACGGAACCCTTCCAATTGTGCGCAGCACAGGCGGTCTTGTGGATACAGTCCAAAATTACGAAGAAAAAACAGGCGGCGGAACCGGCTTTATGTTCGAACAGTTAAATCCGTCTTCGATTTACAACACGGTAGGCTGGGCGGTCTGGGCATGGTACAACAGACCAAAAGACATAATAAAAATGCAGGAACGCGGCATGACCAAAGATTTTTCGTGGGAAAGTTCAGCGTTAAAATATGTCGAATTATACGAAGCCACCTTCAAGGCGCAGGGAATGAAAGTGCCTGTAGGAAACGAATCATCCGCTTTGGATATTAAAGAAACCGTCATAGAGAAACCCAAAAAAGAAACGACAAAGATAGAAACGCCTAAGAAAGAAGTATCCAAGAAAGAAGCTCCGAAGAAAGAAGCCCCAAAGAAAGAAACGGCAATAAAGGAAGCGCCAAAAAGAGAAGCGCAGAAGGTAAAATCCGACAAACCTAAAAAACCTGCCGCATCACAACCCAAAAAGAACGCGTCTGCTAAGCCAAAAAAAACCGAAGCAGCTAAACCGAAAAAGCCTGCTGCCAAGAAAACTAAAAAGAAATGATTGCTTTATCTGGTTTGGCGGAAATAAATTTCCTCTTTTTTGTTGACAATGTTACGATTATTAACTATACTTTAGACATCCTCGAAAGAGGGTAGCCACTTGAGGAGGCGGCATTGTAGCCCCCTCTGCCGAACCCGGTTTTGCTTTTGCAAAGTCGGGTGATTTTTTATCTGCCTATTAGATTTATTAGTTCTTTATATGTCCATGAGTATAATTCGTCGGTTTTTTCGAAAAAACATATAAATCTTCCTTCATCTTCTCTATCTTTTAATTCACCTGCGATTTTTGCTTTTACACTGCCCACAGATAAATCTGTTAATAACCAGATAAAAACAGAATGTTCTTTAATATTATTATGATTTTTTTGTAATGCTGAACCTTGTTTTAATCCATACCGAAACTGACCGCCTAAAGTAACTCTTGATCCTGATACCATCTTCATTTCAACAATTTCACCATCTAAGACCAGATCAGCGCATTGTTTATTACTTTCATTATTTATAATTTTTTCCGGTAGGAAATAAGCTATGCTTCCCCTGTCTGTTAATATATGCGCCTGAGACATTTCTTTTTTCCATTTTTCTGGCTCTTTATCCTTTTGCTCAAGACGGCTTTTGGCCACCCAAATATTTGGTTCTGTGGGTATCCACTCTTCATAAGGAAACAAAACGCTTGCCAGTTCTTTACTGCTGTTCTGGGGGTCTTTTTTCAATCATAAGCTCATATTGTTTTGCAAGTATTTTCCTTGCATTTAAACTTTGGATCATTCCAAAGCAGCCAAAATTTTGTTTTGGAGTGTTTCTATCAGTTTAACTTTATTAATAAAAAAATACAAGAAGAAATGATTACCACACAGAAAACCTCCAAAATTTCCGCCAAAATTTCACTTGTAAAAAGTCTTAAAGAGTAGTACATTTTTACAAGACAAGTTTAAACTTGAAAAGTTTAATATCTTGTTTTAAGGAGGATACATGCGCGTTTCCAATTTCCTTAATTATTATTACCACCCCCATTCATCATCCGTAGCTAATAAATTATTTTTTACGCTTCTTTTTTTAATTTTATTAACATTTTTACCGTTATTTTTTGTTTCATGCAGTGATATTGTAGCGTTAGGCACCAAAATACCTGTTCTTGTAAAGCCGCCGTACAAGGTTGTAGCGAACGTAATTATCACTGCTCAGCCTGAAAAATTTATTTATACTTACGGCGATACCCTGGACCTTACAGGTCTTGAAGTGGCGATTTTCTACGATTACGGGGATCCTGCGGAAATTATCAAACTTGCCGATTTTGAGCAATACAATATAACAACAAGCCCCGCGGTCGGCGATATATTAACCTTTGTTGATAATAATTCTCAGCCTATAGAGATTACCTGTAAACAGGTGCCTGCCGCCGCCGCTGCTGATCCTGAGTTGGAAGATAAATCTGCAAAGACATGGAACCTGACTGTATACAAGGCAGATCAGGAAGTGGTTTGGCCGGTCGGGCTTTCGGGGACCATTAAACAACAGCTTTTTGAAATTGATCTTTCTGCCCATACAAATAACGGCAATGGTTCGTTTCAATGGGCGGAGCCGGGAGACCGCACATACACAAGTGAAGCCGCCATGGTAGGCATATTTGATCATAGAATGACTTTTATTCCTAACGATCACGGAAATTATGAATCGTATACTGTCAGAGTTAATGTCAGAGTAACGTCAGGTGTAGAAATGGCGCGTGTAGAAGCGGGAACTTTTACTATGGGGAATGATAGTGGAGAATATTCAAGTCCTGAGCATGAGGTAACGCTTACAAAGGCTTTTAAGATAGGCAAATACCCAATAACTCAGGAAGAGTATATTGCGGTAATGGGTAAAAGTCCAAGCCCTGATGCACACCCTAGCTTTTCTATACATAATTTAACATGGTTTGATGCCGCAATATTCTGCAACAGACTGAGTGAAGCAGATGGTCTGACTCCTGCTTACAGTTTGAATGGAACTACAGATACAAAAACATGGGGTTTTGTACCGGACCTCGGTACTGCTCATTTTCCAGATTGGGATGTTATATGCGACTGGACTGCCAACGGCTACCGCTTACCGACCGAGGCGCAGTGGGAATATGCCGCTCAGGGTGATTACCTGGCATGGATTGAAGATGAGGATGAGTATGGTGAAGGTTTTCTGGGTATTTACGAGTGGTGCTGGGACTGGATAAATCCAGGTAACGCTAATAATTATCCAAACGAGCTGCAAACAGATCCGCTAGGTCCGAATCGTGGTAATACGGGAGGTTATCAGTGGAACGATGCAAAAATATACCGCGGCGAAAATTTTTACACCAGATATTGGGCATTTAACAGTCCATTGGATCCTTCAGCGTTATATAATATCGGTTTACGCGTCGTGCGTAATGCTAATTGATAATTTTTTAAAGGGCGCAAAGACATACGGACAACAACTTTGCGCCTTTTGCGTTCTTTGCGCCTTCGCGAGAACCTCTTCTACTTAATAATCCCCAGCTCAACCATCGCTTTGCGTAAGATATTTTCGCTTGCGGAAGAAAGTTTGCCCAACGGAAGCCGCGCAGGGCCGCCGGGTAACCCTGCCCATGTAAGAGCCTGTTTGATCGGCACGGGGTTAGTTTCTACAAAAGCCGCTTTCATGAACGGGACAAGTTCGTAATAAATCGCGCGCGCCTCTTCGTATCTGCCGTCAAGCGCGGCTTGTGTCATCGTTTTTACTTTCGCCGGTACTAGATTTGATATAACAGAGATAACCCCGTCGCCGCCAATGCTGATAAGAGGCAGCGTAATGTAGTCGTCGCCCGACAACACCCAGAACTTGTCCGCAGTGTTCCTGCGCGGGGATGCAATCTCCCTGATAACATCACCCATCTGGCTGATGTCTCCCGAAGATTCTTTTACGCCTGCAATGTTCGGGATTTTCGCAATTTGCGTCATTAAGGGAGTGGGGATATTTCTGCCGGTACGCGAAGCGATGTTGTAAACGATGATAGGGATGCCGGGTTTTGCCGCTTCTTCAAAGTGGCGGACAAGACCGTCGTCGTTGGGTTTATTGTAGTAGGGAGTGACAACCAGCGCGGCGTCCGCGCCTAGTTTTTTTGCGCGCTCGACATATTTAACCATATGTTTTGTGTCGTTAGAACCTGCTCCCACAATAACTTTTATTTTTCCTGCGGATTCCTTTACCGCTATTTCTATAAGCTTATCTTCTTCGTCTTCACCTAAGGTGGGATTTTCGCCGGTTGTTCCAAGCGGAACGATACCGTCTATTCCTTCCGTTATCTGAAACTGTATAAGCCTGCGAAAACCGTCGTAGTCAACTTCTCCCGATTCATGCATCGGCGTAACAAGCGCTGTGTATGCTCCTCTGAATTCTGTCATATTATTTTCCTCTAATTAGTCTTGAAAAGATCGAGCATCATGTCGTCCATTGTAAAAACTCCCGATCTTTTTTCCGATATCAGCCACTCGGCGGCGCGGATTGCGCCGAACGCGAAACCTTCCCTGCTTCGGGCTGTATGCGTAATTTCAATTGTATCGGCAGGTGAATCAAAATACAAGCTGTGTGTGCCGGGAACGCTGCCTAGGCGAAGACTTGGGAAATGGAGCTCGTCCGCTTCGGGTTTTCTGTTCATCGTATCCCAAACGATTTTCTTTTTCCGCTCAAGAATGGAAAGAACTCCTTCTGCTAGTATTTTCGCGGTTCCCGAAGGGCTGTCCATTTTTTTATTATGATGCGTTTCAAAACCGGCTGCATCATATTCAGAGAAATTGTTGAATAATTTTGCCGCGTGCCACGCGATCTGATAAAAAAGATTTACCCCAATCGAAAAGTTGGAAGCCCAAAACAGGGAGTTATTCGCTTTTTCTGTCATTTTGCTTACTTCGTCCATCTTATCATGCCAGCCTGTCGTGCCTACAACAGTGGGTATTTTTTTTTCTGCCAGAGCGAGTATATTCGCGACGGCCGTGTCAGGCTGGGTAAACTCTATCGCGGCGCCGGCAGAAGATAAATCCGCTTCCGCGATTGTTTTAAATATATTTAAACTGTTTACAGTGTTTGTCACAAATGGATCAACAATCGCGCAGATTGTATGTCCCTGAGTGTAAGCTATCTGCTCAATCATTCTTCCCATTCTGCCGTAACCGATTAACGCTATGTTCATATATGTTTTAACTCCTGTTATTGCGCTTTTTCCAGAGCGTCAAAAAATTCCATATGAAGCGATTTTACAACTTCTTCGGCTTCTGTGTCGTTTACGATAAAACTGATGTTCACCTTGCTTGCGCCCTGCGAGACCATCTGTACAGTTATGCCGATTAACTGGCAGATTCTGAAAGCTCTTGCCAGAATTTCAGACGAGCGCTTAACATTTCCGATGATAGAAACAATCGCTTTTCCGGTTTTTATTTCCACGCTGGCGATTTTATTTAACTCTTTTTTTATTTCTGTTAAATCGTAAGCTGTATCCAATGTCAGAGAAACTGAAACTTCGCTTGTCGCGACCATGTCAATGGAAATATTATTTTTTGAGAAGATCGAAAAAACCTCAGCGAGAAAACCATACTGTCCCATCATCCTTGTGGAGATAATATCCACAAGAGTTACCTTGTGCTTTGATGTGATAGCGCGCACAGTTGAGTTTTTAATACTTGATGTCAGCGTCTGTTCAATTTTTGTGCCGGGCGCGTCGATGTTATATGAATTTTTTACAAGCACAGGAGTTCCTGTCTTCATGCACGGCTGCATGGCTCTCGGATGAAGCACCTGTGCGCCGAAATAAGCAAGCTCTGCGGCTTCATCGTAAGTTACATTTTGAACAGGACGCGCGTTCTTTACAATCCGCGGATCCGCTGTAAGTATTCCATCGACATCTTTCCAAACTTGAACTTCTTCGGCTCTGCAAGACGCCGCGATCATTGTCGCGGAAAGATCCGAGCCGCCGCGGCCTAAAGTCGTAATACTGCCTTTTTCGTCTTTTGCCAGAAACCCCGTAACAACGGGAACGACATTGCCTTTTGTAAGCTGCTGAACTTTCACCGGAATTAAATCCCAGCTTTCTTTTAACAGATCGGCTTTGGTGTAATTAGAATCTGACAGAAAACCCAGCTCCCATGCGTCAAACGCTATTGCGTTAATATTTAAAGATTTTAAAAAACCTGCGGCGATCCGCACGCTGAGACGCTCTCCGAAGGAGACAAGATAATCCTTTGTTCTTGGAGTAAGTTCCCTGATAAGCGATATTCCTGATAATAATCTGGTAAGTTCATCTAAAAGAGTATTTATTTCTTTTTGAATGGGTAATTTCAAAGCTTTGACGGTATCCTGATGCAGTTTTGCTACATTCTTAATTACTACCTTTCCCTCTTTTAAAGCCGCGTCTCCGGCTTCAAGAAGATGATCGGTCGTATCTCCCATTGCGGATAAAACCAAAACCGGTTTTCTGGACATTTGTGTCTTTACAATGTCTGATACATGGCGAAGCCGCGCGGCATCCGCCACAGAACTTCCGCCGAATTTCATTACAATCATAGGGACATTATATATAAAAATTATTAGCAGGGCAATGGACTGTAATGCCGTTATTTGTTATTATTTGTGATTATGATAGGTTTTCTGATAAAAAAAACATTGTATGATTTGTGGGACAATATGTTCAGGATTGTTGTGCTAAATCTGGGGTTTCTGGTCTGCACAGCAGTTCCGCTTCTTCCGTCTTTTGTTCCCGATCTCTTCGGTTCTGACTTATTAATTGGAATATTCGGCGTTGCAGGGACATTGATTTGCTCAATTTATTTATCTGCCGCGGCTAATGCGATAAAGGTAATTTCCGATTATGGAACTTTCACATACGGTGATTTCTTAAGATCTTTTAAAACCTCGTGGCCTGCGGGTATAGCCATGTTTGCAATACTTCTGCTTTTATACATGATATTCACGGTTGTAATACCTTTTTACGGAGGCATGGGATCGGTATTTGGTTTGGTTCTTTCCATGGTTGTAATCTGGATAACAGTTTTCGCGTTATTGTCCTTCCAGTATTTTTTCACTGTTTACGCAAGACTGGGTAACAGCATTAAAAAGACATTTAAGAAATGTATATTAATTTCTCTTGATAACACAGGTGTTTCGATATTTTTAATTATTCACAATTTATTTGCTCTTATAATTTCTATTATATTTGTTTTCATGTTTCCGGGTCCTGTAGGCGTTCTTCTTTATCTTGATGAAGCTCTGCGTCTGCGTCTTTTAAAATACGACTGGCTGGAAGCCAATCCTGACGCGAACCGAAAAAAAATTCCATGGGATGCCATACTGATAGAAGAAAGAGAAAAGACCGGGACAAGAACTTTCAAGAATTTTATTTTTCCCTGGAAAGATTGAATCAAGGTTTGTTTCTGATGCCTAAGCAGCCTGCGACCGCTCTCTCCTGACCGGGAAGTCTGTGGACAGGCGTGTTAACCGCTTTAACTTTGCCGTCCGGGTAACGCAATGCAAGAGCGCTTGAGCCTCCGCCGTCAAAGTTAAGCCCGTCCCATGCGCCGAGCGAGCGCAGAAGCAGCGCAGTCTCTTTTTCTGTTGCGCCAACGCTGCCTGCTCTTCTGCCGTCGATCACAAGCAGGTAAAGGTAACGGCCGTCTGATGAAATTCCCGCGGCGCTTCTGGGATGCTGCGCTTCGCTTGCAAGAGTTCTATCTGTTATTTGTCCGTCTTTTAAAATCTGATAAAAACCGCCGACAGCGTTTTCTATATTTACTGTTGTGTATATAGACGCTTGACTAACAATCACAGCTTTCAAATTTTGTTCTTTCGATCCGTCTCTGAAAAAAACCAATGCGTCGTAACGCGGATGGGGAGGCGAAATCATTTTACCGTCTGATATAACAATACCGGAATTTTTTATCGGCTGTCCTTCCTTCGAAGAGACAACATCAAACGGAACGGTGTTAATCCCTGCAGCCAAATTATTATCGCGCACAAAGCTGGTAACCTTCATACTGAGAGTGCCGCCGTCATCTGCAATTGTTCCGCCGCTGACCGCAACGCGCAAATCCCGCGCAGAGAGGTCAACCTTCAACGCATAAAACTCAATCTTAGGAGAGGCAGCTCTGCCGCAGAACAGATCAACACCAGCGCAAAAATTTTCCCACTGCGGCTGAATGCTTTCAACTGTACTAAATTTTTTAAGTTGTTCTTCTTTCTGCGAAACTGAAACAGATGTACATGAGGTAAATAAAAAACTTGCCAGAAATGTAATTATTAAACTTATTAAAAACGCGAAAGTCCGCTGGGGGAAATTGCTCTCTGAGCCGAGTTTATTCCCGAGGCGAAGAGGGCAATTTTTTTCAGCGGACTTCTCTGTAATTGTAATAAATTGATTAATACTCACCCTTACCCTTACGATTGCGTTTAAGCAGCTTACGGGCATTGGCTTTCTTCTTCCTGTTCAAAATCGTGGAGGGTTTTTCGTAGTATTCCCGTTTTTTAAATTCACGGATAATGCCTTCTTTTTCTACCATGCGTTTGAAGCGTTTGATTGCTTTTTCAAGCATCTCGCTGTCATCAACTGTAATGTGCGCCAATTAAAATCACCTCCTTTTCTTCAGGTATGTCTCTATTCACTAATCTTACTGATTATCAAATCTTTGTCAATAAGCGGCCGTTCCACAAATGCGTCCGGATCTGTGTTCTCTGTACTTACCCGTATTTCCCAGTGCAGATGAGGCCCTGTCGAAAATCCTGTTGAACCCGACAATCCGATTACCTGCCCCGCTTCTACGATTGAATCTTCCTGCGCGATAACGCTGTCTAAATGATAGTAAATTGAGTAAACACCCGGCGCGTGCTCGATAATTATCGAATAACCGGAAATAATCCTCATCCTGCTAAGAATCACTTTCCCTCTGCCGCAGGCGTAAACTTCCGAGCCTGTAGGCGTTCCAAAATCAACGCCGGCGTGAATCGATGTCGGCGCTCTTCCGTCCGCGTATTGATTAATACGCCTTGTTCCAAACTGGCTTGTTCTCCTCGTTGACGCTGTGGGCATAACAAACTGCCCCCAGTGGTATACTTCGTTTCCAGTTGTCGATAAAATTTCCCACAATCTTTCCGATTCCTTTGTCCTCTGCGGATTAGGATCCGACACAAGGCTTGTTAAAGCGGGGGTGAGTTTTATTGTTTCGGATCGAAACTCTCTGGGCGCAAGCGTTATTATAATTTCTTGCACGGTTGTGTTTCCGTTATTAAGTTTGATTACCGCGCTTTCTCCCGCGGCTGTAGAAGGAACAGCTAAAATAGCCGTCCAAACATCCGGCTGTTTTATTACCTGCGCCAGCGGCGGCGCTGCCTGACGGGTATTTATGCTCCTGCGCGTTTGCGGCTGCGGCTCAGGCTGCGGCGGTTCAATTGTAATAGTTTCACCAGGTATTAAAAAACAACGGGCTTTTGCGGCTTGCTTTCCGTTTACAAGCAGCACAGCTTCCTTTACTTCTGTATTGATGCTTACAGTTAAAGGATCTCCAGGCCGCGGCGATTCAGGAATAACCGCGTATTTTACCTGCGCGTATACAACAGGTTGCTTAACGCAGGCTGGAATTAGAAAACAGACAAATAGAAAAAACAACGCGCGTTTTGCCATCTTTAACTCCTGTTTAGCTGCCGTTTGATTTCTTTAAATCCACAACCATTATTTGCGGCGTTTCGTTTCCCTTAAAATAATCGCGCGCAAGATTGAATACAATATCCGCCTTATCGTTTACCGCAAATTCTTTATTTATTACTCGTTCCGCGCTGTTCCAATAGAGCGCCGGCCATTTGAATTTCCCGGTGTCAAGCGTCATTTTTACATGTTTTGCTTCCGGTTTTCCTATAAGATTAATTTCTTTTATGATAATATTTTTCGCCATAAAAACCAGAGGATCGTTTTCGTTTCCGTAAGGTTCAAATTTGTCCGTCAGTTTCAAAATATCAGGCGAAAGATAGTCATGAGGAAGTTCCGCGTCTATTTGAATTGTTTCTTCATCCGGCTGTTCTTCGAACTCAATCGCGCGCGCCGCTTTTTGCAGCCGTTCCATGAAGGTATCCCAGTTTTTCATAACCATGCTGAAGCCGCCGGCCGCCTGATGTCCTCCGCAGTCTATAAAAAGATCGCTGCATTGTTCAAATAAAATGTGAATATTGTAACCTCTTACGGAACGGATCGAACCTGTGCAGATTTCTTCGCTAATGGAAATAGCCATCGCCGGAACATTAAAACATCTGATAGCCCGCTGAGCCATCAAGCCTGTAACGCCTTTATTAATTTCTTCGCTGTAAACCAGAACGAATTTTTTATCGTATTCGTCGAAACTTTTGTAAGCCATGCCTTCAATTTTTGCCCATGTTCCTTCTTCCAAATCTTTTCGTTTTTCGTTCATGGACGCCAGCTGCCCTGCAATAAGTTCGCGTTTTAATAAATCTTTTTCAAAAAAGAGTTCCGCGGCGGTTTGCGCGTCTCCCATTCGCCTTGCCGCGTTAATGCTAGGGCATAATTTCCATGAAATGTCTTTTGTGTCAAAATGACGCCCCGCAAGATCCAGTTTTTGCAAAAGCTGTAAAAGTCCCTGTCTTGGTTTTTTTTCAAGAGCTTCAATTCCTCTGCGGACGATAATTCTGTTTTCGTCTAACAGCGGCATAATATCCGCGATTGTTCCCAGAGCGGCAAGCTGAATGTCAAAGTTTTCGCTTTCCTGATCGCTGCCGTTCCTTTCCTTGAGCCGCGCGTACGAAACAAACAAATTAACAAAAACATCAAGTTCGCTCAGTTCCCTGTCTGAATATTTCGCTATTTTTGAAAGTTCCTTTATGCGAAGCAGACTCTGTCCCGCAGTCTGCGGTATCTCCTTGCCGATCTGAGCGGATATATCAGTCAGTCCGAATTCTACGCCGCTGCCGAAAAGCTTGCTGAAAGTCTGTTTTTGCAGCCCGGCATCCCAGCAAAGAATATGCTGCCCTCCAAGAAATGATGGGAGCCTTGTCTGGGCGGCAGAAATCATGCCGGGAACAATTGTTTCGATCAGCGTATCTGTAACAATCAAGTTGCGCATTTTCGCGATCTCAATTACCCAAGCTTCATTCACAGGCCTTGTGTTTATTAGACACATAGAATGATTGTATAATTCGCTTTTTTGCGCAAAGCGAAGAGCGGAAACAAGTTTAAAAGCCACGCCGCAGCCTGACAAATCGCGGAAAGGGTATGAGGAATTTTTTAATTTTGGATTGATGATAACAAGCGCCTGAGGCAGCTCTTCCTGCGGCTCATGATGATCCGTTACAATTACGTCGATATTAAGTTCGCCGGCTCTTTTAATTTCTCCAAACCGTGAAATGCCGCAGTCTACTGTAATTATTAAAGTGCCGTCTTTTTGCGAAAATTCTTCGACTGCTTCAATGCTTAATCCGTAGGATTCATCGCCTGTAGGAATGCGCCATGACACATCCATGCCGATGCTTTCCAGGTAACCGGCAAGGAGGGCAGTCCCTGTAATGCCGTCAACATCGCTGTCGCCGAAAATTAATATTTTTTCGCCTTCTTCTTTGGCGGCAAGAATCCGCTCTACGGCATCTTCCATCCCGTCCAGGGCAAAAGGGTTGCGAAGGGAGGTAATATCGTCTTCAAGGAAATATCGGATGGAATCGCCCGTAAAGTGACCCCTCCGCGCGAGAATCGAGGCAGTTAGCAGATCGCAGCCGTATTTTGCGGAGATTTCCTTTACAAACTCAGGGGAAACCTCTTTTTTTTCCCATTTCATGCAGATTTAAGGGTACCACAATTAATCTTTAATTAATAGGTAGTTTTATATCAGTTTTCAGCAATTGTCTACTTGACAATATTTTTAAAAAAATGAATAATATTAAGCATGATGGAAAAAAATAATACCAGATTTCAAAATATTAAATGCTGAGAGGTAAGTACAAATGTCCCCACACACATACTGCAAAATAAAAAATAAGATAAATTTATCAATTTTTTTACTTTTTTTAACCCCATTTTTTCTTCAGGCGCAGGAAGAATTGAGAGATCATGATGATTTATCAAATAACGATATTTTATTTGAAATTCCGCACCATGTTAATGAAGATTTTAGCTCCGGTACCTATGGAGATTTCATTGGAAGCACTGCTGTTGAGTTGGAAACTGTTTTGGAAGCTCCTGCAGTTACCTGCGGACAGGCAGCAATGTTTGTGTTGAATTCCGCAGGTATCGATTATTCCGGCAGCTCTTTTGACTATGCCGTTTCCAAAGGATGGTTAAAGAATGCCGCGCCTGGTAATCAAATAAGCATGAAGGCGCTTTCTTTTTTAATTATGAAAGCTTTCAGCATAAAAGGCGATATTATGTACCGCCTTTTTCCGGGACCGCGTTACGCGTACAGAAGCATGGTAAGCCTTTCTTATATACAGGGTGTGTCAGATCCTTCGATGAAGATAAGCGGAGACAGATTCCTTCTCATTCTTGGAAATGTTTTAACAGCGCAGGGAGAAGGTCAATGAAAAAACTAATTATTCTGCTTTGTATTTTTAATTTTTCGGTATTTTCTGTTTTTTCGGCTGACATTGGGGGTTTTTTGGATCAGAAAATTGAAGGTGATAATAATCTTTTTACATATGCGCCGTCTTTTACTCCGTGGTTTTCATGGAATGGGAGCAATGGCTCGTCTTTTTATCTTTCAGCTCTTCTTTCGCTTAAACTTAGCGTACACAGCGATGAAGCGGCACATGACAGCAGTTTTGAATTTATACCTGAACTGATGCGCTTCGCATATAAATATCAAAATACTAATGGAATCTCAATCGAAGCGGGCAGGATTGCATATAACGATGTTCTTGGCTTTATAACATCCGGTCTTTTTGACGGTTTCCGTTTTAAAATGTCAACTGTCATAGGCGTTGTCAGCGCAGGAGCGTATTATTCAGGGTTTCTGTACAAGGAAACCGCGAAAATTATAATGACAAACAGTGATATTACAAATTACGCTTTACCATGGGACTTTAACAGTTTCGGCGCTTATTTCGCGTCACGCAGGCTGCTTGTCTCTTTACGTTTGGATATACCCTTGCTAAGAGCAAGCAATCTTTCTGTTGAAGCGCTTGGACAGTTTGATCTTAACAGCAATGATGATAAAATTCATTCACAGTATTGTGCGCTTAATTTTGATTATATTCCAACAAAAAGGATTAAATTTACCGCAGGCGCGGTTTTTGAGATGATTCAAAACGAAGACGGTGTTTTTTCAGGCGCCTTTGCGGCGCTGGCGCATTTAAAATTAAATCTTCCAACCGCTTTTAACGATCAACTAGGCGTAAAAATATTATACACATCAGGTTCTATAAATGATGTGTGGAAAGCATTTTCTCCTGTAAATTCAATTCCGCAGGGTATGATTTTTACCGGCACTGCTTCCGGCTTAATGGCAGCTGTTTTGGATTATCAAATAAGGATAATCAAGCCGCTATATGCCGATATTGCGTTTAATTATTATGTAAACACTTCACAGTGGGATACATACGGCGGAGAATTGTGGGTATCGGCTAACTGGCAGCCATTCGGAGATTTTTGCACCGCTTTGGGAGTAGGTGCGTTTTTCCCCGGAATGGGAAATAGATACGAAGATTCTGATGTTCAATGGAAGATCAAGGCAAATATAACATTTTCATTTTAAAGGAGAACTATATGAAGAAATTGTTGATTGTTGGCGCATTTATATTCGCGGCTGTTTTTTGTTTTGGAGAAAGCGCCGCAGTTATTGAAAATGTAACAGGAACGGTGGAGTTAAAAGCAAGGGGATCATCAACATGGAGGCCTGCCGCTGCAGGAGACGTTATAGAGAAAGATACCGCTATATCGACAGGTTTTAGAAGCACCGCTTATTTAAAAATAGGAAACTCAACGCTTCTTGTGCGCCCTCTTACAAGACTCAGCCTTGAGGAACTTATAACCATGGAGAAAACCGAAACCATTAATATCCAGTTAAACACGGGCAGAGTACGCGCTGAAGTGACGCCGCCTTCGGGTACAACGTCCAACTATACTGTAAAGATGCCGACCACAACCGCTTCTGTACGCGGAACAACTTTCGACATTGATACAGGCAGCATTCATGTTTTAAGCGGGGAAGTTATCTATATGTCTTCTATCGATTCAAATGCGCGGCCCGTTTTTGTGAGTGCCGGCGAAATGTCGCGCGTAGATTCCGGAACCGGTAATATTATAACGCCGATGGAAATTCAAAATATTGAACGCACAGGTTCAGGCTTAACCGGGCAAAGCGAGACAGGGAATGTTTCCGAGGGGGCTCGCCTTGAATTTGGATCGGTTAATATAGTTCCCGGCGTAAAACTTAAAGGAGAAGATTGATGATTTTAAATATAAAAATGTTAAAACAAAATTGTTTTATTCTGGCGGCTGTCGTTCTGGCAGGAGCGCTTTCATTTTCCTGTTTTCTGTTTAATTTAGGCGATGGCGGCACATTAGTTGTACAATTACCCGGAGGAGACGGCTCTGCCCGTGCTTTAATGGACGGTTTCGACAGGAACGGCTATCTGAATGAATTAAAATATAGAATAACCTGCTCAGGTCAGGGGTCAACCGCGGAACGCGAAGCGTCTGCCGGAGGATCTGTTACCCTGTACCTTCCAGCCGGCAGATGGGATTTTACCGTTACGGTAATTAATAAAAACGGCAGAGAAATCGGCAGCGATACAAGAATTGTGAATATAGAAGCCGGTAAAAGCGTAACTGTTAATGATATTTTGGTTCAGCTGGATGAGCCGATTTATATGTTTACAAATACATTTACGGATCAAGGTATTGAACAGAATAACTGGGCAACAGGCAATGGTAATTATTGTCTAAAAAATTATTATTCCAGAACGTTTGTAGAGGATAAGCAATACAGAGTTAATATTAAAGGCACTATAAATGTGCCGATGGATGATATAACTCTGATGTTATGGCTTTACACAGGATCAAATCCCTCAGCGGATTATAACGCCGCCGACTGGAAAATTATTGGTCATACATGGGGTAGTTTAAATCAAAAATATTTAAGGGATCAAGGAGATTTTGACGCAACGCTTGATCTTCTTATAGATTTTAATATTCCCGGATACGTGCTGACACCCGCGGACAAGAATTTATTAAAAGAGCCTGACAGGATTTATTTTGAGCTTACGTCCAAAATGGAAAAAGATATCGCAGATATTAACTGGGTAACTAAAAAAACCGCCATTACGCATTTTAACATGATAATCAGCGATGGAATGATTATTGATATGTATGGGTGGAGCGGAAGTGGCAGCGGCTGGACTTCAGGTTATAACGATAATATGATAAAAGTAATACCTGATTATTTAAATTCAATAAAACCTAATACGCAATATAAAGTAACTGTAAAAGGTCGTACAAATACTGACCTTCGAGGCATGGACGGTCAATTCTGGTGGGCAGGAAATATGGATGCGACAAATTGGAATGCAACTTATTGTCTTGATAATAATATTCCTGTAGGAGAATTCTATAAGGAGATTTATTTAACTACAAATAATTCAATTACTTCACAAAATCAAAAAGAAATAATATTTAATATAGTAAGCAATTGGCAGAATACTCCTTCTGCCGATAGCGGAAAAAAAATGGCAACTATTTCAGATTTTACAATGGGAATTGAGGAAGTAACCGATGTAGTTTACATGAGAGCAACTTATTGGGATAATGGCGCTAAAGGTAATTATACTACATCAGAGCAGATTAAAATTGTATATGACGAACTTTTTGAATTTGGCAAAACTTATGTTTTTCATATAGAAGGTGTCTCAAGCAGGGATATGGAAGACTTATGGTGCGGTTTTTATTATTCAGATAATTGGATCAGTATTGCGCGTCAAAATATTGACTTTATCCCAAAGGGAGATTTTTCCGTTTCTGTGGTGCTGACTCTTAATGAAAATAGTGAAGAATTTAGCTCATCGAAACAGGATAAAGCGGTTTTACAAATTGGATACGGAAGAGAAGATGAATTAATAAAAAATCATGCTGAAAAGGGAACAATTTACGCGACATTTAACAAATTTAGTTTAGAAGTCAGCGAACCTGTAGAAAAAGATGGTCTATATTTCTTTCCTATTCATAACAATAGCGAATACAGCGTTATGGCGGCAGGTTCAATAAGCGGCGATTTGGTAATTCCTCCCTACGTAGATGGAAAACCGGTAACAGAAATATTAAGAAACGGTTTCAGTAACCTCCCAGATTTAACAAGCGTTATAATACCGGACAGTATACGGCGTATTGACGGTTTCGCTTTCCATGAATGTGAAAAACTTGCCAGCGTAACATTTTGTGAAAATTCAGAACTAAAGAGTATCGGCGAGTACGCATTCGCATGCGATCATCAAGTGGGAATAAGTAACAAATTAACCTCCATCATGCTTCCTGATACTGTTACAAGCATTGAAACAGGCGCGTTCTATAGATGCGAGAACCTGACTAATGTTGTGATAGGCAAAAATGTTAACAGTATCGGCGTGCATGCCTTCCTTGGCTGTGGAAAGTTAACAAATGTAACAATAAAAGCAATAAATCCGCCTAAATTGCCGGAAAGAGCGAGTACGGATCCCAATGATGACAGATTTAAAGAGTGGTTTGAACATAACGACCCAGGAAGATTTTTCTACGTTCCAAACGCAAATAACTACAAGAATGCCGCAGGATGGGATCAGTTCCAAAATTGCATTTTCTCATTTGCGGAATATACAAAAATATGGTCATTAACAGACTGGATTAAAGATAAAACAGCATGGATAGAAGGTGATAATTATCTGATGAGTCCATTACAACTGGCAGGTAATCCGGATATTGCGTTTATTAATAATGGTATAGAAATAACAAATCGTAAATATGGTGAAGATAATTATCATACAATCGATTTATTATTAACAGGTGAGAACAGTTTAAACTTGAATTTGAATAAAGACATATTAAAAGTTACTTTATACGGTTTTTTACTTCGTGATGTAAATAATGCGTTTGTCGGAATTCAAAGACCTGAATCTCCTTTTCCTCATTACGATCAAACTGAACTAACAGGTTATAATCCATCATTTAAGTTAGTCTGGGAACAGGGATCGCAGATCGCCGATATCTATGATTGTTATAGAATACGTTTAGGCACAGGTAATGCCAATATGCGTATTACTCTCATTGAAGTGGAAAAAATCGGAGAAAGAAATTTAACCGAGTACACTGTTACGTTTATTGACAGTGAAGGCAATAATACTTTTCCAAACAAAACTGCATTTGGAGGTCTTGCTTTAGGAGAGCTGCCTAAACCACCTAAGAGAGCTGGTTACACCTTTATGGGCTGGTTTGATGGAGATAATAAAATAACTGCAAAAACTATAATTAGTAAAAATATGTATTTAACTGCAAGATGGGAATTTGGTGATAAATTTATTATTGTGGTAGCAAACCCAACAACTGACACATTATTTCAAACAGTAGGTGATTGGATTGATGCAACAAAAGCAACATTCAGATACGAAGATAAAGACTGGTGGATTGTGGCAACTACAAATGTAGATAATCCATGGGAATCTCCTAATCCGGATATACCTCCTGATATTTTTAATGAAATTCAAGAACTTCATAACAATGGAGTTACTCGTCTTGGTTATAATTTTTCAAATGAGCAAATGATATATGATTATTTAACCTTAACATACGAATTGATACATATTAGCGGTGATGATACATGCTCGGTAGTTATAAGACGCACTCATGATGGCGGTTATGGTAATGATGTAAATTATCCGGGTTTATATGGTAGTAATTTAATTACTTACGAGATGTCAGAGTTTTATAATGAATGGATGTCAATAATTAAAAATTCTAGTGGTAATAATTATAATGGTGGCAGTAATAAAGGCGTTTTCCTCCTCAGGATAACTGAGATAAAATTCACAATGGAAGACCCTAGAATTCCATAAAGCAAGATGCGTATTTTAAAAGCGCAAAGGTGTCAGGAGCAATTCTGACACCTTTTTTTTGAAAAACCAATGGCAGCGGCAAACGCCTTTCCTTAAACCTTATGCACAACCTGCTCGCCGTGTCTTCCTACAAGCGTTTCATTGCGAGGATCAACAACCAAGTCAAGAGCTTCCAATGGGATTGCTCCAAGTAGGATGTCTTTCGCATTTGGCGCTACTAAAGCAGGCATTAGAAACCAGCGATCTTTCCACCATAGTTCAAGCGGTCCTGCCATATCTAAAAACACCCTTTGGCCGTCTGCAAGGTCTCCGGGTTCCTTTCCGAGAATTTCCAACCCCAACTCTTCTCGAACTGCTTCATTAATTACTAAAGTCCACGCGCCGGTATCAACCATTGCCGTAATAGTCTTTGAGCGTATATCTTCTTCTTTGATATACCCCTTTTTTGCCATCATTTTGTCATTAGCATTTTTCAATGTGATTTCTGTGTAAACGAGTCCCATAACAATCTCCTAAGTAAGAATTTTCACAGTACATGCGTACTATGTTTATATGGCTAATGGGTAAGTAAAAGGCTGATTTGATAATAAATGAAAATCTCAATTATTCCACGATTTTATTATAATAGGGTAATTATTATTTGTCAAATTGTAAAATGTATGCTAACTTATATTAAAAGCGAGGTAAACAATGAAAAATATGGTATTAATGGGTTTAATTTTAAGCGTTTTTACAGCCGGCGTTTACGGCGGTCAGGAAGGCATTTTCAGATTTAAAATGGGGCAGTTCGAAATTTTTGTGCTTGTGGAATCTGAAAGAGACGGGAATGCCGGTATTCTTGTCGGGGCGGACGAATCAATACTTCAGCGTTATATTCCCGTGAGTGGATTTAAACATACAGCAAACGCGATTTTGGTTAAAACGCCCAGAATGAATATTTTAATCGATACGGGAACCGGAGCGGGCGACATCATTATTAATAAGATAAAATCCCTTGGGGTAGAGCCGAATAAAATTAACGCAGTGCTGATCACGCATCTTCACGGAGATCATTTCGGCAGCCTTCAGCGGGACGGCAAAGCTGTTTTTCCGAACGCGAAGGTTTATCTTTCAAAAAGAGAGCTTGAGCATTTCACCGTAACATCTCCAAATCAGGGAGCGATTGCGGCTCTTGCGCCGTATAAAAACAAAACGGTAACTTTTGATCCTGCTCCTCTTTCCGCAGGACGAAAGCCAGAAATTCTCCCCGGCGTTATTCCAATCGCGGCTTACGGGCACACGCCGGGGCATACAATTTTTCAGTTGGAAAGCGGTAAAGAAAAATTTCTTGTTATAGCGGATCTTTTGCATGTTGCCCTGGTTCAATTTCCAATGCCGTCAATCAGCGCGACTTATGATATTGATCAGGCATTGGCCGCTCGTACGCGTCAGGAAGTTTTAGCTTATGCGGCGCAGAATAAAATCCCGATCGGGGGAATGCACATTGTATATCCGGGAATGGGCATGGCAGAAACCGGTGAAGACGGCGGATTTATATTTAAACCGGCGCAGTAAGAAAGCAGGTTTTTTACCAGTCCCAGCTGGCAAGACGTTTACCTATCGCTCCTGTTAAAACAGCGGCGGCGATCGCTTTTGCCTCTCCGTAAGATTTATTATCCATTGAGTAGCGGTGCACCTGCGCAGACTCAAGCGTTTCAACGGCGGAAAGCCATTTGCGGCATCCGGCGTCTAATTTTATCAAACTGCTGCCGCCGCAGACGCAGCTTGCGCACAGCGCCGTGTTTTCACTGATGTTAAACCAAAGCGGCGCATTTTCCGCCTCGCTGTCACAGGCGGCGCAGCTATCCAAATGCGGTTTTATCCCCAAAAGATGAGCCCATCTCCATAAAAAGTGAACAAGAAGCCGGGAACACAGCTCTTCGTTAGCGGTTTCAAGCGCATCTAGGGTTTCAATAGCCAGTTGTAATGCCGCCTCCCATTCGCCGCCTCCGCCGTGGGAAGATAAAATCGTCTCTGCCGCGGCGCCGGCTGCCATGGTTCTGTCGTAGAGTTCTCTTAAACCCGGCCGCCATGAATGAACGTCAAAGTCGCTGAGTTTCGCGTAATCTTTGGATTTATCCTGCGTTGCCGGCGCGCTGCGGTATATCCAAACCTGTCCTGAATTGTAAGGAGCACAATGAGCGCGTAATTTACTTTTCGCTCCGCCGAATACGGTCGCGCGTATGATGCCTTCTTCGGCGGTAAGCAGCGTAACCTCGCTGTTAGATTCTCCGGAAGGGCGGTTTCTGAGAACAAGAGCTGAATATACGGCTGTCCGGGACATTATTTATTTTACCACAAACATGGTTTTTAGTATTTGCTCAGTATTTCTTCTATTTCGCTGATTATTTCATTTGTTGATTGGTCTATTTGGGTCTTTATCTGTGTTTTTATTTGCTTTTTCATAGAGTTCGGTAAACTGGGGAATAAACCCTCGGTGCTTAAAACCAGGTCGGTTTCTGTCTGGTTTTTAAAAAAATGATATGCCTCTATCCTCAAAACATTTGCAAATTTTTCAATCATGTCTATAGACGGGAATCTCCGCCCGATTTCTATATCTCCTATATAACTGGCAGCGGTATTGCAATATTCTGCCAGTTTCATCTGGGTTAATCCTTCTTTTTTACGAAATTCACGCAGATTTTGAATAAAAAGTTGTTTTAATGTCATTCTTATATGCTTATAGCCGAATTATTCATTTGACAATCCGCCATAAGACGTGTATAGTTAAGCATTAAATATCAGCATAACGCTTATATTTATAAATGTTCGTAAATTGTATGGTATTATTTTTTATTTTTTTAACCAATATTAAGCACAAGAGATGAAAATCATTTTAAAATCATAAAAAATTACATTATTTTAAAAGTGGAAATATAGGAGTATAATATTCTATAATGTAGATATAGGGCATAAGAATGTAATTTTTATGGTATTTCAGGAGAGTTTTACGATGAAGACGATTTTTGTTGTAGATGATAACACTGTAAACCTTATGACTGCGGACAAAACATTATCAGATTTTTATAATGTGATTACTTTGGCGTCTGCTTCAACAATGTTTGAATTTCTAAATAATACCATTCCTGATTTAATACTCCTGGACATAATGATGCCCGATATTGACGGTTTTGAAGCTTTAAAAAGGCTGAGAGCCGACATGAATTACACTGATATTCCCGTTATATTTCTGACAAGTAAAAATGACGCCGATACCGAAGCGCTTGGTTTTGAGATGGGTGTTATAGACTTTATTTCCAAACCGTTCTCGGGGCCGGTTCTCCTAAACCGCATAAAGACGCATCTGCATATCGAGGAAATAATTACCGAACGTACCGCAATAATCAACGAACGAACTGAAATGTTAAAGCAGCGGACCGAAAAACTTCTAAGATTGCAAAATAGCATGATATCAGTCCTTGCAAGCATGGTGGAAAACCGCGACAAACTTACAGGCGAACATATATCGCGCACAACCATGTTTATTAAAATATTATTAGATGCGATGGTTGAGCGCGGATTATACATGGATGAAATGGCCGGGTGGGATTTTGACGTTATCATTTCATCATCGCGTATGCATGATTTAGGGAAAATTACTGTTACCGATTTAATTTTAAATAAACCCGGAAAGCTGTCCAATGAAGAGTTTGATGTAATAAAAACCCATGCCGCTGAAGGTGAAAAAATAATCAATGATATTATCAGCGAGTCGGGTGATGAGGCGTTTTTGCAAAATGCCAAATTGTTTGCCGGTTACCATCATGAGCGGTGGGACGGTATGGGTTATCCGCGCGGCCTGAAAGGAACAGATATCCCGCTTCAAGGGCGCGTTATGGCAATAGCCGACGTATATGACGCGCTTGTTTCAGAGCGATCCTATAAGAAAGCGTTCACTCATGAAAAAGCTGTTGAAATTATTCTTGAAGGCAAAGGAAAACAATTTGATCCGAAAATTGTTGATGTGTTTTATGACGTAAACGGCTTATTTGAGAAGGTAAGGGGATGTCAATAATTTACAATGAAATCATTTATAAACGCATCAGGATAAAGTTCTCCTTCCCGCTAATTGCATTAACAGCCGGATGCTGTTTAGTCGTTCTTATTTTTTATTTATTGCTTTTCAACGCGCAGTTAAACAGCGCTATGTATGACAGTGTTGATGTCGCCGCGATGGTAACCGACCATGAGATTGAAAATTTAAAAGTAAACGGACATGTTGCCGCGATTGGCATAGCTGCCGACCCTGTTATGATAGAGGCGATTATCAACAATGATCGCGATAAAATATTAAAAACCGCAAATACTCTAAAATTGATAGCGCAGGTTGACTATTGCACTATTCTTGATAAAAACGGAATTGTTCTGGCAAGAACCCATGAACCTGATATTTTCGGCGACAGTCTTGCGCATCTTCCCCATGTTAGACAGGCATTTATCGGCATGAGAGAATCATATGTCGCGAAGGGCGTAACAATAGATCTTGGCGTATATTCAGGCGCGCCTGTATACGATGAAGATAAAAATATTATAGGAATTGTTTCGCTTGGATTCCAGTTAAGCAATCAGAAATTTGTTAACAAATTAAAAAATATTACAATGTGTGAAATCAGTATTTTCCGCGACAGCGAAAGAATAGCTACAACAATCACTGGTATAGATGAGTCAAACGACCCAACCGCAAAAGTTCCGGAATATATAAGCAGCATTACGCTTGCCGGAGGATCTTATGCCGGAAAAATAATTATTGCGGAGAAACAAGCTATTGCGAAATATATCCCGATACTGGGCGAATATAACAAAGTAGTCGGGATGGTGGGCGTATGTTATTATACGGCAGAAGATATGAAAAAAAATCTGTTATTTATTTTCAGCGGCATTATAATAACGCTTATCGCAATTGCAATTTGCATTTTAATCGCAAGAGTTATTCTAAAAATTGTTGAACGTCATCTCAGCGATATGATGGACGAAGTCCGTAAAGCGGACGAGATGGTGCATACAGTGCTCGAAGAAAAAAATATGCTGGCGAATATCAAAGATATTATGAACGGATTGGACGTTATGATTTATGTTACAGATCCGCAGACAGATGAAATACTTTTTATAAATGAAAGAATGAGGCTGCATTACGGAATTAAAGTTAATCCAATTGGGCAAAAATGTTATAAAATACTTCAGAAAGATCATGATAATAAATGCAGTTTTTGCCCCTGTTTCAAACTTGAGATTGAACCTGATAAACCTGTTGTTTGGAATGAGCACAGCGCGGTTACAAATTGCAGTTACCGCAATGTTGACAGATACATCAAATGGCAAAGCGGACAAACGGTGCATATTCAGCACTCTGTTGATATAACGGAATTGATTGCCGCTAAAGAGGCGGCTGAATTAAGCAATCGATCAAAAGGGTTTTTCCTCGCGCAGATGAGCCATGAAATACGCACCCCGATGAACGCGATTCTGGGAATTTCTGAAATTCAGCTGCTGGATAAAAATCTTCCGTCCGGCGCTGAGGAAGGGTATAGAAAAATATATGAGTCCGGCAATTTATTATTAAATATTATAAATGACATTCTGGATTTTTCAAAAATTGACGCCGGTAAACTGGAAATTGATTGTGAAAAATATGATGTTCCAAGCCTGATAAACGACACTGTTCAGATGAATCGTCTGCGTTTTGAAGGAAAGCTAATATCTTTTAAAGTCAGTTTAGATGAAAATACGCCGCATGAGCTGATAGGCGATGAACTTCGCATAAAACAAATATTATATAATCTGCTTTCAAACGCATTTAAATATACAGAAACCGGTGAAGTTGAATTTTCAATCTGTGCGCAGGATGGGGCTAATGACGAAACCGCGGTGATTATTTTCAAAGTGAGAGACACAGGACAGGGTATGACTGAGAATCAGGTGTCGAGAATATTTGATGAATATGCCCGCTTTAATATGGAAACCAACCGGAGTATTTCCGGCACAGGTTTAGGCATGAGTATTACAAAGCATCTTATCAATTTAATGAATGGGGAAATTTTTGTTGAGAGCAAGCCGGGTGAAGGCTCCCTGTTTACAGTGCGTTTGCCGCAGATTCGCTGCGGCGCGGATATATGCGGAAGCGAAATAGCGGAAAATCTGCGTGATTTCAGTTTCCACAGCATATCACTGCAAAAAAAATCAGAAATTATACATGAATATATGCCGTACGGCAAAGTGTTAATTGTAGATGACGTTGAATCGAATTTGTTAGTCGCAAAAGGACTTTTAATGCCGTACGGACTGCATATTGATACCGTAACCAGCGGTTTTGACGCGATAGAAAAAATTGAAAATGACAAAAATTATGATATAGTATTTATGGATCATATGATGCCGAAAATGGACGGTTTAAAGACGACTAAAAAATTACGCGAAATGGGTTATATGCAGCCTATAGTCGCTTTAACGGCTAACGCAGTTATAGGGCAGGAAGAAATGTTCCTTGCGAATGGTTTTGACAGCTTTATATCAAAACCAATAGACTCGCGTGAGCTGAATCAAATATTAATCGAATTAATAAGAAATAAAAAGCTTAAGCAGGAAAGACAATCTGAAGAGCTGAGTTTCGTTCTTGAAAGCGAAGAATTGGCGGCAGCTACAGCGCTGGATATAAAAAACGCCATTGCTGTGATGAATGATATACTGCCGCGTATAAACGATAACAGCGCAGACAGCGCAGACATGGAATTATTTATCACAACTGTTCACGGAATTAAAAGCGCGCTTTCCAATATAGGTGAAAACCTGCTTTCAAATATTGCGTTAAAACTGGAGCAGGCCGGAAATAATGAAAACATAGACGTATTAAAATCTGAAACAAATGAATTTTTGGAAGCGCTTTATTCGCTGACTGAAAAAATAGAGCAAGCAAAATTAAAAGACGAAGAAGGAGAAATTTCTTCTGACATTTCACGTGATGATTTAAATTTCCTAAAAGATAAATTTAATAAAATTAACGCAGCCTGCGAACAATTGCTTGTTAAAGACGCTAAAACAGCGTTGATTGATTTAAGGCAAAAAACATGGCCTTTTGGAATTAGTAAAATATTAAATGAAATTTCTGTATATATAATACGCGGTGAGTTTGCAAATGTTCAAACTGTTATAAATAAAGCGAATGAAATATTTAACTTTGAGAAGGAATAAAATGAAACACATATATAAACCTTTTTTTACTGCTGCAATAATCATTCTGAGTCTCATGTGTATTAATATGCCTGTTTCAGCGCAGACAGGAATAGCAGGCGATTTGGATTTGCCCGTTATTAAAGTAGCCTTCAGCGATGATCAATCGATCGTTACCGAACGAGTGCTGTATGAGGCGTTAAAGCGTTCAGGATATCAAATGCTCGCGAAAGGAACCGGAATGCGCACTTCTATAGCCGATGTTAATTACGGCGATGCCGCCATTTTACCGGTTCAAACAGACGGCTTCGACAGAGTGTATACAAATTTAATAAAAGTTCCCGTGGTTATAGATTATGTTGAATTTTCTGTCTATGCCATGCTGAATAGAACGAACGATATTTTACAATGGAGCGATCTGGCTGGTTTACGGGTGGGGTATCGCTGGCAAAATGAGTATATAACTAATAATATCAGGCGGACTGGAGCCGGCGGGTTTGTCAGAGTAAATGATGTCAGTGAATTGTGGGATTCTCTTCTTAACGGCGATACAGACGCGGTTATACTCCCGCGTTTTTCGCATTATGAACACAGGTTTCCGCCCGGAGTTAAAAGGATAGGCGTGGCAGAGCGGCAGCCTGTTTACAGTTATGTGAACAGCAATTACAATTATTTAGTTCCTCTTCTTGAAAATGCCTATAAAAGCATGATTGCCGACGGTACAATGGAGTCTATTCATAAAGGAGTTAAACCGGACGGCGGCAAGCCTTTTATTGTGCATATTAATTCACATAACGCGCAGAATGCATGGGAACGCAGTCAAATGGAAACCATCCGTTCAAATCTCGAAGCAAAAACTCCGCTGAATTATTACAGCATTTATTTAAATTCCAACGAACCGCACAGTCAGGTTAGTTATAACAGCGTTATCTCGGAGATGATACGCACGGAAACTATCTTGCGTTATCCCGATTTAATCATTGCGTCAGGCAACGAAGCTTTTGAATTTACAATAGACAATTATTATTTATTATTTCCGAATCTGCCCGTTTTATTTTTCGGAGTTTACGGACTGGACAGTTCAGTGCTGTACGGACTGGAAGATCATTTTACAGGAGTTTGTGAAACGGTTTCATTTGATGAAATTATCCCGCAAATGCTTGGTTCTTTCCCTAAAACAAAGCGAATTTTTATTTTAAATGATAATTACCTGTCCAGCAGCATAGGTATCAGGGAATCAATTAAAAAGGAATTAGAGGCAATGTTAATTAAGCGCAATTTACCTGCGGAAATTATATTCAACGAAGACAAACCGCTGCCCGAGATTCTTGATGATATACGCAGGTTTGGATCCGATACGCTTGTGTTAATAGGTAATTATTTTGCTGATTCAGACGGGACATTTTATACGGAAAACGATATTCAAAAAATTGTTTCGCAGGCGTCTGTTAATCCTGTTTATTCTTTAACTCCCTCTTTTATAGGATACGGAACATTGGGCGGATTTATTACTTCTGGCAACGAGAAAAGCAAAATTATTACCTCAATGGCCGCTGAAATATTAAATGGGGCAAAGATTGGCGGGATTCCGGTTATCTTCGATTCAGCGTTTCTGAACCAATGGCTGTTTGATAATGAAATTATTAAACGCTTTAAAATTAGCAAAAAAAATCTGCCGAAAAACCGCGTTCTTATAAATCGCGCGCTGCCTGTATGGGAATCCAATCCGTACGCGTTCAGGCTGCTGCTGACGATAGCGGCATTGTTTCTATTAATCATCATCGGATTTATATTATTCTTTTTAAAAAATAAAAAAATAACGCAGAGTATCAGCAGGCAGAAAGAACTTTTTGAAACAGTGAACAGTGTGTCCTCGGTTCTGCTTGAGCCGGAAATGAACCATCGCTTTGATGATACATTATTAAAAGCCATGGACATCATGGTTGAAGCAGTAGGCGTTGATCGCGTCTGCATATGGATGAGAAATGACGAACCCAGGCTGTGTTTCTCATTGAATTACCAGTGGGAAAACGGCGATTTTAAATCATTAAACAGAAACGGCGAATTAGCGCCTGATATCTGGTTCGACGCTCATCCCGGCTGGAATGATATTATGTCACAGGGAAAATGCATTAACTCATTAGTGAAAGATATGCCTCTTGCCGAACAGGAAGAACTTGCGCCCAGAAAAGTTTTATCTCTTTTTGTAGTTCCTATTTTTATACAGGATCAGTTTTGGGGTTTTGTCGGTTTTGACGGCTGCAAAAAAGAACGCTTGTTTACAAACAGCGAGGAGTTGATTCTGCGATCGGCGAGCCGGATGATAGCGCATGCGATTATCCGCAAAGAAATGACATTGCAGCTTGAAAATAGCGCAAGAGAAGCAAACAATGCTAACAAAGCAAAGAGCAGTTTCCTTGCGAATATGAGTCATGAGATACGCACGCCCATGAATGCGATTTTAGGCATTGCCGAGATTCAGCTTCGCGATGAAAATCTTTCGCGGGAAACCGAGGAAGCAATTGAAAAAATTTATGAATCAGGCGATTTATTGCTTAATATTATAAATGATATACTAGACCTCTCCAAAATCGAAGCCGGTAAACTAGAGCTTCTCCCTGTTAAATACGATATTCCCAGTCTTATCAACGATAGTGTGCAGCTTAACCGTCTGCGCTATGATTCAAAGCCGATCGATTTATCTATTCATGTTGACGAAAACACACCGCATTATTTCTACGGCGATGAGCTTCGTATTAAACAGGTGATGAATAATATTCTATCTAACGCATTTAAATATACTGATGAAGGCACAGTCACTATTTATATTTCCGCTGAATTGAATGAAAGCGATGCTGACAACGCTGTTCTTATTTTCCGTATATGCGATACAGGGCAGGGAATGACAGAAACGCAGTTAAATGAATTGTTTAACGAATATACGCGCTTTAACGCCGAGGCAAACCGTGAAACGGTCGGCACAGGTTTAGGTATGAGTATAACAAAACATCTCCTCGATCTTATGAGGGGTGAAATATCTGTGAAGAGTGAACCTGGAAAGGGAACGGAATTTATCGTGCGTCTTCCGCAGAAACGCGCCGGCTCTGAAATATGCGGAAAAGAAGTATCCGATAAATTGCGCAATTTCAAATTCCGAAGCACGACGCTCACTAATAAAACGCAATTCTTAAGGGAATATATGCCTTACGGCAGCGTTCTTGTTGTTGATGACGTTGAATCTAACATATATGTAATTAAAGGAATGCTGCTGCCTTACGGAATAAAAATCGACTCTGCTTCCAGCGGTTTTGAAGCCATCAAAAAGATAGAAGAAGGAAATGTCTATGACATCGTGTTCATGGATCATATGATGCCTAAAATGGACGGCATAGAAACAACAAAAAGAATGCGTGACATGGGATACGGACATACTATAGTCGCTCTGACCGCTAACGCAATTATCGGGCGCGCTGAGATGTTCCTTAATAACGGTTTTGACGGTTTTATATCCAAGCCGATTGATTCGCGCGAGCTAAATTTAATGCTGAATGAGCTTATACGGAATAAAAAACCTCCGGAAGTAATCGAGGCGGTGCGCTATTTCGCGCTTCAGCATAAAAACAACGCTGTGCCGGGAGCGGCGAAAAGGATTTCTTTAAACGATGAATTAATCGCCGCCGCGGCACATGATGTAGAAAACGCTCTTGCTGTACTGGAAGAATTATTTTCAGAGTTAGGCGCCGGCAATGTGGATATTCAATTATTCACCACAACCGTTCATGGCATAAAAAGCGCGCTCGCAAATATAGGAGAAAATCAGCTTTCAAACGCCGCCCTCGCGCTGGAACATTCAGGAGAAAACGGCGAAATAAAAAAAATATCATCCGAAATATACGGATTCATGGACTCGCTCAAGTCATTTTTAGGAAAAATCAAACCGCCTGAAACCGGCGTGAACAAAGATGATGACTGTAATGTTACAGATGATGACATTAATATTTTGAAAAATAAATTAGATGAAATTAAGATCGCCTGCGAGAAATTTATTGTTAAAGACGCCAAAACGGCTATAAACGAGCTGAAGATGAAAGTATGGCCGCGGAAAATAAGCGATATTATTAATGAGCTCTCTTTATATTTGCTGCGCGGCGAATATACAAAAGTTATATCTGCCGTGGATAATGCGATTGAAGGCGGAATATTGATAATATGATCGGAGAGAATGAAATATTTTTAGATTTTTCCGCGATTCATTCGCTGCGTGTAAACGGAGAATGGCTGGTAGTCGCAATTGTCATGACTATTGCGGTGTTTATGCTGATCTTGATTATACTTTATAAAAATAAACGTCAGGCGGCCTATTTAAAAAGAGAACACGAACGCGTCAGGATCATGCTTGATACCCTGCCTATTGCCTGTTTTATAGGACTTATGAAAGGAAAAGTATTTGATTGCAATTTAGAAACCTTAAAGCTCTTTGAATTAAAAAATAAACAGGAATTTTTAGACCACTTTGAAAAAGATCTATCGCCTGAATATCAGCCTGACGGACGGCATTCGCTTGAGTTACTCATTTATTACGGAAGTTTGGCGGTTAAAAACGGTAAATGTATTTTCAACTGGACGCATCAGCTGCTAGACGGAACGCCGATTCCTGCGCTTGTTACGCTTGAATGCGTTGTTTACGGCAGCGAAAAAGTTCTTATGGCTTATATACGCGATATGCGTGAGCATGCAAAAATGACTGAGGAGATAGGCAGGCAGAACGAACTTCTTAAAGCGGTAAATAATGTGTCTTCCATCTTGCTTTATCCCGACATGGAACATTTTGAAGACAGCCTTGTAACATCTATGAGTATTATCGGAAATGTTGTAGATGTAGATCGAGTGTGTATTTGGAAAAATCATGTAATGGATAACAAGAATTACTGCGCCATGACACATGAGTGGGTCAGCGGTAAAAGACCAAAAATAGCTGACAAGTTTAAAATTGATGTGTCTTATGATGATGTTCTGCATGGCTGGTGGGAGACATTATCGCAGGGTGAAAGTATAAGTAAACTTGTGCGTGATATGTCTTCTGATGAGAGAACGCAGCTTGAGCCGTTTAAAATATTATCTATTTTTGTTACGCCTGTATTTGTGCATGATGAGTTCTGGGGTTATGTCGGCTACGATGATTGCCGCAAGGAGCGGATATTTTCGGATAACGAAAAAATAATCCTGCGTTCCGCCGGTATGATGTTCGCAAACGCTTTTATCCGCAACGATATGACAAACAATATCGTTGAAGCGTCTACAGAATTGATTAAAGCCAAGGATCAGGCGGAGCAAAGCAACCGTTCAAAAACCATTTTCCTTTCGCAAATGAGCCACGAAATCCGCACGCCGATGAACGCGATATTGGGTATTGCCGAGATACAGCTTCGCAGCGGAGATATTTCGCCTGATAATGAAGAAGCGTTTGCGAAGATATACGAGGCCGGCGATTTGCTGCTTAATATTATAAATGATATATTGGATCTTTCAAGAATTGAATCCGGCAAATTGGAGCTTATTCTTTATAAATATGATATTCCAAGCTTGATTAACGATACGGCGCAATTGAACCGTATGCGGTACGACTCAAAGCCAATCTTGTTCACTATTCAGGTTGATGAAAATACGCCGGTTGATTTATTCGGAGACGAGCTTAGAATTAAACAAATTCTGAATAACATTCTTTCCAATGCGTTTAAATATACTGATGAAGGTAAAATTGAATTTGATATTTCCGCCGAATCCGCGGATGATCAAAATGACGGCGTAACTCTTGTGTTCCGCGTAAGCGATACAGGGCAGGGAATGTCCAGAGAACAGATTGAAAGGCTTTTTGATGAATATACCCGTTTTAATCTTGATACTAACCGCACTATTGTAGGCATAGGTCTTGGAATGAGCATAACAAAACGCCTGATTGAATTAATGAACGGCGAAATATCAGTAGAAAGCGAACCGGGAAGAGGATCCATATTTACCGTACGCATTCCCCAGCAGCGTAAGAGCTCAGCGGTGTGCGGATCTGAATTGGTTAAAAAGCTGAATACTTTCAATTTCCACAGCACCACTATTATGAAAAAGGCGCAATTTATCAGAGAGTATATGCCTTATGGAAGCGTTCTTGTAGTTGATGATGTCGAATCTAATATTTACGTTGTTAAAGGGATGCTAATGCCTTATGGAATAAAAGTTGATACAGCTTTCAGCGGTTTTGAAGCGATAAAAATAATCGAAGAAGGAAAAAAATACGACATTGTTTTTATGGATCATATGATGCCGAAAATGGACGGTATCGAAGCAACAAAACATATACGTGATATGGGATATACGAACGCTATTATCGCTTTAACCGCAAACGCTTTGATAGGACGCGCTGAAATGTTTATGAAAAACGGTTTTGACGGTTTTATTTCCAAACCGATCGATTCGCGTGAGTTGAATTTAATATTAAATGATTTTATACGCAATAAAAAACCTCCTGAAGTTATCGAGGCCGCAAGACGGGAGATGCAGCAGCGAAAAGAAGCTGAAAATACAGCGCAAAGCGCGTCTATAGATGATGAGTTAAAAAACGGAGTAGCGCATGACATTGAAAATGCGCTTGATGTGCTGAAAGAGTTATTAGCTCAATTAGGAACAGGTTCGGATTTCAAATTATTTGCCACAACAGTTCACGGTTTAAAAAGCGCGCTCGCCAACATTAAAGAAATGCAGCTTTCAAATATAGCGCTCAGACTGGAACAGGCGGCGATAAATGAGGGAACAGCCGTTTTGTCGGCTGAAACTCCGGGTTTTATGAATATGCTTAAGTCATTGCTTGGAAAACTCAAGAAACCTGAAACAGACAGCGGCGGTGAAGCGCAGGAACTTTCACAGGACGAAAAAGATTTACTAAAAAATAAAATAAATGAAATTAAAGCAGCCTGCGCAGCGCTTAATGTTAAAGCGGCCAAGACAGCTTTAACAGAATTAAAACAAAAGCCCTGGCCTAATAATATAAGCGCTGTTATAGATGAAATATCTTTGTATCTGATCCGCGGCGAGGTTTCAAAAGTTGAATCTGCCGCAGATAAAGCAAAATTATCTTAAAGCTCAAGCGCGAAAACCTTGCTGTTTCTGCTTTGGTCGTAAATCATGCGTTTTTGTTCAGGAAGGCTGTTTACCGCCGCTTCTTTAAAACCGAGGGATTCGAACCAATCCTGAGATTGTGTCGTTAGGACAAAGACCCGCTTCATTCCGCTTTTTTTTGCCTTCTCGATAAGGCAGCCGACGATTTTTCTGCCAAGCCCCAGGTCGGTATAATTCGGGTCTGTCGCGACAGCGGCAATTTCCCCCTGAGACTCACCCCAATTGTGCAAAGCGCCGCATGCGCGTATCGAACCGTCAATTTCAAGAACGGAGTAATCGCTTTTTTTCTCTTGAATCTGCTCTGGGTTCCGTCTGATTAAGATGCCTTTTTGCATCAGCGGTTCCATAAGCCTTAAAATATCCGGCAAATCCCTTGAATGAAAAGCGCGGATCGAGTCATATTCATCGGTATAAATCATCGTCCCGACTCCCAAATTGGAGTAAAGTTCCTTAAGGACAGCGCCTTCTTCTTTCCCGTCTATTATATGAACTCTGTGAACGCCTGCTTCACTTGCCTTTAAGGCAAGTTTAAGTTCCCGTTGGATACTTATGGAATTCGAATTTATCAGTTCCTGCGCTTCATGGGGGGTTAGCCTTGTAACATTCTGCCTGTCGCAAGCCGTTATAATGAACAATTTGACCGCTCCAAGGGCTTTGGACGCCTCAAGGGCAATTTCATCGCTGGGTACATTGTACGGCTTTCCCGAGGGGCTCCAGCCTATGCAGGGTAGGATCGGAACCATGCCCAAATTCAACACTCTGGTAAGGGAATCGGCGTAGATTTTATCGACTGTTCCGGTATGCCCGGTATCTGTGCCGTTAATAACGCCAAGCCCTCTTGCCCTTACAAAATTGCCTATCAGAGCATCAACCCTGCTGCCGGAGAGAAATGTCATAAACCTGCTTGCTACATTAAAGGCTGCCATTTCGATATATGAGATTGCGTTTGATGTTGTAACTCTGACGGGGGTATCGTCGGCGGGAATATAGGATGTTTCGATATCATGCTGCTTTAGAACCGCGTCGATGTGTTCTTTGGCTCCGGGGACAATAACCACTTTAAATCCTGTTTTTGCCAGCAACGCCAGATCTTTAACAAGGCCGGGAAAACCGGGATCTTCTGTCACGGGAAAATCAATTTTAAAGACCATAGTAGAACCTTCGAACCGGCTTTGATAATGAAAAACCTCGCGAATTAGATCTACCTGCGGCCAGGAAATATTGTCCATGAGTTAATCTTAATATGAAACGGGGGTCATTTTCCATAGCTTTTTCCCCTAAAGCAAACTTTTTTGATTCCGATATTAAATATGAAGAGGAAAATTCCTTTAGGTCATTGGTTCAATGACCCGGCTGAAAATTCCCTTTCTGGCTGAAAAATGTATCCGTTGGGTATTAGTATTCATCCAGGTAACCTCACCCTTCCGGGAACGGTGGGTCGGGGGTTCTTGTGGTTTTTCAGGAAATTTCGCAATTCTCGCAGAGAACTGCGGCGATTTTCGAAGAAAATCGCATGGCACATGGATATTTGCGTGTTACGTGAATATCAACAGATTAAAGATGAGTTTTTCATTAGGAAAACTCCAAGCTAGAATCCAAAGGATTTTAGTGCGGCATGGAAGCCGCGTAAGATAAAAACGTTTTGTTTTTCTTACGAAAAAGCCAAAGGAGTGAGTATATGATAATCAATCACAACTTAAGTGCAATGTTTGCCGACAGGTCCCTCAAAGTTACCCAGAATTACCTGGATAAGAATATGGAAAAATTGTCGAGCGGCTTGCGCATCAATCGCGCCGGTGATGATGCTTCGGGATTAGCAGTTTCAGAAAAAATGCGGTCACAAATTCGCGGTTTGAATCAGGCATCACAGAATGCCATGAACGGCATTTCGTTTATTCAAACTACGGAAGGTTATCTGCAGGAATCCCAGGATATTCTCCAGCGTCTCCGTGAATTGGCAGTTCAGGCCTCGAACGGTATCTATTCCGAAGAGGACAGAATGTACATCCAGGTTGAAGTTTCAGCCCTTGTTGACGAAGTTGACAGGATTGCTTCACACGCCCAATTCAACGGTATGAACTTGCTGACAGGACGTTTCGGACGCCCCATCGGCGAAAACGTGGTTACAGCATCCATGTGGCTCCACATCGGCGCAAACATGGATCAAAGAGAACAGGTGTTTATCGGCACAATGACAGCGAAGGGTCTTGGGATCCGCGAAGTTGGTGACGATACCTTTATTTCACTGGCCGATCCGGACAGTGCCAATCGTGCCATTGGAACCCTAGACAGAGCGTTAAAGATCGTCAACAAACAAAGAGCCGATCTTGGCGCCTACCAGAACCGCCTTGAACACGCAGTACGCGGCCTCGACATCGGAGCAGAAAACATGCAAGCATCAGAGTCCCGCATCCGTGACACAAACATGGCGAATGAGACAGTTGGTTATACCAAGAACATGATTCTTTCACAGTCAGGCACAGCCATGCTGGCGCAGGCTAACAACAGAGGTCAATCGGTTCTTTCGCTTCTACAGTAGTACTAAGCGACGAGTTTGCCGTTCGCGGCAAACTCACAGCTATTTTGCGAAGCAAAATAGCACGTCTCTCGGAAAGGCGCCTGGCCGCTTAAAGCTTGCTTGCAAGCAGCGGTCAGGCTTCTTTTTTTATGGCAGTCAATGACATTTTGCTTTCAACAGAACGTCGTAAACCGCCATTTATATTTTAATTAAGATGTTGTATTATTTAAAAATAGGAGACATTATGAAAAAAATAACTTTTATTATACCATTAACAGTTTTAATTCTGACAAGCATATCAGCGCAACAGACTGCGCCGGCGGCGGAGATCACTTTTAATTATACTCGTCTTACAGGTTCCGCCAGTAATCAGTTTGCTGTTTGGATCGAGGATGCAAACGGGCAGCATGTTAAAACGCTTTACGCAACGCGCTGGACGGCAACCGGCGGCTTCAGCCGAAGGCCGACATCAATACCGCTGTGGGTAAAACAATCAAACCTTGCCGGAATGACCAAAGCGCAGGTTGACGCTTTCAGCAGCGCGACTCCAAAGACAGGCGCTGTTTCCTATAATTGGGACGGCACAAACGTAAAAGGCGCCGCTGTCCCTGCGGGTGATTATACGCTGGTACTTGAAGCAACCTTACGCTGGGAAAATCAAGTCTATTACCGCGCTCCGATTAGTATTGGAAAGGGCAGCGCAAACGCGCAAGTCAGCGTTGAATATACGGCAGGAGAAAGAGACACAACCGCCGAACGCGCCATGATTGGCGATGTAAAAGTGCGGGCGCTGCGGTAAAGCGGAGTGTTGAATATCTGCGCGTTAAATTGATATAATCTTTTCATCAGCCAAGATGGCTCAGTCGGTAGAGCGGCGCTCTCGTAAAGCGCAGGTCCCGGGTCCGATTCCCGGTCTTGGCTAAAAATATGCAAATTATTCTGTATATGTATTTGACGATTAACTAAATATAGTTTATTATTTAGTCCATGAAAATAGCCGTTATAAGCGATATCCATCAAACAGTTTATTGGCGTAAAATAATTGAGCAAATGGATGATTTTGATAAGGTTATTTTTCTTGGCGATGAGTTTGACTGCTGGTCAAACGAATGGCCTTTTCAAATTAAAAATGCGGAAAATATAATCATCTTTAAAAAGAGTTTCCCCGAGAAGGTTGACCTTTGCTGGTCTAATCACGCGATTAGTTATTATTTGAATGAAAGGTGCAGCGGTTATCAGGGCGAACATGCCTATGATATTTGCGAATATTACATAAAACATCAGGAATATTATAATGTTTTATATATTTACGATAACTGGATTTTCTCACATGCCGGTATTTCACAAAAATGGATGGAATATTGCAGAATTAATGAATTAAGCGAAATTAATCAAATATTCAGAGATAAGCCTAAAATTTTTAAATGGATCGGTCCTGATAATTTTGGAAATAACGCTAACGAAGGTCCCCTGTGGATCCGGCCGGAAGCGTTGATCGCGAACAGCGTTAATAATTATAATCAAGTAGCTGGTCACACGGAGGGCGTTGAACCCAAAATTGTTAAAGAAAATAATAAAATGTTTGTGTTTTGCGATACTTATGAACATAATTTTCTTACTGTTTTATATACGGAAAAGAATGAAGTTGAATTTATTAATTTAGCATAATGTTTTATTTTATCTCAATTGCGCCTTCATGCCTTATTCGCAGCTCTGTAACTGTTTTTCCGCCGAACACCGCTTCCATAAAAGAGCGGTAAGCATTCATTGCTTCCATTGGAATATACGCTTGAATAGTGCCGGCAAAACCTCCGCCGTGTACCCTGTACGCGCCTTTCAGTTTACGTTTTTGTAAAAAATCTTTTGTAAAGGCAAGAGCGGCAGCGATGCCCTGGCTTTTTGGGTTATTTAAAGAGAATATATTTTGTAAAAGTTCACATGAGGAGTTTCCGGATTCATTTACTAAATCAAGGTATTTAGTGAACAATGATTGTTTTTCCGCGCCTGAAGACGCGTTTTCCATTTCAATTAATAAAGAAGTCATTGACTCTACACGCGCGTTCTCGTCAAAGAAATGGATTGCTCTTAGAAGCGCTCTGTCGCCAAGTTTTTTTCTAATATCCGCAGCGCGGGAGATAACAGTTTCCTTATCAAGTTCACGTAACACAGATTTTCCGAATAATGCCGCGGCAGATTTCATCTCCGCCGGAATTGAAGCGTAGTCGGCGGTTAGATCCGCGTGACTGCCGCCTGTATTTACAATGCACAGACTGTATCCTGCTTGTGCCGGATCAAAATTGATATTTTTTATATTAGGATATGCGGCATTTGCAAAATCAATCGAAGCCGCTCCGCCAGCCGCGCAGGCGATTTGATCCATTAATCCGCAGGGTTTTCCGAAATACATATTTTCCGCGATTTGGCTGATTTGCGCGATTTCAATCGCGCTCATTTTTCCCTCTCCGTACAACGAATCAAAAATGCGGACTATAAGCGTTTCAACTGCCGCCGAAGATGACAAACCGGAGCCGGGAAGCACTCCGGATTCGGTGTTTGCCGAAAAACCGCCGATTGAGTAACCGCGCTTGTTAAACTCTGCGGCAATTCCGCGGATAAGCGCGTCTGTAATCCCTGTTTCTTTAGGTTTTATCTGTAAATCATATTTTCCATTGTTATCTGTCAATTTTACTTTTACGTCCGGAAAACCGGCGGAAAAAAAATATACTGTGTTGTCATCAGTTTTTTGCGCCTGGGCTTTAATATGAAGCTGAATGGCGGCTGCCAGCACTTTGCCGTTGTTATGATCTGTATGATTACCGGCAAGTTCTGTTCTTCCTGGAGCGGAAAATATCCGAAAGCCGCGTGAATCAATCATTTACTTTCTCTGTTTTCTGATAAATCAAAATATAATCAATAAAAGATATAACCGAGAAAATAACAGAAACGGCAAAGATTACAAGAGCGCCTATTCTAAAATACAGCAGGAATGATTCTAAAATACTAAAACGATCGATACTTACGGCGAGTAAAGCAAAACCAACTGCGATAATATAAAAAACGGTTTTAATTTTGCCTAACATCCGCGCGCCGAGAGTTACGCCTTTTTTTAACATTAAATTGCGTAAAAATAAAATGCCAAACTCACGGTAAACTACTAAAAGCAAAAGAATTAAAGGTAAAATGCCGCAAGGCCAAATACCGCTGATTAAAAAACAGAGAAAATATGTGATTTGCACCAGCGTATCGGCGAATGGATCGAACAGCTTGCCGAAATCGCTTGTAAGGTTTAACTTACGCGCCGCTAGTCCGTCAAAATAATCGGTAATTTCCGAAATTATAAAAACCGCCCAAAGGACGGGTATAGCCCATATTGAATGTTCTTTCGGCAGAAAAAAGATTATTAAAAATACCGGAGAGAGGATGATGCGAAGGAGGGTAAGCATGTTTGCCAAGTTCATTATTCATTGTGGACTGAAAAAGGGGAAGTGTCAATATTACTGTTATTTACGCGATGTTCTACTTCTTTCTATCTTCCGACGAACTCTTAATCTCCAACAGCACAGGCACCATTGAGAAACCTAAATCCTTGCGTATCCGGTTCTTCAAATACGAAACATACGAATCGCTCACCGCCTGTGTGCGCGATGTAAAGAAAATAAAATGAACAGGGTTTGCCGATTTTTGCACTGCGTATTTTACCTTAAAGCGGGTGCGAGGGCCCGAAGGCGGCGGATGCTCTGTAAGCCACTGTTCAAGAGCCTGATTGAGATGTGATGTGCTAATACTAGTATTGAGCTGTTTATACATTTTTACCGCTGTGCTTAATATTTTATCAACGCCAGAGCCGTCTTTCGCGCTTACGGGAATTATCGGGGCGTATTCCATCTGCCCGAACTGGAAATGAATTTTGTCTTCCGCTGTTTTAAAAGTGTTTTTCTGCTGAGGCATCGTGTCCCATTTGTTAAGCGCGAAAATAATTCCCCTTCCTTTGTCGTGGGCAAGGGCTGCGATTTTTTTATCCTGTTCCGATAAACCTTCCGCCGCGTCGATCATCAATACAACAATGTCAGAGTCGCCGATTGTTTTAATTGCGCGGTTAACAGAATAGTATTCAATGTTCTCTGACACTTTTGCTTTTCGCCGGATACCGGCGGTATCAAGTATAATAAATTCTTGAGATTTCCATTTGAATTTGCCTTCAACGGTGTCTCTTGTTGTGCCGGGAATGTCGCTTACAATTGAAGCGTTTACGCCTGTTAATCTGTTTGACAGAGTTGATTTGCCGGTGTTAGGTTTTCCAAGAAGGGCGATGCGTATTGTCTGTTCTTCCTGCGATTCTTCAACTTTTGAAAAATCAAGATGCTTTAAAATTTCCTGCTGAAGTTCTCCAATATTGTCGCCGTGTTCCGCTGAGATCATTAAAACTTTATCAAATCCAAAGCTCATTACGTTCCATGAATCCGCTTCCAGCCTGCCGCCTTCGGTTTTATTTACGCAGACGATCAATTTTTTTCTGTACGGACGCAGGAGTTCGATTAATTCTTCGTCTTCGCTTGTTATTTCTCCGGCTTCAAGGAGAAGAACGACAAGGTCTGCTTTTTTAATTGTATCAATGGTTCTTTCAACTACCAGTTTGTCGATGCCTTCAACATCGGCAAGTTTAAAACCGCCTGTATCAATCAGGCGAAGATGCTTTTCGTTTATTAAACAATCCGCTTCAACAGGATCGCGCGTCACGCCGGGTGTTGGGTCTGTAATCGCTCTTCGCTTGCGAAGAAGGCGGTTAAAGAGGGTGGATTTTCCCACATTCGGGCGGCCTGCGAGAACCACTACCGGAAGGTTTGAATATTTTAAATTTGTAAGCATTATTTAACCTTCTTTCTGATTATGTCGATCAAACCTTTTAGATTTTGATCTTTTACAAACGCAAGAAGCGCGATTCCAATAACAATGTAGACAAACGCGTTAATTGCAAACGGCGCTCCGTACGCGATTAAACGTCCGTGACCTTCGAACGCTGCGCGTAACACGGGAGATAAAAAATAAATGGGGACAACCGCAAGAGCCGAAAGAATCAGCATTTTTAAAATGTATAGAAGAGAAGGGCCGATTACAGAGCCGATTTTTATATTGGGATTTTTTCCAAGGAAAATAATTAATATAACAGTGTTTACCGCGCTTGCGATTGTTAATGCAAACGCGATTCCCGCTCCGCGAAAGTGTCCGACCAAAACCGCGGCAAGAGTAATGTTTACGGCAAACGAAATAATTCCCGCTATTGTAGGCGATTTTGTATCGCTCTGCGCGTAGAACGCCGGCGCGATTACGCGGTTAAGAGCGATAAATAAAAGCCCCGGCATATGAAAAGTAAATGCCGCGAGAGTGAGAGCGACAGACTGTTCGTCGAAACTGTGGGTTTGAAAAAGCAGGCGGATTAAGTTTTCTCCTTCCATTAGAGAAAAAAATGTAACAGGAATTGTGATCATTGCGATAATATTAACGGAAGAAACAAACCGCTTGTTGTAAATGTCCCACTGTCCGGTTTTCGCGTATTCTGTAAGATTTGGAAGCAGCACCGTCCCGATGCTTACAGCGAAAACGCCGAGAAACAATTCTTGAAGACGCAGCGAGTACTGAAGGCTGGAAACAATCCCTTCGCCTGATCTTCCTGCCAGAGCCGTAGAAACAAGATCGTTTAATTGATACGCCGCCATCCCAACGATTGTAGGTGCGATCAGGCGTAAAACTTTTCGCACTCCTGGGTTGTTAAAGGCGCGTTTTAACCCGGTAAAAAAAAATTTATAACCTTTTTGTAAAATGAAAGGCAGTTGAATCGCGCCTTCAAGTAAACCGCCGATAAGGATGCCGATTGCCATCGCGCGGGCAGGGTTTGCGGTATGAGGGCTAAGCGCGTACGCGCAAATAATAGTAACAATATTTAAAAGAATCGGCGCAAGCCCGGACGGCGTAAAAATATGAAGGCTGTTTAACACTCCCTGAAACAAAGCCGCAAGCGAAATAAAGCCGAGAAATGGAAACATTACCCGCGTTAATAGAACTGTCTCGTCAAATTCTTCTATGCCGAAAATGCGCACAAGCAGCGGAGCCGCAAGTATTCCCGCGCAGACAAGAAGAGTTACAATGAAGGTTAAGAAAGTGAACATACACGCTAAAAATTCCCGTGTCGCTTCTTGCTGCGCTTTTTCTTTTTCACCTTCAATTAAGTGTTCTTTGAATGTGGGGATAAAAGCGACAGAAATTGAACCTTCGGCGCATAATCGGCGGAATAAATTGGGAAGTAAAAAAGCGACGGAAAACGCGTCGGAAAGAGCCGTTGTGCCAAGGAACCTGGCTTTTACCATTTCTCTTACAAGACCCAGAATACGGGAAATTAAGGTGAGAAGTGAAAGAACCGATCCATGGCGGACAAGAGCTGCCGCTGTCTGCGGAGTATTTTCATGCTTAGAGTCTTCTTTTGGAGATATTTTACTGTAATTTTCGCTTGTTTTTTCCATAACTCTTTTATACAATATACTAGGAATAGGAAGATGATAGCAATAGACTCTGGTTCTGCTCAAGCAAAAAGCGCCGCTTTTGCGCTTGCGACAGGCTGGGAAAATTATATGAACAGTACCGATAAGATGAGCAGTTGTCTGAGCGAAATGAGAAAGGCAGCCATCGATATAATCTGCCAAACCGGATATACCGATGATTCTGTTTACGACAGCCTCGAAAAATCGTACATTAATAATTTTCTGAGCGACGAACCTGATTTTGAAGAAATTAAGAAAACCCTCAAAGCTCTTGCGGTGATAAACACCGACAGATCCGTTAACCTTCTTTTTATATTTTTACAGGGGCTTCATCAAAAGAAACATAAAGGCATATGGACAATCAAAGAACAGCGCATTTTCCCCTGGGTTGTAACCGCTGTCGCTCTTTCAAAAATTAAATCCAGAAATATTTGGAATCTGCTTATGGTTATTTTCCGCACCGACATTTATTCAAACAGCGAGCGCTTGTACGCTAAAAACGCGTTAATAAAAATAAAAGCCGCAAACAAACATCCTGCGGCATAAGATTTTTATTTTTTATCAAATATAAATACGCTCGGCAATGACGGGTTTTCCAGATGCTCTTTTGCTTCTTTAAGATGATGAACAGCGCATATATCCTGTGGATCCGCGTCTATAACTTTATGGAAACGCTCAATAGCGGCGGCATAATCTTTCATGTGGTATTTTCGCACACCTGATTCAAAAACTTCTTTCGTAGCCAGCTTTTTTTTCTTTTCATCCGGAGTGAGAGCGTCTAGTATATCAAATAATCCGACTACAACATTAACGCCTGCCGCCTGTACCATGCCGATAAAACGGTATTCAAATTCAGATTCATGACCCGCAAGCTGATTTAAAGTATCGCGGGTGATAAGAAGCCCTGAACCTGTATGTTTTGTAAGCCCTTCCACGCGAGAAGCGAGATTGACGTTAGCCGAAATGACAGTGCTGCTTAATCTTTCATTTTCGCCCACAATTCCCATCATAACCGAGCCAGAATGAACGCCTACCCCGATATTGATTCCGTCTACGCCTATTTCTACTCTGGTGGTTTTATCCACTACCAGCTGGTTAAACAGCTCGATGCCGGCGCGCACCGCGTCTAAACCGTTTACAAACAGCGCCATCGCGGCGTCTCCTATATACTTGTCTACAAAGCCGTTATGTTTGCGTATAATGGGTCCCGCGATGCCTAATATTTTATTAATAAACAGAAAATTTTCCCTCGCTGTCATCATTTCGGAATTAATGGAAAAATAGCGTATATCAAAGAATAGTATATTGATATCCCGCTGAATGTTATCGCCTAAATTCATTTTTGTTATGTCAGAAACGCCTAACTGTTCCATAAACTGCACAGGCACAAATCTGATTGTAGATTCATTAAGTTTTGTTATGCGATCAAATTGAAATTGAAGTTCCTCCGCCATATTGTTAAGGCCGTGGCTCACCTTGCCGAGTTCATCACGGGCAAGATAGATTACGCGCGCCGAACGATCTCCGCTTGCGATGTTATGCAAAACTCTTCCGACCACGGAGAGACGTTTTACAATAACCGAGATTAAAATGCAAAGAGCCGCGAGAATTATCACGCAAACCGCGGCGACAATAACCGCAATATATCTTTTTAATTTTGCGCTGTTTATTTCATGACTTGTCATGTCCAGACCAATCTCGAACTTGCCTGAAATTTCTCCTTTGCTGTTATACACAGGCACATTCGAGAAAGTCCACTTGCCGTTAAATAATTCGGTGGTGTCTACGATAGGATGCCCTTTTATAAGCATTTCGTAATCATCTCCTGTTAACGGTTCGTCCGTACGGAAGAGATTCCATTCCTCTTCGGATATTACCACGATATATTCAAAATTATCGCCTTTGTATAACGCCGCGTAATAAGCTTTGTTCCACGGATCTGCGTTATATCCGACTATCTCTTTTATTAATCTTGAAAGTTTTTTGTATTCATCGCTATGAACATCTTTTATTGAGTTTATTTTATCAAGATCGTCTCCGTCTATCAAAGTCGCGGAAAGAACGGCAAGACCTGTCATTTCTTTATACAATGCGTCATTGAGCTGTTCTGTCATTATGTTAAATGTAAGAGAGAAAACAATTACAAACGCGATTACAAGCAAAGGAATAATAACAACTGTTAATTTGATAAACAATGAAATATAACCTTTGAGTATTCCGATAAACAGGATGGAAAATCCCGCGATGAAACATAAAACCCCTAAAACAACTGCTATATGCACAATAATAATATGAAGCCTTTCTTTTAACGGAAGCAAAAGCCCGCCGTCGTATGTAATAAAATCAACTCCGTTGTATAGCCATACTATTTCGCCGTAAACACCGGCAAAGGTGTTTCTATAAAACCCAAAACCTTTAAGCGAAGTTTGCTCCCCTCGCGCTTTTAAAGAGTCAAAATGCCTTTGCGAAATTACGCGATCTACGGCTGTATCTGTTATGCGAAATAATTCATTGGAAGCCATGTCAAAGAAAATCAGATTATCGCTGTCATCGTAAAAAATAAACCACGGAATAACGCCGCCTTCCTTGAGGCTCCAGTTATATGAAGCGCGAAGTTTAGGATCGCCGCCTTCTTTAACCTGATATATGTCGCCGTCGCGCAGAACGTACGCGTAGTTGCGCATATCTTTAAGGACAAGCTGCGCGACCATAAAATTCTCGATTGGTTTTCCGGGTATGTATTCGTTTATTGACTTCTTAACCATTTGATCCCGGAATGTATCGTAATAATACAATGTTACCTTGTCCTTTTCTGTCTGAGAAAAAGTCAATATGCCGTTTTCATATCGGAATGAACCAAATTGATAAAATAATCTTGGATTTGTGTAAGGATCATCATAACTTATACTCAGAATATCTTTGACATAATTCCCATGATAATCATATTTCCTGATTATTTCCCGTTTTGTTAAAAGCGCGTCATATTCCGCTTCAATCGCGTATACATACAGGTTTCCGTAGTCATCAATCGCGAAATCTATAAGCCTGATGTATTCGTCCAATTTGTCTATTTCAATTGTATAAATTATATTGCCGTTTTTCCCCATACAGACAAGCCGAAAAGATCCATTGTCGATAACATAAATGTTGCCGTCTCTTTCATATTTTGCCGCAGCCGGCGATGACAAGGTTGTGGTTCGCTGAAAAGGTTTGTTTTTTAAGATATCAATATTAAAAAAACAGAAAAGCCCAAAACCGATAAAACCCGCCATGCAGGCGGCAAAAATTGTCCATAATGTTGATTTTTTCATACATGCTTATTTTAGCATATTTTCTGGTGTCAGTCACCTATTAAATTAATACAAAAAAATTAAATTATCAAAAGAAAGTGTCAGTCACCAATTAATAAAATACAAAAAAGCATAAAAAAAGGCCACCCTCAGGCAGCCCTTTCTTATAAGTTCATTGTAAACAATTCCATGGAGTTTGACTGACCGCATTAGCGGTTAGACAAACTCCCAGGATTATTAAAAACTGCTACGCAGTTTTTAATAATCCATTCCGCCCATTCCGCCCATTCCGCCGCCGGGCATTGCCGGCGCTTCTTTCTTTTCGGGAATGTCGGTGATGGCGCATTCTGTTGTGAGCAGTAAGCTCGCAATTGATGCCGCGTTCTGCAATGCGGAACGTGTGACTTTCGCGGGGTCGATGATACCGGCTTTGAGCATATCTACCCATTCCATTTTTGCGGCGTCAAATCCCATGCCTCTCTTTTCGTTCTTCGCGCGGTCAGCGATCATCGCCGCGTCAACGCATGCGTTTTCGGCGATTTGGCGAATCGGCTCTTCAAGAGCGCGTTTAACAATTTTAAAGCCGACCTTTTCATCGTCGGTAAGGCCGCCCATGTCAGCTTTGTCCAATGCAAGAGCCGCCTGAATAAGAGCGATTGCGCCGCCGGGGACTATGCCTTCATCGATGGCTGCGCGTGTCGCGGATAAAGCGTCTTCTACGCGGTGTTTCTTTTCTTTAAGTTCAACTTCTGTCGCGGCGCCTACATTGATAACCGCAACGCCGCCTGCGAGTTTTGCAAGGCGTTCCTGAAGTTTTTCGCGGTCGTAATCGCTTGTGGTGTCTTCGATCTGGGCTTTAATCTGCGCGATTCTGTCCTGAATCTCTTTCTGCTTTCCGGCGCCGTTAATAATCGTGGTGTTGTCCTTGTCGATTTTAACGGTTTTCGCCTTTCCAAGCTGAGAAATATCGGTGTTCTCAAGTTTAAGACCGAGCTCTTCAGAAATTACTTCGCCGCCCGTAAGAATGGCGATATCTTCCAGCATGGCTTTACGGCGATCGCCGAAACCGGGCGCTTTAACGGCGCATGTGCGCAGAACTCCGCGCAGGCTGTTTACTACCAATGTTGAAAGCGCCTCGCCGTCGCAGTCTTCCGCGATGATAAGAAGCGGCTTGCCGCTCTGTGCGACTTTTTCAAGCAGCGGAAGCATATCCTTCATGCTAGACACTTTTTTATCGTGAATAAGAATGAAAACGTCTTCATAGACGCTTGTCATGGTGTCGCGATCTGTTACGAAATAGGCGGAAATATAACCGCGGTCAAACTGCATACCTTCGACAAATTCAATCGAAGTATCCATAGTTTTGGATTCTTCAACGGTGATAACGCCGTCTTTACCGACTTTTTCCATCGCGTCCGCGATAGTGTTGCCGATTTCGCTGTCGTTATTCGCTGAAACAGAGGCAACGTGCGAGATTTCTTCCTTATCCTTGATAGGTTTGGAATTTTTCTTGATTTCCTCAACAGCGATTTCGACCGCTTTGTCGATACCTCTTTTAAGTTCGAGAGGGGTCATACCCGCCGTAACGGCTTTAAGACCTTCTTTTACAAGTGAATAAGCCAGAACCGTGGCGGTTGTGGTGCCGTCGCCCGCTACGTCATTTGTCTTTGTAGCGACTTCTTTTAAGAGCTGGGCGCCCATGTTTTCGTAAGGATCGGCAAGTTCCACTTCTTTCGCTACGGAAACGCCGTCCTTTGTTACTGTTGGGGCGCCGAATTTCTTGTCTAAAAGGACATTCCGCCCTTTTGGACCGAGAGTTACTTTGACAGCCTTGGAAATCTGCTCAACTCCGGAAAGCAGTTTTCTTCGGGCTTCTTCGTTGAACATTAACTGTTTTGCCATATACATTCTCCTCTTTACTTTATTACCGAGACCTCGGTATTTTTTGATGATTATGGGTACAAATCCATACCCGCCTTACTTATAGCAAATTATAGTAATATTTTCAATAGGGGTAAATCAATTTTCAGGTTTAGCCAGAGCCGATACCAGTAATTCGGCCAAAGAAGATGCCTCGATTTCTGTCAATGTGACGCCTTTCCCCATTTTTTCATGGTTTGGAGCCCAATCCCTGATATCGAGTTTTGGAGTTCTGCCGCTCCATGAGACCAGATTTAATTCCTTTTGCCAGCCTGTCTTTTCCTGTGAAATAACCCCGAAATGCTTTACAATCTCATAGCTAAAATTATCCATAATAAAACCCCTTTTTTCATTGATTTTCATGTATAGGGTACCATATAATTAAGATAATATCTGCTTGAAAGAATGGCATAATCCGGTGTATACTCTTATCATTAAACTATATTCCGAACCGCGGGAAACTGCGTTGGAGGTTCCCGAAAGGAGGGACTAATGAGAAAAAGTATTATTTCTCTGTTAATAATGCTGTCAATTCTGGTGTTGACGGTTGCTTCATGTAAATCAACGGCTGAGACTCCGGCAGAGCCTGAAAATACCGCTCCGGCGAGTTCTACAACCCTTAATACGGCAAAAGCTAATGCCGAAAAAGCAAGGCAGCAGGCAATGGATTTTGAAAGCAATTCTTATTTCCCAAGCGAATGGGAAGCTGTCGAAGCTCAATTTAACTCAGCTCAAACCGCTGCCGAGTATGAAGCCGCCGCAAAAGAATATAACGAACTTATGAAAAAGGCAGTTCCGCTTTACGCTCAGGCAAGAGAAGACGAAATACTGGCTGTAAGGGAGCAGTTAATTGCCACCGGATTTACAGAATATTTCCCTCAGTATTTGGAAAACGCCGACAATATGGCGCTTGCCGCTCATGAGCAATATGAAGCAGGTGATTATTACAAGGCCAAGGAATCAGCGGCATCCGCTTTAAATGAATACGAAACATTGCTTGACGGCGCCAGAGTTTATTTAACAAGGCAGGAAGTTATCGATCGCGGTTTTACACAATATGACGCTGATAATTTCTTGAAGGCGGATGATGTCGCTCAGGAAGCGATAGACGCTTTTGACGCCGGTGACAGAGTGACTGCAATTGCCAAAATGGAAGAAGCTCAGCTTCGTTATAATTTGGTTCTTTCAAACGGATGGACAGCTTATGCCGCCGACAGGAAAACGGCAGCTACCGAAGAAAGAGAATTGGCGATAGCCGAAAGAGCCAATATCGCGGCCCGCGATACATTCCGCTCGGGTGATACCCTTTATTTTGAAGCGGAAGAACTATTCGCGGCGGAAAAATATTCTGAGGCAGCTATCAAGTTTGTGGATTCTGAGGCGGTTTTCGCAATTTCCAGACAGGAAACCGAAGAGAAACGCCTGAGAGCCGAAGAAGCGATTAGAATCGCCGAAGAGAAGATTGAAGAAAGCAGCGAATCAGCCAATGAGGCTGAAAGAATAATTGAAGGAGGTTCAAAATGAGCCGAAAAATTACCATTGTATTGTTTATATCTATTTTCTTTACCGTTTCTGCGTTTGCGCACGATGTTCCGGAGATTGATATAAAAATTCCTGTATTTAAACCTGCCGCGTATTTTGCCGTGGCAGTCGGTGAAGATGAAGCCGCGATCCCTGATGGTATCGCCAATAATAAGTTTTATCTTGAGAGTTTAAAGTACAACAGGCTGGCGATGGAAATGTACGAGATTGGCGATTACGATGCTTCCGCAGGTTTCGCTCAGGACGCGATTCGCTATGCCGAACTTTCTGATGAATTTGTAGCCGACCAGTTAATTACCGAAGCAAAACGTCTTATTGCATGGGCGGATAAAAATAATATAGCCGCAAGGTTTCCAAACAATTACAACGAAGGCGTCAATCAATATGAAATCGCCGTAGCTTCTCAGTCCAATGAAGAGTGGAACGACGCTATTACCGCCGCGATTAGGGCAATAGAAATTTTTGCCGCCTTTGAGTCCGGCAGACCTATAACAACCACTACAACCGTTGCGGCTTCATCGTCACGCGGATTGGCAAGGCAGTACACCGTAAGAACATGGCGTGTAGAAAGAGACTGTTTATGGACTATCGCGGGTTACCCTTGGGTATACAACGATCCCTGGAAATGGAAAGTTCTTTACGACGCAAACAAAGATAAAATGCCCGAACCTGCAAATCCGGATCTGATAGAACCCGGTATGGTGCTTGAAATTCCTAGCATTCAAGGCGAAAGCAGACAGGGAATGTGGCGCCCGTAAAACCACGCTTATTGGCAGCTGCTTTGGTCGTATAGCGCCAGGGCAGCGCCCATTAGCGCGTGAACGTAAGGCTCGCGTCCCATCCCTTTTATAACTTCATCAACTTTTATTAACTCAACTTCAACAAATTCATCTTCGTCCAGTTTTTGTTTTCCGCTGTTCTTTAAATCTTCAGCGAGAAAGAAGTGAACCCTGTTTGACATTATGGCGGGGTTGGGACTGAACTCTCCGATTTTTTTTATTTTTCCCGGCGTATATCCTGTCTCTTCATGCAGTTCTCTTGCCGCGGCTTGCTCCGCGTTTTCTCCCGGGTTAAAAACGCCGCCGGGAAATTCGAGGCTTAAACATTGCGACCCGTGCCGCCATTGCCATACCATCACAAACTTTTTCCCTTCTTCCGTTTCGATAACAGGGATCACAATAGCCCAATCCTTTGTTTCGATTATAGAAAAAACCTGCGCCTCGCCGTTATTGTGTTTTGGATCCGGCGATTTGCATAATGACTCAGTAACGGAAAAAATTCTGCAATCAAAAACTTTTTTACGGCTTTCCTCTGTCCATGTTAAGGTAGATTTGTTCATAAGGTAGTATATGCTATATAAATGGTATATACTACTATTTATAAATGAAGGCGTATCTTGATATAGTTCAAAAAGTACTTGATAAAGGTTTTCGCAAGACCAACCGCACAGGCACGGACGCGCTTGCCGTCGCTGGAACCATGTTTGAGCATGATATGGCGGATGGTTTTCCGCTTTTAACGACGAAGAAAGTACCGTTTAAAATGGTAAGATCGGAACTGGAATTTTTTATCCGTGGTTATACCGACAAGCAATGGCTGAAAGATCGGATGAATTCAATATGGGATGAATGGTGCAGCCCGGATGTTGTTCCCTACGGTAATGATGAATTAACAAAATCAAAGATGATGAACGAACGAGAACTTGGACCTGTTTACGGCTGGCAGTGGCGCAATTTCGGCGCGGAATATAAAACGTATAATTCAGCGCCTGCGGGACATGGCGTTGATCAATTAAAAAAACTTGTTGAAACTCTTAAAACAAATCCCGATGATCGCCGCATGATTGTAAGCGCGTGGAACCCCTGCGATCTGCATCGTATGGCGCTTCCGCCGTGTCATTACAGTTTTCAGGTAACGGTAATAAACGGCAAACTTAATCTGCTTTGGAACCAGCGTTCTGTCGATGTCGCCTTAGGTCTTCCTTTTAACATCGCAAGCTACGCGTGTCTTTTGCATTTGCTCGCGAAGGAAACCGGTTTGGGTGAAGGCAAATTAATCGGTTTTTTGGGAGACACTCATATTTATATAAATCATATAAACGGACTTAGCCTCCAGCTGTTGCGCGAGACTAAAGTTTTGCCGCAAATAAAAACTGAAAAATTTTCATCGATATTTGATTGGCATTACGAAGATACTGTCGTTGACGGTTACGATCCTCATCCTGCGATTAAATTTGATATAGCGGTGTAATATGCCGGAAATAATTTTAATCGCGGCGATGGCTGAGAACAGAGTGATTGGCAAGAACAACGCTATGCCCTGGTCGATCAAAGGCAACTTAGCGCGTTTTAAGGAAATGACTATGGGTTTTCCATGCATCATGGGAAGAAAAACATGGGACTCTCTGCCCAAAAAACCTCTGCCGGGTAGGTTAAATATAATAATCTCTAAAACAATGAATGCAAAAGACAACCCCTCTTCTTCCTTGGCGTTCTTGGCGAACGCGAACCAAAGGTTCGATGCGTCTTGGCGAGAAATAATTGTTTTTCAATCTTTGTCTTCTGCTGTTGAACATTGTTTTAATTACGAAAAAATATTTATCTGCGGCGGCGAATCAATTTATAAACAAGCCATGCCGATTGCAGCTAAAATCGATCTTACATTGATTCCGGGGCAGTATGACGGCGATACTTATTTCCCTCAAATTGACGACACTTGGGAAAAAACCGAAACTGTTAAACACGACGAGTTTTCGATAGTTACATATATTAAAAAGGAGCAGAAATGAAGGCGCCAATTTTAGTTGTGCTTGCCGCGGGGATGGGAAGCCGTTACGGCGGGCTTAAACAAATGGAAAAAATCGGAAAAGGCGGCGAAGTGCTGCTGGATTATTCAGTGTTCGATGCCGTTAAATCCGGCTTTGAAAAAATAGTGTTTATTATCCGTCACGATATAGAAAAAGATTTTCGTGAACTTGTGCTCGCGCGGATGGAATCGAAGGTAAAATGCGAATTGGCGTTTCAAGACCTTGATAGTTTAATACCTGCGGATATTTTCCGCGCCGCGCAGAATGCCGGAAGGACAAAACCCTGGGGCACAGGTCACGCGCTGCTTTGCGCCGCGGATAAACTCGATTCTTCTTTTACTGTTATTAATGCCGATGATTTTTACGGAAGGGAAGCGTTTGCTGTAATGGGTAAACATCTTATCGGCGAAGAAGCGAATATGTCTTCTATAATTCCGTATAAACTTGATAAAACGCTAAGCCCTCAGGGTACAGTCGCCCGCGGCGTTTGCGAAGTTAACGCGGGTTTTCTTGCCGGTGTAGATGAACTTACCGCGATTGAAAAAAAGGATGGCAAAATTTTTAATACCGCCGCAGACGGTTCTGTCCGCGGACTTTCAGCTGACACTCCGGTGTCGATGAACTTCTGGGGATTTTCAACTGAGATTTTACCTGAGTTTAAAAAATATTTTAACGATTATTTAAAAACTTTCGCGGCGGATCCGGCCGGGCAGATAAAAAGCGAATGTTTTATTCCAAAAGCTGTGGATCATTTTATTAAACAGGGGATTACGAAGGTAAAAGTTCTTTCCGCAAACTCAGACTGGTTCGGCGTTACCTACAAGGAAGATAGGGAAGCTGCTGTTAAAAAATTAAACGAAATGGAAGCTGCGGGTGTTTATCCGTCTCCGCTATGGTAAAAAATGGAGGTTTTTAATATGGAAAAGGAAAGCGCTGATAATCAACAGAATGTAAAACCCCGTTCTTTAGGTTTCTTAAATTCTCTTATCGACTGGTTTTTACGGTTTTTAAAAGGCGCGGCGATTGGGATGGACTTTGTTCTTCCCGGAATCAGCGGGGCTGCATTGGCGGTAGTTTTCGGGCTTTATGAGCGGATAGTCAAATTTATCGCGAATATTACAAAAGATTTTATTAAAAATGTATTATTTTTTATTCCGGTCGGAATCGGAGGATTGCTAGGAATTTATTTAATTTCCCACCCTATAAGTTTTTTAAAAGAAAATTACCAAACGCCTTTTTTGTGGTTTTTTGTCGGCGCGATATTAGGAACTATGCCGGAACTTTGGAAGAGATCGGGAGGAGCGCTTTCGTCATCAGAAATTGCCGCTGAAGGATCAGAAATAAACACGGTTGTTAAAAAAAGAAAGCCGTATCATATTGTTATATTGGTTGTTACATTTTTTCTTGCGGCATTCTTTCTGCTGTTTTCAGGGAAATGGGCGTTCGGTCAATTACAGTTAAATCCTGTTGCCGCGTTTTTCACAGGCGGCGTTACCGCGTTCATCGCTTTGATTCCCGGATTCAGCTCGTCAAACTTTTTAGTTCTCTTCGGATTATACGGGCAGATGATTGACGCTTACAGAGAATTAAAATTTTCAATTTTAATTCCATTTGCATTAGGCATGATTACATTTGTTTTTCCGTTTTCCAAGCTGATCGAATTCTTGCTTAAAAAAGTTTTTATAGGATTTTTTCATGTCATCCTTGGATTCGTTTTAGCTTCCGCGATTCTTGTTGCGGCGATCGCGTCCGGGTGGCAGCAGGATGGCGGTTATTACAATTATTTACAGATTGGCACAATAGCCTGTGTTATTACGTTCATCGCAGGAGTTGCTTTTTCATACTGGATGTGTAATATCAGTAAAAAATACGAGAAATAATAGCAAACTACGGATTAAAATCTCAACTTGTGAATTATCGGTATTTGATATATAATTACAAAATAATAACCACAGGAGGATATTATGGCAGAATTAAAAGGTTCAAAAACAGAAAAAAATCTACAGGAAGCGTTTGCAGGTGAATCACAGGCGCATGTAAAGTATCAGTACTTCGCTTCAAAAGCGGAAAAAGAAGGATACCAGCAGATCGGCGCGATTTTCCGCGAAACTGCTCTTAACGAAAAAGAACACGCAAAAATATGGTTCAAATTTCTTCACGGCGACAATATTCCGCCTACTACAGAAAATTTAAAAGCGGCGGCAGACGGCGAGAACTTTGAATGGACCGATATGTACGCAGGCTTCGCGAAAACCGCAAAGGAAGAGGGCTTTGCCCAAATTGCGGCGCTTTTTGAAATGGTAGGCAAGATCGAAAAAGAACACGAAGAGCGTTACCGCAAATTGCTTGCGAACATCAACGGCAATCTTGTATTCTCACGCGACGGCGATCAAATGTGGCAATGCGCGAATTGCGGGCATATTGTTATCGGCAAACAAGCGCCGGAACTTTGTCCTGTTTGCAAACATCCAAAAGCTTATTTTGCTATTAAAGCCGCGAACTATTAAAAACTTCGGTTGCTGTGTCTGAAGAAGCTATTTTTGCGCGCGCTTTATGCGCGATGTCGGGCGGCGTTGACAGTTCTGTTGCCGCCGCTCTCATGCTTGAACAGGGTTATCCGTGTGTCGGCATTACGCTCAAACTCTACAAGGGTGAGAGCCGCTGCTGCTCGCTTGCGGATGTAAACGACGCAAGGAATGTAGCGTTTAGTTTAGGCATGGATCATTATGTTTTAAACTTCACTGAAGAGTTTGACAAATATGTTGTGCGCCACTTTATTGACACTTACGAAGCCGGCGCGACCCCTAACCCCTGCATTGAATGTAACCGCCATATTAAATTCAACATTCTCCTTTTAAGAGCCCGCCAGCTGGATTTTGACCTTCTTGTTACAGGGCATTATGCGCGGACATCAAAAGACCCTGTAAGCGGAAGACACCTCCTTTTAAAAGCAATTGATGAAAAAAAAGATCAAAGTTATGTGCTTTACTGCCTTACCCAGCAGCAGCTTGAAAGATCGCGCTTTCCGCTTGGCTCTCTCTCAAAAAACGAAGTAAGAAAAATAGCGGATGATAAAAAATTTATAAACGCTGCTAAAGGTGAAAGCCAGGATATCTGCTTTGTGCCGGACGGCGATTACGGAAACTTTATAGAAGAATACACGGGTAAAACATATCCCGAAGGAGATATCATCGATCTTGATGGTAAAGTTATCGGAAAGCATAAAGGGTTGATCAGGTATACGATTGGACAGCGCAGGGGGCTTGGCGTTGCGGCTAACACGCCTGTTTATGTCGCCGCCAAATCAACCGCGGCAAACACCGTTACCCTCGCCGCGGATGAAGCGCTTTATACAAAGTCGCTGTCCGCCAAAGACATCAATCTAATTGCGTGCGAAGACCTTAAAAAGCCGATGCGCGTAATGGTAAAAACACGCTATCTGCAGACTGCGCAGAGCGCAATAGCGGAGCAGACTGACAAAAACAACCTGCGCGTTGATTTCGACTCGCCGCAAAGAGCAATTACCCCAGGGCAGGCAGTTGTGATGTATGACGGAGATATCGTTGTCGGCGGCGGAACGATAGAGTAAAAATCAGCCGCCGTGTAATTTTTTTGTAAGTGAGGGGGATGAATACCAAAGAGATACAGGTTCATTGTACCTTGTGTTCGCTTTGAGGTAGACATATCCTGTCGGCAGGTTCCATGACGTTTCGTAAGGGCGCATTTCTCTTAACATTTCATCGTATAGCAGGGTAGGACCGAGCTGCGCGACAAGATCACTTTGAACATTTGTATAGCATTTTTTCATTTCTTCAAGCGTGGAGCTGTAAAAATAATATGTTCCGCCTTCTAACCCTGTTTTAGAAAAATAAGCGATCATGAATACGGGGTATCCTGACACCTTTACATTTTCATAAACAAGCGATTGAAGCCCGTTAACTTCATCAACATGAACAGGATTTCCCATTTTTGCCTTAAAGGCGTTTAAACTTGTTCCCCACGCGAAATTATGGAAAGAAACGGTTACAGGTTTATCCTGCGCAAAAAGAGCCGTTGTTATAACCAACAAGCAGATAATAAATGATAGTTTTTTCATAATATGCCCCCATTTCATTATCGGCAGAAATGGGGGTGTAAATTAACCATTAACTGTTCTGTGGAATTCCAGGGATAGAAGCAAAACCGCGCTGAAGGTCGGCGTCGCTTGGAGTCTGGTCATTCATGGTCTTGTTATTGTACGACTGATAGGCTGTCATGTCGAAGAAGCCTGTTCCGCTCAAGCCGAAAAGGATTACCTTTTTCTCGCCTGTTTTCTTGCACTCAAGAGCTTCGTCTATCGCGACTTTGATTGCGTGCGAAGATTCAGGGGCCGGTAAGATGCCTTCGGTTTTCATAAACTTGATAGCCGCGTCAAAAACGTTGGTTTGCACTTCCGCGCGCGCTTCCAGAAGTCCGTCTTGAAACAGTTTTGAAAGCGTTGAGTTCATTCCGTGGTAGCGAAGGCCTCCGGCATGATTTGCCGATGGGATATAGCCGTTTCCGATTGTCATCATTTTGATGAGCGGAGTGGTTTTCGCCGTGTCGCCGAAATCGTAGGCAAAGCGTCCGCGGGTAAACGACGGGCAGGACGCAGGTTCAACCGCGATAAAACGCGCGTTTGATTTTCCTGTAAGTTTTTCTCCCATGAACGGAGCCATAAGCCCGCCCATATTTGAACCGCCGCCTGCGCAGCCGATGATAATGTCCGGTTTTATCCCGAACTTATCAAGCGCGGTTTTTGTTTCAAGTCCGATGATCGATTGATGGAGCAATACATGGTTTAATACGCTTCCAAGCACATAACGGCATTTATCGGTCTTAACCGCCGTTTCGATCGCTTCGGAAATCGCGCAGCCGAGAGAGCCGCCTGTGTTCGGATCAGATTCAAGAATTTTTTTACCTGATTCTGTTGTGTTAGAAGGAGATGGAATTAAGTTTGCGCCGTACGCTTCAATCAGCGCCTTGCGGTACGGTTTCTGTTCAGAGCTGACTTTTACCATATATACGGTTAAATCGAGTCCGTAAAAAGCGCATGACATTGCCATTGCGGTTCCCCATTGCCCTGCGCCGGTTTCTGTAGTAAGAGAGGTAAGCCCTTCTTTTTTTGCGTAATAAGCCTGAGGCCCCGCCGAGTTTAATTTATGCGAGCCTGAGGTATTGGAGCCTTCAAACTTGTAATAAATTTCCGCAGGTGTTCCAAGCATCTTTTCCAGATAGTACGCGCGGATCAGCGCAGACGGTCTGTATGCCCGGTAAAAATCCTGAATATCTTCAGGAATCGGAATTAAACGGGTAGTCTCATCAAGTTCCTGATCGATTACCCCCTTGCAGAATACCGGACCTAAATCCGCCGCGGTAACAGGCTGCAATGTCCCCGGATGCAGCATCGGCTCGGGTTTGTTCTTCATGTCCGCCCTCAGGTTATACCAGAATTTGGGCATTTCCTCTTCGGTGAGATAGATTCTCGTTGGGATTTTGTTTGCCATAATTTTCTCCTGTGTTATTTATTTGATTTTTTGAAAATTGCCGGCGATGAGACTCGAACTCATACCCCATTGCTAGGAGGGGATTTTAAGTCCCCAGTGTCTGCCATTCCACCACGCCGGCCGGTAAAAATATCCCGCATTCGGGGTATTTTCCATATCTTAGCGTTTTTGAAAAATATTGGCAAGAACCTGCCGAAACCTATTGCTTTATCGCCTTAAATGTATTATTATCATATCATGATATGACATATTACGATATGATAAAAGGAGGTATGGATATGTTTATCGGCAGGGATGAGGAACTGCAGGAATTTAATAAACTCTATAAAAGCAGCCGTCTTGAGGTTGCCATTATATACGGCAGAAGAAGGGTAGGCAAAACAGAGCTTATTAACTATTTCTGCAAAGGAAAAAAATGCATCTTTTTTACCGCTATCGAAAATTCGGCGGAGTATAATCTAAATATATTTATAGAGGCTGTCCACAAATCCCGTTTAAGACTCTCTGATGAAACATTCGCCAAAATGATTCCCAGAGATTATATACAGTTATTGGATTTAATAGCCGCCATTGCCAAACAGGAAAAGATAATCCTTGTTATTGATGAATATCCGTATCTTGCAAAAGCAGAAAAAAGTTTTTCTTCTATTTTGCAAAAATATATCGATTATAATTTAAAGAACGCTAATATGTTGATAATTCTCTGTGGTTCATCAATGAGTTTTATGGAAAATCAGGTTTTAAGCGCAAAAAGCCCTTTATACGGCAGAAGAACCGCCCAATTTAAGGTAGAGCCTTTCAATTATTATGATGCTGTAAAATTTGTGCCGAATTATTGTAAAGAGGAAAAATTATTAACATATGGTGTTTTCGGCGGAACTCCTTATTATTTGTCACAAGTGGATAATAAAAAAAGTTTACAGGAAAATATTACCGAATTATTTTTTAATTCCAAAGGTTTGTTGTTTGAGGAACCCGGCAGTTTAATTAAACAGGAATTAAGAGAGCCTCATTTATATAACGCCATAATCACAGTAATCGCAAACGGCAGCACAAGATTATCGGAAATTGCGGACAAGGTAAGCAAACCTGCTAATCTATGTGAAACATACATTAAAAAACTAATAAGTCTCGGCCTTATTATTAAAGAAAAACCAACAGGAGAAAAAACCGGGATAAAAAGTCTTTACATTTTGAATGACAATATGTTCAAGTTTTGGTTTAGATATGTACAGGATAATATAACTATGATATTAAAAAGTTTAGGTAAAAAAGCCGCCGACGGCATTTGGCCCGAAATAAACAGTTTTATGGGCCGGTGCTTTGAAGAAGTCTCTATTCAATATATGTGGAAAAATTATACGTCGCTTCCCATTCAGCCAAAAGAAATAGGCAGATGGTGGGGAAACAATCCAAAGGAAAAAAAGGAAGAAGAAATCGATATCCTTGCGGTTGACGGCAGCAAGGCAATCTTCGGCGAATGTAAGTTCAAAAATATAAAAATTGGTATAGATGTTTTTGAGAATCTTGAAAGAAAAAGTAAATTGTTCAAAAAGTATACAACTCAATATTATTATATTTTCAGCAAAGGCGGTTTTACCGATCAAATAAAAAAAATTGCGAAAGAAAATAAAAATATTAAGTTAATCGGATTAAACGATTTATTGGATTGATGAAAAATAAATTTACTGCGCCGCAAGTTTATAAATCGCTTCCGCGTCTTTCTCGTCAAGCTTGCGGAAGTTTCCAATCGTACCGAAATATACAACACGTTTTGCCATTTCCGGTATCCGCGCAGGATCAATATTCGCGTCCGCAAACCGAACCGGCATACCGATAGATTTAAAAAAGTTTTCCATACGCAGAATCCCTTCGAGCGCGGCTTGTTCCAAATTATAAAAAGCGCCGTCTACTCCCCACACCTTTACGGCGAACCGCGCAAGCCTTGCAACGGAAGCTGCTTCTGTATCTTCTTTTAAATTATATTTCATCCATGCCGGAAAAATAATCGCGAGTCCCGCTCCGTGCGCGATTTCAAAAAGAGCGGAAAGTTCATGATCAAGAGCATGGCTTGCCCAGTCGCCGATACGCCCGGTATCAAGCAGCCCGTTATGCGCGAGAGCTCCTGCCCACATTATTTCCGCGCGAGCGTCATAATTTCTTTCGCCGCCGTTAAAAATTTTTCGCGCGTTGCGGATTATCGTTCTTAACGCGCCTTCGCAAAGTTCATCTGTAAGTTCGACATTATTCTCTTTTGTAAAATATCTTTCCATGATATGAGCCATCATATCGGTAATACCGCAGGCAGTTTGGTACGGCGGCAATGTATATGTTAACTCAGGATTCATGATCGAAAAAACCGGGCGGATACATTGAAAATTCATCCCTCTTTTCCACGGTCCTTCCTCATTTGTAATAACGCTGCTAATACTAGATTCACTTCCCGCCGCGGGAATAGTTACAATGGTGCCGACAGGCAGAGCTTTCTGCGCGGTTGTTTTCCTTTCAAAGAAATCCCAAACATCCCCGTCGTATAACGCTCCTGCAGCAATAGCTTTGGAAGAATCGATAGCAGAACCTCCCCCCACAGCGAGGATCATCTCAACCTTTTCCTTTCTTGCCAATTCAATCCCTTCTCTAACCAAAGAAAGCCTCGGATTAGGAAGAACCCCGGTCAACTCAACCCATTCAAGTCCGGCGTCTTTCAAACTCTTTTTTACCTTATCAATCAACCCCGACCGAACAGTAGACCCCCCGGAATGGTGCAACAACACTTTCTTAGCATATTGCGCCGCTTCGTCTCCCGCTTTGTTTTCCGTTCCTTTTCCAAATATTATTTTTGTCTTATTACAGTATTCAAAATTTTGCATATATCTCTCCTTGTTTATCAATTTATACTATACACATTACAAACTCAATGGTAAACTAACAATATGAACCCCGGCTTTGCAACCAGATTCTGCCGAAAATGTCTGTACAGCTCCCTCTCTGTCGAACACATGGTTCGTTTCGCTAAAATGACCTATCCTGAGTATGATATTTATGAAAGTACCGGGTATCCTAACGGGCATCCAATCGGCGCCCAGGACGCTTCCGACCGGATTGTCGCGGATATGCTGCAATACGGGCTTTACATCGACTTTGTTGAGACTTTAATAAAAGTGGAATCCGACGGCTATATGGGCAGGAAGTTCGCGCTCAGAGGTCTTGATGATGTAATAGACGATGTGCTTCAAGTCGGCTACAGTTTTGACAGTACTACAGGTCAGTTTTTTGAGGATCAAAGTCAGCAGATTACCCGTAATTGGGGGCGGCTCATCGACGGCGACGAAAGGCAGATGGCTGTTATGCGGCTCGATGTTGTAGATAATACAAAACTTGTTAAAGAAAATTCCAAACAATTAATAGATAAAACTTACGGCGAGTTCCGCGACATTGTAGAAGGAGCCGTGGTAGGCAGACTGGGTCGGCTCTGGAGCTGGGAAGGGGACGGCACTTTAGGCGCTTTTATGTTAGGTGAATACAGCCGTCTTGCGATATTCGCCGGAATGGAAATTATCAATAGAATGTACATGTTTAATAAATTAAAAAATCCTTTGAACGCGCCTCTTAAACTTCGCATTGCGGTTCATTCAGGAAATTTTATTTACTCGGATGATGAGACTGAGTGTTCAAAGTCAGATATAATCAGGAAAGCGAAAATGCTTGAATCAAAAGCGGCATGTCCGAATTCGCTGGTAATTTCCGAAAGCCTTGCGATGGCTCAGGATCAGGCTATGTTGAATATTTTCAGCGAGCCGAAGGTTGTTCCTAAATTGACGGAGAAATTCAGGATGTATCAGGTAAGTTTGGAACGAAGGTTTCAGGCAAGGTAGCCGCGGAGAATATATGGTTTATATTTTTACAAAAAAAAGCGCCGCTCTTCAAACTTTATTTCCAAAAGACACCGTGTTTGCGACATGGCCGCTTTCCAAACATTTGCCGTCTTCTTCAGATTTATCCTATATTGATGTTTCAGGATATTCTGATGAAGAATTAAAAAAAACATTGACACAGATAAAAAAAATATGTAATGACACGCCCTGGGGGATAATCGATCCTAAAGGAAGCATAAAAGATCCTGCTATGTTGATTATAGAAGGAGCGAGCGATTATCTTGGACAAGGTTATTTTAAAGACGCGAAAAAGATCGATGCTAAACGTATAGCTTCAATATCCGCGTGGCGGAAAGCGTTAATGCGTATTCCAAGTTTACAAGACGCGTTAGTGCCGGCCGCGCCTGCGGATAGTTTTTTAAGATCCGGAGTAAAACTTCCGGCTGCAAGCTCTTTTCCCGGATGGAAAAAAATGCAGTCGGGAAAGGCAATGCCGTTTTATCTTTTGTATTGTTCGCTTCAGGGAAAGACGGCTCTTGACGCGCGTCTTCAGGAAAAAGCGCTCGCCCATGTTTACAGAAAGTTTCATTCCATTCTTGTTAACAATTTTAAAGAAGGCGAAGCGCTGCTTTGGATGGACACGGGCAAAGACTGCCTTTTCTTGCTTCCTCCGAAAGCGCATTGCGTATCATCAGTTATCGGCGCCTGCATCAGTTTGATTCTTGCCGCTCCGCAGATTGTTATGGAATCGTTCGGTCTTTCCATCCCTGCGAATTTTGTTTTTGCTCTTCATTACGGAATGATCAACTATAATCCGCCAGGAAAAACCGGCACTGTTGTATGCGACGCGGTTAATTCCATTTTTCATCTTGGAGCGAGAAAAGCGGAACCCGGGCGGTTAACGATTACAGGAGCTCTTCCCGATATTTCAATTCCTTCTGTTTTACAGGATATGTTTTCTTCCTGCGGCGAGTTCGAAGGAAGAAAAATTTGGCATACAAAAAAATTCTTTTACGCAAAATCATGGTTTTAAGTGAGGTGTAGATGAGCGCTGGACGGAAAAAAGCTATTGTCTTCACATTTAAACGCGGCATTTATCCGAATGAGCAGAAACAATTTACGGAAAATGTTCCTATTACTACCTTGCTTCCTCCCGCCGGATGCAAAATGGTTTATCCGCTTTTAATGCATATGGGCGCTGTGTGTAATCCGCTTGTCGAAAAAGAACAGAAAGTTTTACTAGGAGAAAAAATCGGCGACAGCGATTCTCTTATCAGCGCGCCTGTTCATTCAAGCGTGTCCGGCGTTGTAAAAGATATCCGCCCGCATCTGACTATAATGGGTACAATTGTTAATTCTGTTATTATCGAAAACGACGGAGAATTTAAAGAACATGAATGTATCAAGCCGCGCGAAGACAGCGACGATCTTTCCAGAGAAGAAATATTAAAAATTATACGCGAAGCGGGAATTGTCGGACTTGGCGGCGCCGGATTTCCGACTCATGTGAAACTTTCTCCGCCTCCCGATAAAAAAATTGATACTGTAATTGTTAACGGATGCGAATGTGAGCCGTATCTTACAACAGACAACAGAATAATGATTGAAGAATCAAAACGCATTATTAAAGGGTTAAGGATCATTTTAAGAATAATCGGAACAGCGCGCGGCATTATAGCGATTGAGGATAACAAACACGAAGCAATCGAACATATAAAAGAGTTATGCGCAAGCATTCCTGATATTAAAGTCGCTGTTGTAAAAACAAAGTATCCCCAGGGCTGCGAGAAACAGCTTGTCAACGCGATTACAACAAGGGAAGTTCCCTCAGGCGGAATCCCCATTGATGTTGGATGCCTTGTTCACAATGTTGACACTGTAATCGCGATTCACCGCGCCATTTTCCGGGGCCGTCCTCTTATGCGAAAAGTTGTTACGCTTACAGGCGGCGCGATCAGGAACCCCGGGAATTATAAGGCGCGTATCGGTACATTGTTAAGCGATCTTGTGGAAATGGCCGGCGGTTTTAAATATAATCCCGCAAAAATTGTTGTTGGCGGTCCGATGATGGGCACAGCTATTTTTGATACGGATGTGCCGATTGTTAAAACAACAGAAGGCGTGCTTTTTCTTACCGAAGAAGAGGCGCATATTCCGCCTGAAAGGAACTGTATACGCTGCGGCAAGTGTGTCGAACGCTGTCCGTCCGGGCTTATCCCGACAGAATTAAACGCGGATATATTAAAAGAAGACGGCGAGGCGTTTATTAAACACAACGGACTTGACTGCATTGAATGCGGAAGCTGCTCTTACATCTGCCCCGCAAAGCGCCGTCTGTCTCAGGCGATTAGAACAATTAGAAGAGTGGAGCTCGCGAAGCTCAAAAATAAAGGTTAAGGACGGCAGCAGTCAGGTGAAAATAGTAATTAATCAGATAATGACAGTTTCTTCTCCGCCTCACATATACGGGACAGATACAATCGAAGCGCGTATGCGCGATGTGTTAATTGCGCTTACTCCGGCGTTTTGCTTCGCATTGTATCATTACGGAATAAAAGCTTTTTATACAACCGCGATCGCGGTGATTGCCGCGCTTTTTGCCGAATATATTTTTCAGAGAGTTATGAACAAACCCGTAACTATAAACGATTTCAGCGCGGCGATTACAGGTGTTTTACTTGCTTTCAATCTTCCGCCGGATGTTCCGTTATGGCTGCCGGCAGTTGGAAGTTTTTTCGCGATTATAGTTGTAAAGCAGCTTTTCGGCGGACTTGGATCGAACTTTGTTAATCCGGCTCTCGCGGCGAGAGCGTTCCTTCTTGCTTCCTTTCCCGTGTTAATGACAAGCTGGACTTTTATAGGCGATGTCTCAACGCCTGCCGCGCCGTTCGCGCACGCCGCTTTAGCCGAGCATGACGCGTTAACAAGCGCGACATATCTTGCCGCGGTAAAAGCGAATCCGTTATTTGTTCCGAAACTTTGCGATTACATGGCGCTTCTTTTCGGAAAAATCGGCGGCTCTCTGGGTGAAACAAGCGCGGTTGCTCTTTTAATCGGCGGAGTATACCTGCTTGTAAGAAGAATAATTAACTGGCGCATACCTGTTTTTTATATTGGAAGTTTTGCCGTCTTTGCGTATATTTTCGGACGAACAGGACTTTTTAACGGACAGCATATTTTATTTGAAGTTTTAAACGGCGGATTGATAATGGGCGCGTTTTTCATGGCGACGGATTACGCGACAAGCCCGATTACGCCGGGCGGCAAGGTTGTTATGGGAATAGGCTGCGGTCTTATTACAGTTCTTATAAGATTTTTCGGCGGATACCCTGAAGGCGTGTGTTTTTCTATCATTATAATGAATCTCTTTGTGCCGCTTATAGATAAATATATTAGACCGAAGGTTTACGGAAAAAAAATAAGGAGGCGCGCATGAATTATATAATAAAACCTGCCGTTACTCTTTTTACAGCAGCGGCCGTTGTTGTAGCGCTTTTAAGTTTTGTTCATTCGTATACTCTTGAACCTATAGAAAAGCAAAAATTTAAAACGCAGGAAGCCGCGATGAAGGTTATTATGCCGCGAGCCGCCGAGTTCCGCGAGATTCAAGTTGAAAAAACAGGCAGTATTGCCGCTGTATATGAAGCTCTTTACAGTTCCGACGCTTTAGATGATAAAATTTTAGTCGGTTATATTGTGCAGTTAGCTCCCGAAGGATACAGCGGAAAGATACATCTTATTGTTGGAATATCCATAACGGACAATATTATTACCGGAATGAGGGTACTTAGCCATACTGAAACGCCGGGGTTAGGCGCAAACGCGGTTAAAAAAAGTTTTTACAGCCGCTACGACAACAGAGACATTGTGCCTCTGGGAGTCGCGAGAAATTCTCCGGGTGAGCATGATATTCAGGCAATAACAAGTTCTACAATTACTACAAAGGCGATAACAGGCGCCGTAAACGAAGCAATAGAGTGGTATCTCAGGAGAGAAGAATGAAGTATTTTGATCTGATTAAAGACGGATTAATACGAAAAAATCCGATTTTTGTGCAGGTTCTCGCTCTATGTCCGCTTCTTGCGGTTACTACATCCGCGGTAAACGCTCTTACAATGGGGCTTGCGACAACCGCGGTAATGATTTGCGCAAGCGCGGCGATCTCCCTCTTCAGAAAAATTATACCGGACGAAATACGTATTGCAGCCGCTGTTGTAATTGTCGCAGGTTTCGTTACCGTTTTGGAACTTTTACTTGCAGCCTACGCGCCGCCTGATTTAACCGCAGCGCTTGGTATTTATATACCTCTTATTGTTGTTAATTGCATCCTTTTCGCGCGTCTTGAATCATTCGCTTCCAAAAATAAAATTTTCCCGTCTATAGTTGACGCAATAAGCATGGGATTAGGTTTTACTTTAGGTTTGTTTGTTGTCGGCGTAATCAGGGAATTTTTAGGCGCCGGATCTGTTTTTGGAATTGAGCTTTTACACGATGAAAATTCGCATGTGCTTATCATGGTAATGCCCGCAGGCGCTTTCTTTACATTAGGTGTAATCATCATGATCCGCAAGCACTTCCAGCTGCTTCGCCTTAATAATAAAAAGAGGATAAAAAAATGAAAGAAATGTTTTTTATACTTATCGGCGCTATTTTTATAAACAACTATGTTCTTGTCCAGTTTTTAGGAATGTGCCCGTACTTCGGCGTTTCAAAAAAAACAGAAACCGCTCTTGGCATGGGTCTCTCCGTAATGTTTGTAATGACTCTTTCTTCTATAATGACATTTTTATTCTACGAATATATTTTAATACCATTAAACATTACATATCTTCGCACTTTAGTATTTATTCTGATAATCGCTTCGATTGTGCAATTTGTCGAAGTGTTTATGAAAAAAATGCTTAAAACGCTTTATACAATGCTTGGCGTTTATCTTCCATTGATTACTACAAACTGCGTAATAGTCGGCGTTGCTTTAATCAATATTAAAAATGAGTACACATTTATCGGTTCAGTTGTAAATAGCATCGGCGCGGGGGCGGGATTTACGCTTGCGATATTGCTGCTTGCGGCAATCCGCGAAAAGTATGAAAACAATCCCGATGTTCCTGAAATATTTCAGGGCTTTCCTCTTGCGTTATTTTCCGCGGGGTTAATGAGTATTTCCTTTATGGGATTTTTGGGGTTGAAATGATAGAAGCGATAATAGGAATTGAGTTAAACAGTATTTTATTTCCGATTATAAGCGTCGGCGGTCTTGCGCTCGTTTTTGGAATAATTCTCGGCCTTTCAGCAAAAAAATTCGCCGTAGAATCAGATCTAAAAGTAGATAGAATTATTAATGTTCTGCCGGGGGCGAACTGCGGCGGCTGCGGTTTTCCCGGCTGCTCTGTGTTCGCGGAGCGTGTTGTTAAAGGGCAGGCGAGTGTAAGAGGCTGTCCGCCGGGAGGACGTTCCGCCGCGGATGCCATCGCTGAACAATTAGGCGTCGATTCGGTGCCGGAATTCCGCAAGGTAGCGTTCATTAAGTGCAACGGGTCGAACGATAACATTAAAAGAAATTATGTTTACGACGGCCCGAAGAGCTGTGTCTCTGCGTCCCAGCTCGCCACAGGCGGAAATAAAACCTGCACATACAGCTGTATTGGTCTTGCAAGCTGTAAAAACGCCTGTCCCTTCGGCGCGATTAAAATGGTAGACAGTATAGCTGTAGTTATCGAAGAAAAATGCAGCGCCTGCGGAAAATGCGTAAAAGTCTGCCCTAAAAAATTGATAGAAATAATCCCAAACAACAGCGCTGTGCGCGTCTTGTGCAACTCGCATGATAAAGCGAAAGCGGTAAGAGAAAACTGCCGCGCAGGATGTTTCGGCTGTTCGCTCTGTCAAAAAGTCTGCAAAGAAGGAGCGATCACAGTTGTAGATAATATCGCGCATATTAATTACGAAAAATGCACGATGTGCATGGAGTGCGTTAATAAATGCCCGTCCAAAGCAATTAAGGTATTCGGGTAAAAATACATGAACGCGACAAGCCTTACGGAAACAATAGAAAACAGAAAAAATAAAATTGTCGATGAATTATCAACAGAGTATTCTTTAAATCGCATAACGATAGAAGAATATGAAAGGCTTATAAAATACAGTCAAGATATTGAAACTGAGAAAGAACTTGTTATTTTTGAGAAAATAGTTAAGGAACATATAGCGCCCGTTACGCAGGACAGCGCTCCTAAGAATAATAAAAAAGAGCTGCCATCAAAGATAAGACAGGATTGCTTTACACTGTTATCTTCCAGAAAAACAACAGGACCGATGTCGAGCGGAACTTTCACGACCATTCTGGGAGAGCATAAATTAATTTTAACTGAAGATGATCTTATAAACGATAAAACTGTTTTAAATGTATCGGTTTTACTTGGAGAGATGATTATACAAATACCTCCGAATGTAAGCGTAATTAATAAAACTATTCCGCTGCTTGCGAATGTTATTTCACCTGATACCGGCAGAAATAATCCTAAAAAGATAGTGATTAAGGGAAGCGTTCTGTTAGGTGAGATAAAATTCAAAATAAAGTAACAGCTCTAGTTTAATCCTGTATAATTTCTTCGCTCTTTTTTATCATTGCGGCGTAAATGCTGCTGATTAATCCTAATACGGCGGACATTGTAAACAGCGCTTCGATTCCTGCTGTTTTCCATATCCATCCGCCTAAAAGGGCGATAAACACGCTGAAGATATGATTCACCGAAATGCCGGTTGATAGGGTAGCAGTTACCTCTTCGCGGTTGGAAGAGATGCGCTGAACATACACGTTATTCGCCATGCTTGCAACGGAGATGATTTGATCCAGCACAAAATTGGCGCAGACAACAATGAACGCAATGTGAATTGGGAATAATCTGTGCGAAAAACCGTACAAGAGGCAGACTATAACTAATATGAGGGTATCCGCTACCATTACTACCTTGTATCCAACTTTGTCGATTAGTTTACCGATTAACGGACTGCAGATCATACAGCAGGCTGCGCAGATTGCCATCAGTATTGATATAATTGACGGGTCTGCTCCGTAATGAAGAATTAAAACATACGGAGCAAAAGTTAGAAATATTTGTTTTCGCGAGCCGTAAAAAATTTCCATAATGTAATATTTTTTAAATTTCTTCGCAAAGTAAAAACGCTGCCGCGGCGCTTTTAAAGTTGTTTCTTTTAACGCTGCCGCAACCATTGCCGCCGCGACCATCAGCGCTGTTGCAATGCCGAATACAATTCTGTAACCTGTCAGATCAAGTCTTCCGTGGCCATTTTTCCTAAGATAGAAAAATATTCCCGTAACAAGCATGAAACCCAGTATGCTCCCAAGCTGTCCAATAGAAGCGGATATTCCAAGAGAAGCCCCCGTCTTTTCCCGTTTTGCAAGTTCCATTGCAATTGTGCTTCGCACAGGCATTATAATATGCTCTCCTGTGCTGAATATAACCATAAAAAAGACAACAATTATTTTTATCATGAGCGTTTCAATACAGCTTGTTACAAAAATTCCGGCAAGCCCCGCTGCCATCAGGGCGATACCGATTTTAAATACGCGTGAATCTGCGAATTTGTACATCAGCGCAAGGATAAAAATTAAAAGCAGCCCCGGCATCTCACGGAAGAATTCCACTATTCCCCTCTCGAATGAATCAATTTTTAATATGTCCGCAAGGTAATTGTTTTGAACTCCGTGTTTTAACCCAATCGCTATTCCAAAGAGAATGAGAACGCTTAAAAACCGCCCAACCTTAGCGTCAGCGCGGTAAATGTTATCAAGAAAAACAGGCCGTTTCATTTTTACCATAAGCTCCTTCTTCTTATAATTTCCGCTGTTTCAAAATCATTATTACCGCATTCTACCCAATTAACATCAGGAAGATTTTTAAAAAATGTAATCTGCCTTTTCGCGTAACGTCTGCTGTTCTGCGCGATCAATGCCTGTACGCCGTCAATGTCTTGCGAAAGCCGCCAGAGGCGAGGAGCTTGTGAATCCTCGATAAAAAATTCTCTATAACCGATTGCTCGTAAACCGGGATCGTTTGGAGTATATCCCTTTTCATAGAGTGACTTTACTTCATCGGGTAAACCTTGTTTAAACATTTGCGCGCAGCGCAAATTGATTCGGTTGTATAACTCTTCTCTGGGCCGCGAAAGCCCGATGATGATAAAGCGAAAATTATTCCGCGTACTGTCCGCATTGTTGTCTTTTGAATTTATTTCAAAAGACGAAAGCGGCTTACCGCAGGAGCGGTAAACTTCCAGAGCGCGTAACATTCGATATTCATCATTAATGTGAATACGCGCTGCGCTAACAGGATCGCAAACCGCGAGCTCTTCCATAAGAGTGGACGCTCCTTTTTCAAACAATTCAACTTTTAACTGCTCCCGCACTTCCCTGTTTGAAGGCGGCGCTTCGCTTAATCCCATTATAAAATTTTTTAAATAGAACCCAGTTCCGCCGGATACGACAGGCAGGTTGCCGCGTGAGGAGATTTCAATGCAGGCTTCACCGGCAAGGCGGACAAAATCACCTGCGTTAAACTGCTCGGACGGCTCGCGGATATCGATTAAGTGGTGGGGTAGGCGGTTAATCTCATCAGCCGAAGGCTTGGCGGTGCCGATGTCCATACCTCGGTAGACCTGCATTGAATCGGCTGAAATAACCTCAGCACGCATTCCTGCTGGAATGCCGCCGTTTGAGGAATTAAAAAGTTCAAGAAGAATGCCCGTTTTCCCGGAAGCTGTCGGCCCAAAGAGGATTAAAACCGGGTTTTGGTCGGTTTTCATGGAATTTGGAAAGGATTATTCGGCTTCCAGACGGAATTGAACTTCCTGGGTAAAAACCTGCAGAGCGGCAAGGGCGACCATTTTGCCGTCCCAATCATCTTTTTCGTCTTTTTCCATCACTGAAGAAAGCTGGTACGCCCTGCGCGAGGCCGCCGTGGTTACTTCGTACATATTGTCACCGTATTCGATGAGGTCTTTTAAAGGGAATATCATGCTTTGGATTATAGTAAATTTGGCCATTCTTTGTCTAGTGGGAAACCATAATATAGTGTACAATAATACAAAGGAGAAAATATGGCTCAAAAAATCAGTATGTTAAATAAAGTTGATAGTAAGACAGTCGACAAATATAGCGATAAAGGTATTAAACTTCAAATAGCTTCCAAACTGGATTTTAACATTAATGTAGCCGGAACAGATTTTAATGATCTTGAAGAAGCTATAATTTATGCGTATAGATGCGGATTGGCGTCTATGAGCTCTGAACAATCAAAAAAAGGCAAAGAAGGCATTGGCGTGGTTGATCAGGATGAACTTTATAAAATATTAAAGGAAGGTCATTCTATTGTGCATAAAGCCGACTTTTTAAGGGAAATAGCAAAAGAATGGTTCCCCATAGAACTGCACAGCGAAAAGAAGATTAAAACTGTTCATCTAGAATTAGTCGAACTCGCTGATTTCTTAGAGAAATAATTTTTAAAACTAATTTAACTTAAAAAAACATTTTCTCCAAATAGACCGTTAGTCCTTCTTCAAGACTGGAACCGTAAATTAAATCTGCCGCGTCGCGGATGCTTTCTCTGGCGTTTTCAGGGGCGCAGGCAAAACCGGCAACCGAAAACATCGGCACGTCGTTTTCTTCGTCGCCGAAGGCGATTACTTCTTCTGGTTTTAGACCCCTGTGTTCCATGGCAATTCTTAAGCCCTCGCCTTTTGAAACACCTGCGTTGATGATTTCTAAAAATGTGGGGTAACTGCGCATAACGCTGATTTTATCTCCGAAACGATCCTTCATTCTTTTACGGACTTCGTCATGAAGGCTTGGGTCTGCTATAAACATCCCCTTGATGCAGCCGTTAATCGGCAGGGCGGCGACGGTTTTTAAATCTTTTACAACAGGCGTAATGCCGGTGTGGTTTTTATACATTTGCGCTTCGCTGCCGTAACTTTCAATAACAAGAGCTTCCCAAATCTGTTTGGGATCTTCTTTTCCCGTATCCGGAGAAATGCCTGCCGGAAGGTAGACCTGATAATGAATCCCAAGTTCGCGGGCAATGTCTGTTCCAAAGTCTACAACTTCCATATTTATACAATTTGTATGTAATATTTTTCCCGCGGGGACATCCGCGACTTCAGCGCCGTTAAAAAACACCATCGGTCCTTCCGCGCCGATTGCGCTGCGATATTTTTCTGCCGATTCAATCGCTCTTCCTGTCGATATAATTATATGCATTCCCTTGCTGACCAGAGTTCTCAGGCAGTCTCTTGTACGCCTCCCAAGTACCCCTTGCGGCAGCAAGGCAGTGCCGTCTAAATCAATAGCCAGCCCTTTTATCATTTTAGGCTCGTAATGTCTTCTCATATTGAAAATTATACAAGGGCGGCAGAGAGTTATCAACAGATATAAATTGCTTAAAAATCCGATATATTGTATAATTTCTGTGCCTGGGAGAACACATGAAAGTTGTAACATTCGGTGAAATAATGCTTCGTCTCGCGCCTGAAGGGTATTTGAGGTTTACTCAAGCCGTTTCCTACGGCGCGATTTACGGCGGCGGAGAGGCAAATGTCGCTGTTTCACTTGCCGGTTTCGGTATGGATGCCGCTTTTGTAACAAAACTTCCAAAACATGAAATTGGACAGGGAGCGGTTAACAAATTAAGAGAGTTCGGCGTGGATACTTCATCTATAATTCGCGGCGGCGATAGAGTAGGGATTTATTTCCTTGAAAAAGGCGCGTCCCAGCGTCCGTCCAAGGTGATTTATGATCGCGCCCACTCGGCGATTGCGCAAGCTGTGCCTGCCGATTTTGATTGGGATAAAATTTTAACCGGAGCGGACTGGTTCCATTTTACGGGGATCACTCCTGCGCTTTCGGACAGCGCGGCGGAAATTTGCATGGCTGCGTGCAAGGCGGCGAAAGGCAAGGGTATTACAGTTTCCTGCGACATTAATTACAGGGCGAATCTTTGGACGCGCGAAAAAGCCGGAGAGGTGATGTCCGGTTTAATGAAGTATGTTGATATTTGCGTCGCGAACGAGGAAGATGCCGCCGATGTTTTCGGCATAAAGGCATCCGGCAGCGATGTAACAACCGGTAAAATCAACCATGAAGGCTACAAGGAAGTCGCCGCCGCGCTTATTAAAAAATTCGGTTTTAAACAGACTGCGATTACGTTAAGGGAATCGGTTTCAGCTAACGATAATAATTGGGCGGCAATGTTATATACCGGAAACGATTATTACTTTTCTAAAAAATACGCTGTTCATATAGTAGACAGAGTCGGCGGCGGTGACAGTTTCAGCGCGGGGTTTATTTATGCGAACCTTCAGGGGATGCCTTCTCAGGAGGGGTTGGAGTTTGCCGTCGCGGCAAGCTGTCTTAAGCATACAATCGAAGGCGACTTCAATCTTGTTTCGGCGGATGAGGTTAAAAAACTTGCGGCAGGCAATGCGTCTGGAAGGGTACAACGGTAAAAGATGGTTGATATTATTAAAGAACAAAGAGAAAAAAATCTTCACCGCCTCTTTCATGCTGTAAATACCACCGCGCGCATTTTGTTAGCCGCCATGGAGGACGAAACTTTCGAAGCCAGCGTTCTGGAAGGCATGAGCATTATCGCCCATTGCCTCGATTTTGACCGCGGCTACATTTGGCAGAACGAAGTGAGAGACGGCGTTCTCCATTATGCGATGCGTTTTGAATGGCAGAATGACACAGGGCGCAGGCTAAACCCTGTCGAGAATAAAGCGGTTTATCCGTATTCTGATATTCCTCAGTGGGAATCGAAATTTTCAAACGGCGAGTGTGTAAACGGCCCTTTAAGCGATCTGAGTCAGGAAGAACAGGACAGGCTTAAGATTCACGGCATGAAATCCGTTTTTGCTGTTCCTGTTTATATGCAGGATTCTTTCTGGGGATGGGTAAGTTTTGATGATTGCATCGAAGAGCGGACTCTTGCCGACGACGAGTTAAGCATCCTTCGTTCCATCAGTTTAATGATGGTAAACGCGATATGCCGGAATGAACAGGTATGCAAGATACAAGAAGAAAACAATTTAAAAAATTCGCTTCTAAATACTGTAAACAACGCCGCGTCCCTTCTGCTTCAATCCGAAGCCGGCGAGTTTGAAAATGTTTTACTGCGCAGTCTTGGTATGCTCAGTAAGGCCGCTAATGCCGATCGCGTTTATATTTTCAGAAATTATTCAGATAACGGTAAATTGCACTGTTCGCAGCTTTATGAATGGTCGGATGCCGGTGAGCCTTTGCAGGATAGCAGTTATACTAAAAATGTTTGTTACGAGGATAATCTTCCCGGTTGGGAAGAAACGCTTTCAAGCGGGAATTGTATTAACAGCATGGTTTACGATTTAGACGATCGTATAAAAGCGCGGTTAACGCCTCAGAAAATATTATCAATATTGGTTGTGCCTGTTTTCCTTAAAGACCTTTTTTGGGGGTTTGTCGGTTTTGATGACTGCCACCACGAAAGAGTGTTTACTGAAAGCGAAGAATCGATACTGCGATCGGGAAGCCTTTTAATCGCTCATGCGATGCTTCGCAATGATTTGACTTTGGGTATTTGCTCAACCGCCTCCGCGCTTGAAAAATCGCTTGAAGAAGCTCAAGCGGCAAGCAAGGCGAAGGGTAATTTCCTTTCCAACATGAGCCATGAAATGCGCACTCCTATGAACGCGATCATCGGCATGACGCAAATTGGTAAATCCGCAGCGGCATTGGAAAAGAAAAATTACGCGTTCGATAAAATCGAAGGCGCTTCGAATCATCTTTTGGGCGTTATAAATGATGTTCTTGATATGTCTAAAATTGAATCCGGAAGATTTGATCTCTACAACTCGGTTTTTAGTTTTGAGAATATGATGCACAAAGCGATTAGCATGACAAATTTCAGGCTGGAAGAAAAAAAGCAGCATTTTTCACTGTATATTGATTCTGAAATTCCAAAATCGCTTTCCGGCGATGAGCAGAGGATCATTCAGGTAATCACAAATCTTTTAATTAACGCGGTAAAGTTTACGCCTGAAGAAGGATCGATCTCGCTCAAAGCGCATTTTGACGGCGAAGAAAACGGCGGATATAGAATTAAAGTTGAAGTGAAAGACACCGGAATCGGAATCAATAAAGAACAGCAAGAAAAACTTTTCTCTACGTTCGAACAAGCCGAGAGCAGTATCTCGCGGAAATTCGGCGGTACGGGGCTTGGGCTCGCGATTTGCAAACGTATCCTCGGATTAATGAACGGAAAAATATGGTGCGAATCTGAAGTTGATAAAGGTTCCACTTTTATTTTTACCGTTCTGTTAAGACGATGCGATGATAACGCGCAAATAGACGAGCCGCTTTTGTTAGACGAAGAAATAACAGGCGATATTAAAGATTCATTAAAAGGCTGTTGTATTTTGATGGCAGAAGATATGGAAATAAACCGCGAAATTGTAATTACTCTTTTAGAACCGTTTGAAGTTGAAATTGACTGCGCGAAAAACGGCGCGGAAGCTGTTAATATGTTCAAGAGTAATCCCGATCGGTACGATATTATTTTAATGGATATGCAAATGCCTCAGATGGACGGCCTTGAAGCGACGCGTATCATCCGCAGTTTGGATATTCCACAAGGAAAAAAGATTTCCATAATTGCGATGACAGCTAACGTTTTTAAAGAAGACGTTCAAAAATGTCTTGATTCAGGCATGAACGCGCATATTGGAAAGCCGATGAATTTAAAAGATGTGATTGATATGTTAAAATGCTATTACATCGAAAAACAGTTAAATCTGTTGCAACAATAAATTATATCGGTAAAAGTAAAACTGATAATCCGCATAAAAGAATCGCAGAACCGGCGAGGGCGTGCGCGTATCTTTCCAGTTTATTAATTTTTAAAAGTTGAAAACCTTTAATGCCAAGAAGCGTCATTAAAAGCATAACGCTGATTGTAACAACAGAAAAACTTACTGTTACCAAAACAAGCGTAAAGATATTCATTGTCGCGGCAGGGTACATTAAAAGCGGAATCAACGGCTCGCAGGGGCCCAGTATAAAGAAAATAAATAAACCCCAAAATACATTTCCCTGTTTTTTAGAATTATGCTGATGTTCCGATTCATCGTGCGTGTGCGCGTGAATGATAGTCTGCCCGTCTTGTCCTATGTGGGTATGAGTTTTATTTTTTAATGCTTTTTTTATTCCGTAGATGGTATAAATCAATCCGAATGCGATTAATACATAAGTGGCGATTGTTCCGCGTTTATCTTCAATGTCAACTAACGATGTTATTCCTGCGGACAGCGCGACTCCGGCAAAGCCCAGAATAACGGAGCCCAGAACGTGTCCGAATCCGCATAATAGCACAACATATACAGTTTTTCTAAGCGTCCAATTGTTTGCCTTGCTTAGCGCGATAAATGGCACATAATGATCAACTCCGATAAGAGTATGAATCACCGCGATTGAAACCGCCGTGCCTAATAAAATTCCCGATTCCATAATCAAATATTTTTTTCCTTGTATATGCCAATTAAATCATAAACCGCCGCGCTTGCCAAGACCGCGAGATCTTCGGGCGCAAACCATGTCTTTGCCGTTTTGTCAAAAAGTATGTTTCCGTCCGAAGGAAACTCGTCATCTCCTTTCCATATAATAAAAGTTAGCGGAAGGTACGGAAGCGCGTTTATCGTAACAGACGCGTCGCCGTGAGAGGCAATCTGTCCGCCAAGCGCCGTGCCAATCTCGATCAATTTTTTTGTCTCTTTTTCAAAACATCCAACCAAAGGTTTAACAGCTCTCTTGTAAAAGTTCGGCTCGTAAAAAAGAGCAGGAGCTACTTCCCTGTACGCAATGAGCTGCCCTGACATTTTTTTTGCGCCGTTCGCTGTCAGATAATGAAGCCATAATATTTTTTGGGTAACAGAAGCGCTTGAAAGAGATCTTTCTTTGTTAAGCCACGGTAATATATACTCTCCGTTTTCGTAACGCGCGCCGCAAGCTTCGCAAACATCTTCAGGTTTTAATTGCGAAAGACGCTGCGAGGCAAGGTCTATTGCATCATCGTATCCCATTTACGCCTTCTATTTATTGATTTTTATGTAATTATGATACATAATAATCTATCTTTTTTCGAGGGAGTATAAAATGGCAAGACAAAAAATCACGGAAGCGCTTAAATCTGGTAAAACATTGATATCAGACGGCGCTTGGGGGACTTTTTTACATATTAAAGGATTAAAACCGGGCGAATGTCCCGAATTATGGTGCATCGACAGGCCGTCCGACGTTTTGGATGTGGCAAAGAGCTATATCGAAGCCGGAGCCGACATGGTAGAGACCGACAGCTTCGGCGGCAGCAGTTTCAAACTTGCCCATTACGGGCTTGCCGACAGAGCGGCGGAAATTAACGAGGCTGCCGCTAAAATTTCCCGGCAGGCGGCAGGCGACAGCAAATGGGTAATCGCTTCAATCGGCCCGACAGGCAAAATGCTTGTTACCGAAGAAGTAACAGAAGAAGAACTTTACGAAGCGTTTAAAACTCAGGCTGTCGCGTTTGAAAAAGGCGGAGCTGACGCCGCTTGCATCGAAACAATGAGCGATATCGAAGAAGCGTGTCAGGCTGTAAAAGCCGTTAAAGAAAATACAAAACTGGAAGTTATCTGCACATTTACATTTGAAAAAACCGTGCAGGGCGAATACAGGACAATGATGGGCGTCGATCCCATCGCCGCGATGAACGCGGTAATCGCAGCCGGCGCGGATGTTGTCGGCGCGAACTGCGGCAACGGAATCGAGCGTATGATCGAAATCGTTAGCCAGATGCGCGCCGTTAACAAAAATATTCCAATTCTTGTTCACGCAAACGCCGGGCTACCCAAAAATGTCGCAGGCGAAGTTGTGTTCCCCGAATCGCCGCAGGACATGGCGGCTCTCGCGCCGAAACTCGCCGCCGCAGGAGCAAACATTATCGGCGGCTGCTGCGGAACAACGCCTGCGCACATCATGTCGATGAAAGAAGCGTTATCAAAATAAATAAGGAGACATATTATGATGAAGACAAAATTTTTATCAACGGCAATCGGCTCAATGCCTTTTGAAGATCCCACGTACGCGGTCGGCGTTTCGTTAAAATCAATGGATGCGCCAATCTGGCCTCAGCTTCCGCGCCTTGGCTTATTGGAGCAGATGGAAGTTCAGTATTCGGAGAATATTCCCTGCGCCGTTATTGACGCTGAAAAGAACAGAATGTTTTTTCAGACCGATGTTGACTACTCGGAAAAGTTCGCCGAGTTTTACGAAGCCTATATGACGGCGGCTGACGAGGGCGGAACAAAAGATTTTTCTTCCATGTTAATAAGCGAAAAATATTCCAAAGGCATTTACGCGATGTTAAAAGCGGTAAAAGATAAGGGTAAACAGCCGTGGCTCAAAGTGCAGTCAACAGGCCCTATCACCTTCGCGCTTTCTATTGTAGACGAAAACAAACGCGCATTGTATTACAACGAAGAGTTCCGCGATGTTATCGTTAAATCTATTTGCGCAAAGAGCAGATGGCAGATTCAGCAGTTTAAGCCGTTTTCAGATAACATTATCTGTTTTATAGATGAGCCTATTTTATCCGCTTTCGGAAGCTCCACTTACGTTTCCGTAAAACGCGAAGATGTTGTAAGTATTCTCAATGAAGTAATCGAAGCCATTCACGCCGAAGGCGGAATTGCAGGTATTCACTGCTGCGGAAACACAGAATGGAGTATTCTTATTGACGCTGGCGTTGACATTGTAAACTTTGACGCCTTTGAATACGGCGACACAATCGCAATTTACGCCGACAGCGTAAAACAACATCTGCAAAAAGGCGGAACTTTAGCGTGGGGAGTTGTGCCGACATCCGAAAAAATCCGCGAGCAGACAGCCCAGTCTCTTGAAACGCAGTTAGAAAAAGTGATGGATAATCTTGCTTCCAAAGGAATCGACAAAAACTTAATTACAGAACAGGCAATTATTACCCCTTCCTGCGGAACCGGCTCGTTGGCTGTTGAAGACGCGGAAAAAGTATTCTCGCTCATGGCGGAATTAACCAAGCGGATGAAAGAGAAATACAAATTTTAATGAAAATTGCGGTTTCGGGAAAAGGCGGCGTAGGTAAATCCACTGTTTCGGCGGCTATTGCTTTGACTCTTGCAAAAAAAGGGCAAAGAGTTCTTGCGCTTGACGCCGACCCCGACGCTAATCTTGCCGCAAGCCTTGGCATTTCGAGTAATGTAAAAATTACACCAATCTCCAAGCAAATTGAACTTATCGAGGAACGCACAGGCGCGAAAATTGAACAGTATGGACAGGTATTTAAATTAAACCCCGAAGTCGGAGATGTAGCAGAAAGGTTCGCGTATTCACATAACGGTGTTGAACTTATTGTGCTTGGCGCTGTTAAACGCGGCGGAGGCGGGTGCGCCTGCCCGGAAAACATTTTTATTAGAGCGCTTGTAAACGACCTTGTGCTTTATAAAAACGAAACGCTCATCATGGACATGGAAGCGGGTATTGAACATTTGGGCAGGGCGACTGTAACAGGCGTTGATGTAATGATTATCGTAGTGGAGCCGGGTCAGCGCTCGCTTGACTGCGCGAAGACTGTTATCAAAATGTCTGAGGAAATTGGTTTAAATAAATTTGTGATTGTTGCCAATAAAATTACAAATGATGATGATAAAAGATTTATCACAGAAGAATTCTCGCAAAGGACGCGGAGTTTCGCAGAGGACGCAAAGGGGGAATTAGATTTGTTTTTTTTACCGTACTCCGATAAAATTCGCAATGCAGACAGAGACGGAATTTCGGCATTAGATGGAATGGGTGAAGAAGAAGTCAATATTATTGAACAGTTGATAGACACATTAAATCAATGACGAAAAGGTAGCTTTTTTGATAAAAATTTGTATCTAGCCGGTGAAAGTTTTACCGCAAGTTCTATTGGCAGTTCCTATACTGTTCTGCCGGTTAGCAGAAACGGTTATGGCAGGCCCTCGCGGTAGAATATTTTTGTAATACTTGTGGACTCTGCGGCTTTAAAATATTAAACTAAAAACATGAGTAAACTAATCGCGATAACCGGAAAAGGCGGCGTTGGCAAAACTACCATCTCCGCCTTGATTATAAAAAATCTTATTGACAGCGGTAAAACGCCTGTACTTGCGATTGACGCAGACCCTAACAGCTGTCTTGACGCCGCTCTTGGCGTAACCGTTACAGACACAGTCGGCAGAGCGAGAGAGAACGCGCGCGCTTCGGTTGGGGCGAACGCCGGAGTGAGCACCCGTGAACTTTTACGGTTAAAACTGGAAAGCGCGCTTGTTGAAGCGAAAGGTTTTGATCTTATCGCGATGGGAAGGCCGGAGGGGGAAGGCTGCTACTGTTATGCGAATAATATTTTAAGAGAGGTAATAGCGGAGATTTCTTCCAGTTATCCGTTTGTTGTTCTGGACAATGAAGCGGGGCTTGAAAATCTTTCGCGGCGCATTGTTCAAAAAGTTGACACGCTTGTGTTAGTTTCGGATGCGTCAAACTCCGGGCTTCAAACCTTGATTCGGCTTTATGAACTTGCAAACGAAATGAAAATGTCTTACGGCAAATTGGCGCTTGTGATAAATAAATTGCGAAGCGAAAAACAGCCGGACAGAATCGAAGAAATACGCAGTAAAACCAAAGCGGACATTGTAATATGCCTCCCCGATGATGATGAGGTTGCAGTTTTCGCGGAAAACAACAGATGTTTTCTACAGATTTCTGATTCAAACCCCGTTTACAAAAAAATAATTGATATTTTTTAGCTCTTTTTTATTCATATATTGACACACAGACATATATGAAGCATTATTTAAAAAAAAGGAGTTAATTATGAAAAAGGTATTCATTACCATCTGTTTGTATTTATTAATTTTCAGCCTGATACTAACCGGCTGCGGCGAGAAAGCCCAGACCATTAAAATCGGATTTAACATTCCATTAACCGGAAACTCGCCGAAACTTGGCGAAAGCGCAAGAAACTCAGGAGAGCTGGTTAAAAAACAAATCAACGATGCAGGCGGCCTAGATGTAAACGGAATTAAATATAAGGTTGAATTTATTTATGCTGACAACGAGCTGAAACCTGAATCTGCCGTGCAGGCTGCGCTGCGCCTGATCGAGCAGGACAGCGTAGTGGCGGTTGTTGGCCCTGTCGGTTCCGGCCGCGCCATTCCGGCAGGACAGATCAGCAATGATCATAAGGTTCCCATGATTTCCCCCTGGGCGACAAATCCCGATGTAACTATTAATAGGCCGTATGTTTTCAGGGCATGTATTCTCGATCCTGTGCAAGCTCCTGCCGGTGTGCGTTTCGCCGCTCAGCAGTTCCCGAACATTACAAAGGCAGCGGTACTCTACAATGTAGAAGATGATTATTCCTACGGCCTCGCGCAGTTGTTCAGAGACAACTGGATAAATCGTTATGGATCGGGATCGATAGCCGCTTATGAAAGCTGCGGCGAGAATGATAAAGATTTTTCTGTTCAATTAACCAGAATTGTAAATAGCGGCGCTGAAATTCTCTATCTGCCGATTTATTACAACATTGTAGCTCTCGTTGTCCCTCAAGCAAGAAATTTGGGATGGGGCGACAGGCCGGTGCTTGGAAGCGATTCGTGGGGTTCTTCGGATATTGTTACCCTGAGCAATAACGCTGTCAGGGGATATTACTTTACAGATCACTTTGCCGCAGAAGGCGCGACAGGCATTACAAAAGAATTTATCGATCAATACAAAGCCGCTTATAATGAAACTCCCGACAGCGTCGCCGCTCTTACCTACGATTCTGCTAAAATTGTCCTTCAGGCTGTTGTAAATGCCGGTGTTACGGGAAATTTGCGTAAAGACAGGGAAGCTGTTAAAGACGCTATTATAGCTCTTAGAGATTATCCAGGCGTTACAGGCAGCATGACATTTAACGCCAACGGCGATCCTGATAAAACCGCTGTTGTTGTGCGGATTGGAGACTCAGGAGAGTTTATCTTTACAACTAACATGAAGTAGGTTGGGATAACGCGGTATGCTTGGAACGCTTTTACAGAATGTTTTTAACGCTCTACAGTGGGGAAGTTTTTATTCAATAATCGCTCTCGGCTATTGCCTTGTTTACGGCGTGCTGCGGTTTATCAATTTTGCCCATGGCGATATTTTTATGACCGCCTCCTACATCGCCTTTTTTATCGCGACTGCTTTTATTAGTTTGTTAACAGGCGGCACAGTTGCGGTGTTTATCATCACCCTTGTGCTGACGATGGCGGCGACAGCTCTGTTAGGCGTTTCTATTGAACGTATAGCGTACTGGCCGCTCCGACAAAAAGGCGTGAACCGTCTTTATGTTGTTATTACCGCTCTTATGGTGGGGTTCATACTTGAATACGGCAATCTGGCTCTTCTTGGAGCAAGCGCCAAGCGTTTCCCGGATATCATTAAAGAAAAAATCTGGACATTCGGCCCTGTAATAATTACCAATCTGAAAGTGCTTGTAATAGCCGCAGCATTTATTGTATTCGCGATCTTGCAATTTATCGTAAAGAAAACAGTTCTTGGAATGTCCATGCGCGCAATTTCGAATAACAGGTTTGCAATTCCTCTTATGGGAATACCGGTTAATAAAATCATCACCTTTACCTTCGCGCTTGGCTCAAGCCTTGCGGCGGTGGCGGGGATTCTTTTCGGTATGTCCTATCCGGTATTAAGCCCGCTGATGGGGATGATTCTGGGCTGGAAAGCTTTTATCGCCGCAGTTGTAGGCGGCATAGGCGACATCAGGGGCGCTTTTTTCGGCGGCTTCATGCTCGGCTTTATAGAAATTTTTATAGTAGCTTTTTTTCCGTCCAGTTTTAAGGATTTGGTGTCATTTCTTATCCTTCTGATTATTTTAGTGCTGAAACCCACCGGTTTCTTCGGCACTGCAAGAAGCACCAAAATATAGGAGCCCATGTGACCAAAAAATATAAAATGCTGATGTTAGGCGCTCTTTTCTTCGCAGTTCTGACAGTGGCGCTTTCAATGTTAGGTGTCATTAATCAGTATATCCAGACTGTGCTGATGTCCATCGGCATTAACATCATATTTGCTTCAAGCCTTAATATCGTAAACGGTTATATGGGGGAATTTTCTTGCGGCCACGCTGGTTTTATGGCGGTGGGAGCGTATACATCATCGGTGCTGTCGCTGATTCTTTTTACGGATAATCACATTATCGGCGCGGCGCTTCTTCCGGCATGGACAAGCGTTTTTCTTTTCCCTGTTGTGATAATCGTCGGAGGCATTTTTGCCGCGCTCGTCGGGCTGATTGTGGCAATCCCTTCATTTAAAACACGCGACGATTATTTGGCGATAATCACTATCGCGGCGAATTTTATCATTATAGCCGCCATTAATAATTTAAATATTGTCGGCGCAAGCCGCGGGCTTATGGGAATGAAGGCGACTCTGTTCGCTATGGAAGATGTTATTTCGCTTCCCTGGATTTTAATTTGGGTGATGGTTTTTGTTGTGGTTTGTGTCGGGCTTATTAAACGGCTGATGGGCTCTGTTATGGGCAAAGGCATATCAGCTATACGGTATGATGAAGTAGCCGCTGAGATCATGAGCGTCAATACAAACAGGATTAAACTTCTTGCCTTTATGTTTTCTTCAGGCCTTGCAGGGATCGCGGGCGGCCTGTTCGCGCATATGCTGGGTTTTATTAATCCTGCATCATTCAATATTATGAAATCTACCGAAGGTATGGTTATGGTATACCTCGGAGGCATGGGCTCGCTTTCAGGCTCTGTTCTTTCCGCGGTCTTTTTTACTTTTCTGCTTGAAGCTCTGCGGCCTCTGCAGATACTCAAATGGGTAATGATTCCGCTATTGCTTATTCTCGTTATGCAGTGGAGGCCGGAAGGGATCATGGGCCATAGGGAACTGCCTGAGATTTACTCTCTCCTCAAGAATAAATGGAATACTTTCAGGCTCGCAAGGAAAATAAATGGAAAAGTATCTTGAGATAAAAAACCTAACCCATCGTTTCGGCGGGCTTGAAGCTCTGACCGATCTCAATTTATATCTTGAGAAGGGTGAGATTGCCGGTCTTATCGGGCCAAACGGCGCAGGAAAAACAACTGTCTTTAATTTAGTAAGCGGTTTTTATGTGCCGACTCAGGGTGACATACTTGTTCAGGGTAAAAGGATCAACGGAAAAAAGCCGCATGAAATCGCGGCTATGAAGATCGGCAGGACTTTTCAAAATATCAGGCTTTGGAATGAAATGACTGTGCTTGATAATATCCGAATTTCTCAGCATCACCATCTTGGTTACAATGTGCTTGATGTTTTTTTTCGCACCAAAAGATATAAAGAAAGAGAAAAAGAAATTACAGATTCTGCGATGGAGCTGCTTGAAGTATTTAAACTTGCCGAATACGCAAAGGATTATCCTAAAAATCTTCCTTACGGCACGCAGCGCCGTGTAGAAATTGCGCGCGCCCTTTCACTTAAACCGGATCTCCTCATGTTAGACGAACCTGCGGCAGGATTGTCTACGGTAGACGCCATCGCGCTTATCGGTTACATACAATGGATTCACGAAAAATTTAAACTAACAGTTTGGATGATAGAACATCAGATGGATGTAATTATGACGCTCTGTAAAAGAATAACTGTTATAGATTTTGGAAGGGAGATAGCCTGCGGAGCTCCCGAAGAAATAAAAAATAATCCCAAGGTTATAAGCGCCTACCTTGGAGACGGAACAATATAGGGTATTGTATGCTGTTAGAAGTAAAAGATTTAAAAGTCTCTTATGGAAACATAAAAGTTCTCCACGGTATTTCTTTTAATATCGATCGCGGAGAAATCGTAACCCTTATCGGCGGAAACGGCGCAGGGAAAACTTCGATTCTTTACAGCCTTGCCAGATTGCCGCGTCCTGAAGCTCCTGTAATTGACTCAGGCGATATTCTTTATGACGGCCGTAGTATTTTAAAAACTGAAGCGCATAACTTGGTTCAACAGGGTATGATGTCCCTTGTCCCGGAAGGGCGGCATATCTTCGGCAATTTAACTGTAGAAGAAAATCTGCGTATAGCAGCTTACCCTCATCGAAAGAAAAAGCACCGTCACGCGATCATCGCGGAAAAGATGAATATGGTTTGCGAATTGTTCCCTCGTCTTAATGAGCGCTGGAAACAAAGAGGGGAGCTTCTTTCGGGCGGAGAGCAGCAGATGCTTGCGGTGGGGCGCGCTCTCATGTCGGGCTGCAATTTCATAGTGCTTGACGAACCGAGTATGGGGCTGGCTCCCAAATTGATGTATGAAATGTTCAGGGTTTTAAAGCAATTGAATTGTGACAACGGCACCACTATTCTTGTTGTTGAGCAGAACGCCAAGATCGCCTTAGAGTTTGCCCATCGCGGTTATGTGCTAAAAACAGGTGAAATTATCGCTCATGGAAGCTCGCAGGAACTTGCCGCCAATCCTGATGTAAAGAAAGCGTATCTGGGCGGTTAATGTAAGGAAGGTAAATTATGATTAAAAAGTATCTGTTGTATTTGGGGAGGTGGCAATTAAGCACGCCTATTTTGGCTGTTGTCCTTATACTCATGAGCAATTTTAATCCTACTATCGCAACTATAGTGGCTAATCTTATTGGCGGTCTTATTTTCTTTTGGATTGATAAAATAATTTTCCGCGTTGCCGCAAAAGAGCCTCTTTGGGAAATAAAAGATAATACCGTATGCGCCGATTGCGGAAAAGTTGGAAGAAGTTATCGCGTAGTAGAGTGGCGCGGTTACAACAGGCGTAATGTTAAAAACCCTCAATTCAGATGTGAAACTTGCAGGGAAATAAAACTTTCTAAATTAAATGTTTCAAAAACTTAATTCTCAGCGTCCGGCTGAATTTCTTTTTTAGAATTTTTAACAATTTTAATTATATGAAAAAGATTTATTCCAATGCCGTAAACATTTATAATCATTATTGGTATACTTTTTAACAATACCGCATATACAAGAAAACAAATTGATCCTGCCATATTCAATACGCGGAAATAAATCCCGCCTTTTATTGTTATAGATATAGCCACTAGAAGCGAAGCTAAATAACCTACCCAATCATGCGTCATGGAATGAGTATATCATTATATAAAAATTAAAAACCAGTATATAATCAAGAAAAGGAAAATTATAGATTTCCTCTTACTTTTTTTCAAAATTTACTATATTATATCAATATGGAGAACAAAGATATTCTATCAAAAGTCAGCGATAATGCTTCGGCGCAAATGCTTGAAAAAAGCCGCGTGGACTGCGTGGAAACCTGTTTTGACCGCGCGGATGCGCAAAAAGCCCAGTGCGGGTTTGGAAAAAGCGGCATTTGCTGCAAGGTTTGCCACATGGGGCCGTGCAGAATCACGCCGAAATCGCCGAAGGGTATCTGCGGCGCGGATGCCGATACTATCGCGGCGCGTAATTTTCTTCGCGAGGCGGCGGCAGGCACAAGCGCCCACTCCGACCACGGCAGGCACCTTGTTTTAAAACTGAAGCATGTCGCAGAGGGAAAGGCCGAGGGCTATTCGATTAAAGACGAAAGAGCTCTTCTATATACTGCCAAGCTCTACGGTATCGATATTGAAAATCGTGATAAAAACGCCATCGCTCTTGATTTGGCGAATCTATTCATGGGTGAGTTTTCCTCTCAGGAAGACACTTTAAAAACATTGGAACTTGCGCCTAAAAAGCGGCAGGGTATTTGGGAAGCGAAGGGGATTAAGCCAAGCGGTATCGATCGCATGGTTGTTGAATCGATGCACCGCACTTCTGTCGGTGTCGATCATGATTATAAAAATCTTTTGATGCATGCGTTCCGCACTTCTCTTTCAAACGGATGGGGCGGCTCGCGTATAGCTTCGATGGTGTCTGACATTTTGTTCGGCACCCCTTCGCCGATTCGCAGCACGGCGAATTTAGGTGTGTTAAATAAAGAAACTGTTAATATTTTGATTCACGGGCATGAGCCTGCAATTTCGGAAATCCTTACTGTCGCGGTGTCTGCCCCGGATATTAAAGATTACGCGAAATCGGTTGGAGCTGCAGGCATCACTCTTGCAGGCATTTGCTGTACCGCAAACGAAGTGCTTATGCGCCACGGCGTACCTCTTGCAGGTAACATGCTTCAGCAGGAACTTGCGATTGTTACAGGCGCAGTCGAAATGATGATTGTCGATGTCCAGTGCGTTATGCCGGGGCTTGTTGATGTCAGTAAAAGTTATCATACGGAAATTGTTTCTACAACTGATATGGCTAAAACAATCGGCGCTAAACACATGGCGGTAGGGGAGAGCAACCCACTCGCCGCCGCAAAAGAAATTGTAAAACGCGCAATCGATAATTTTAAAAAAAGAGATAGATCAAAAGTAAAAATTCCAAAAGAAAACGAGCAGTTAGTCGCAGGCTTCAGCGTGGACGCAATTAAATATATGTTGGGCGGCAAATACAGAGCAAGTTTCCGTCCGCTTAACGACGCGATTATTCAAAATAGAATTTTAGGCGTTGTGGGAATTGTCGGGTGCAACAATCCAAAACAAAAAACTGATGAATATATTAATGTATTAACAGAACAGTTAATTAAAAACAACATTCTTGTTTTGCAGACAGGCTGCGCTGCAATCTGCTCCGCGAAAGCGGGAAGGTTAACCCCTGAAACCGCGCTAAAAATGGCAGGTAACGGGCTTCGCGAAGTATGCGAAGCTGTAGGCATTCCGCCCATTCTGCACATGGGAAGCTGTGTAGACAACACAAGAATTTTAGAAGCAGCCGCGGAAATTGTAAAAGAAGGCGGCTTGGGCGATGACATTGGACTACTGCCTGCTGTCGGCGTTGCCGCCGAATGGATGAGCGAAAAGGCGATTTCGATTGGCTGTTACTTTGTCGCAAGCGGCGTTGATGTTTTTCTTGGAAATCCTTTTTATACTTCCGGCTCGGAAAATGTTAACAACTATCTGCATGGAGGCGCAACAGCGGATTTTCACGCATGTTTCCATTACTACGACGATCCATTAAAAGCTTCAGAGCGCATTATCGAAATTATTAACAAAGCCCGCGATGCGCTTGGGATTAACAAGACACAGGAACGCAAACTTTTTGATATGAAAGACAGGAGGGAATTGTAATGTCAAAACTAATCTGCACAAGCGCAATTGACGGCGCAGTCTCCTTCGTTACCCAGGCTCTTAATAAAGTTGACGAAGCTGTAAAACAAAAAGGTTTAGACTGCGCTGTCGGTTTCCCCGACACAAATTATTTTCTGCCTGTAATTTATTCGTTCACAGGCAAGCAGATGAAAACTCTTGCCGATTTAAAATCGATCCTTGAAGACGCAAAAGCGCTTTTGCCTGCGCGTCCAAGCGATAATGTATGGCTCCCGTATCTTGGAAGAGCGCTGGACGCAGGAGTCGCCGCTCTTTTCGCCTGCGAAGTAATCGAAGCATGCAAATATTTAATCGGCCCCAATCCTGTAGACGGGATTTATCTGGGAGCCGCTAACGATGTAATCATGCGCGAACGCGGAATCGAGTTTGTAGACGGCACCGCTCCAGGTTTCGCCGCAATCACGGGAGCTGCGCCTGATAACGCTACCGCTGTGAAGATCGCAAAAGAATTGCAGCAGAAAAATCTTTATGTGTTTATGGGCGGCTGCACAAACGGCGTTCAGTTCGCAGACCAGCTTGCGGCAGAAGGCGTTCAGCTTGGCTGGGAGACGCGCCTTGTACCATTTGGAAAGGAAGTATCTTCATTAATTTACGCGTTAGGTTTCGCAAACCGCGCCGCGCTTTCATTCGGCGGAGTTAAACCCGGCGATTACGAAGCCAACTTAAAATACAACAAAAACAGAATTTTCGCCTTTGTTATCGCGTTAGGTGAAGTTACTCCTGACAAATACGCCGCCGCTGCCGGAGCGATCAATTACGGTTTTCCTATAATTTCCGACACAAACATTCCTGAAATTCTGCCGACAGGCGTTTGCACATACGAGCATGTTGTATCAAATGTGCCGCATGACAAAATTGTAGAAAAAGCGCTGGAAGTGCGCGGATGCAAGATCAAAATTGTAGATGTTCCCATTCCTGTCGCTTATGGCCCCGCTTTTGAAGGCGAGAGAATCCGCAAGGAAGATACCCATGCTGAGTTCGGCGGAAATAAAACGCTTGCGTTTGAATTTGTAACAAGCGCGGATTATGACAGCATCAGCGACGGCGAGATAAATATAATCGGCCCTGACATTGATGCGATTGAACCGGGCGGAAAGCTTCCTCTTGGCATTTGGGTGGAAGTCGCAGGACGTAAAATGCAGCCGGATTTTGAACCGATTCTTGAAAGACAGATTCACCATCTTGTAAACGGCGCGGAAGGTATTTGGCACATGGGTCAGCGCGACATTGTATGGACGCGCGTTTCCAAAGCGGGCTTTGCGAAAGGTTTGCGCTTAAAACATTACGGTGAAATTTTACACGCGAAACTGCTTGCCGATTACCCCGCGATAGTTGATAAAGTTCGCGTAACGCTTGTTACAGATCAAAAAGAAGTTGAAAAACGCCTTGAAATCGCTCGTAAGGTGTACAATGATCGTAACCGACGCCTGGAAGCGATGACAGACGAATCTGTTGACACTTTCTATTCATGCCTGTTATGTCAAAGTTTTGCGCCTAACCATGTTTGCGTTATCACTCCTGAACGCCTCGGTCTTTGCGGCGCTTACAACTGGCTCGACGGCAAAGCCGCTTACGAAATTGACGAAACCGGCCCCAATCAGCCGCTTAAAAAAGGCGAGTGCCTAGATTCCGTAAAGGGAATATGGTCGGGCGTTAACGAATACGTTTACACAAACAGCCACAAAACAATTGACGCGTTCTGCGCCTATTCAATCATGGACAGACCCATGACAAGCTGCGGATGTTTTGAAGTTATCTGCGCGTATGTACCTGAGTGCAACGGCGTAATGGCTGTCAACCGCGAATATCTGGGCGACACCCCTGTTGGAATGACTTTTTCAACATTGGCAGGATCAGTGGGCGGCGGCCAGCAAACGCCGGGATTCTTCGGCTGCGGAAAAGTTTTTTTAACAAGCCGTAAATTCCTTTCTGCCGAAGGCGGATTCGCAAGGCTCGTGTGGATGCCCAAAGAGTTAAAAGATTTGTTAAAACCTGATCTTGAAAAACGCTTTGGCGAGCAAAAGCTAGACGGCTTCTTTAATAAAATCGCCGATGAAAATAACGCGGTCGCAGCTGAAGATCTTCGAGCGTATATGGAAAAGGTTAGCCACCCTGCGCTTAAAATGGAAGATATGTCAAAGTTTGCGGCAAGCGGTGATGAAAAAATAGAAGAGAAGAGTTCCAGCAAAAGCGCAGAGGCACAGAAGACACAGAAGGAAGAAGAAGGGAAAACAGCAAGCGGCGAATACAAGATTGGATTGAAGCCCGAAGTTACAAATAAGGATCTTATCGCGATTATTGAACAAGTTAAGGCTGATGTTACAAATGAAATTATTACAAATATATTTAGTATTTTAAGCGAGAGGTTCCTGGGACAGTCTTTAGCAGATATTAAGACCGAGGTAAAATCAGCGGTTCTTTCTAGAACAAATTCCCATTATAAACCTTCGTCCGCGCCTGCGCCGTCGCAGAGAATTACAGCAATTAAAAGTTTAAATCTTCCTGCGGAGACTTCAAGTTTTTCTACCTGTTCTGTAAAACTCGGCAATTTAAAATCGGAAGGCGGTACCCGGGGAAAAACGCATATTATAGGCGGCGCAAACTGTATGCCTTTCCATTTTTGGGAAGGGCAAATGCCGAACCGTCCGTTAGTCGCCATGGAAGTTTTCGATAGCGTAAGCGAAAAGTATCCTGAAGTTTTGCGTAATGTATACGGCGACGTTCTTAAAAACCCTGTAGAAATGGCGAAACTATGCGTGAATCAGTACGGCGCGGATTTAATCAGCGTAAAACTTGACGGTATCCATCCTGAACGCGAAAACCGTACAGCCGCGCAGAGCGTAGAGCTTGTTAAATCAATTCTAGCCGCGGTCGATGTGCCTTTGATCATAACAGGCGTAAGCCACTTTGAAAAAAATAATGAAGTGATGAAAGCAGTCGCTCAAGCTTGCGAAGGAGAGAACCTCCTTTTTAATTTTGTAGAGCAGGATAATTACAGAACTATCGCCGGAGCGGCTCTCGCGTACGGGCACACCCTTGTCGCGCAGGCGCCGATCGATGTAAATATCAGCAAGCAGCTCAACATTCTGCTTACTAACATGGGTATCGCGCCTGAAAAAATCATCATAGACCCGATGACAAGCACGATTGGTTACGGCATCGAATACACATATTCAGTTATGGAGCGTATTAGGCTTACAGGTCTTGGCGGAGACAATATGTTATTGAGCCCGATGATTGTTTCTGTCGGCCAGGAGTGCGCTAAGATAAAAGAATTTAAAGCGCTTGAATCAAGTTTCCCTGATTGGGGTGATCTTGCAAAACGCGCGGCGTATTGGGAGACAGCGACCGCGACTACGCTGCTGTACGCCGGAGCGGATATATTGATAATGTATACGCCCGAAGCCGCCGCGGCAGTCAAAAAAACCATCGGCAATTTGATGAGCGGTAATTCAGGGGAGGGTAAATAAATGGCATTAAGCGGATTACAAATTCAAAAACTCCTTCCTGGTACAAATTGCAAAGAATGCGGTTCAAGCACCTGTATGGCGTTTGCCATGAAGCTCGCCGCGAAAAAAGCGATGCTTTCAGAATGCCCGTACGCTTCCGATGAAGCCAAGCAGACATTGGGCGCGGCAAGCGAGCCGCCCGTTAAAGGCGTTAAAATCGGCGCGGAAATTGTCAGCCCGTTAGGTGAAGAAACAGTCATGTACCGTCACGAAAAGACATTTGTTAACAAGCCTGTAATTGCGGTAAATCTGGAAGAAGGCGCTGATCTTGTTCTTGCCCAAAAGATCCGCGATTACCGCCCTGTACGCGTCGGCGAAGAACTTTTTGTCGGCGCGATTGCAATAACGCAAAAAAGCGATTCTGAGGCTGGCGCGTTTGCGGATTACTGCGCGAAGGTATATGAAAAAACAAAACTGCCGCTGATTATCCGCGCGAAAGACTTGGCTTCGCTTGATAAGGCTTCGGCGGCAGTTGCAGGCTCTCACAGCGTTCTTTGCACTGTTGCTGCTGACATTGCGGATAATGAGGCGGTAAACATCGCAAAACGCGATAATCAGATATTGGCAATTACCGCCCCCGACATTGACGGCATTTTTGGATTAACAACAAAAATAAAGGGAAGCGGTTTTAATGACATGGTAATTCAATTTCAAACTCATTCGCTTTGTGAAACTTTCCAGACAAACTCCATCGCAAGAAAAGCCGCGCTTAAAAACAGCGTAAAAGCGCTCGGTTACGCGTTCCTTCGTTTCATCGACACCGGAAACGCAATGGATGATACAATAGCCGCTGTTACAGAAATTAATAAATTCGGCGGAATCATTGTGCTTCCGTCTTTTGATCCTGCGCAGCTTATCACCCTCCTTGCGTTACGCCAAAATATTTACACCGACCCTCAAAAACCGATTCAGGTAGAGCCAAAACTTTACGCGATAGGCGAGCCCGACAGAAAATCACCAATCTTTGTAACAACCAATTTCTCGCTGACTTACTTCCTTGTGTCAGGTGAAGTTGAAAACTCAGGCATCTCAGCGTGGCTGATAATCCCCGAATGTGAAGGCTTCAGCGTTTTAACAGCGTGGGCTGCAGGAAAGTTCTCAGGCGCGAGCATCGGAAAGTTTATAAAAGAAATTGAACTTGAGAAGCAGGTGGACACACGCGAAATTGTTATCCCCGGTTATGTCGCGCAAATATCAGGAGAGCTGGAAGAAAACCTGCCGGGATTCAAAGTGCTTGTAGGCCCGTCAGAAGCGGCAGATTTGGAAGGTTTTATTAAGAATGTGCTGACAAAGAAATAAATTATTTCTAAATTAGTACATTGATTTTATTAATTATTTTTTCTTTTTTAATTTTGTTTTATAGGAATTGCGCACTTGAGAAATAGCGGTAAAAATATCTTCTGTATATTTTTCCATAAATATGTTGATATTATCCGGTGTTATTTCAATAGGTTTTAAGAGTTCAAAAACCTCAATATTAAACGTATTTGCTAACTTTACCAAAGTTATTGGTGACGCCCATTTTTTACCTGTTTCAATATCACTTAAAAAATTAGTCGAAATATTAATTTTTTCCGCCAATTCAGCTTGTGTCAAGTTATATCGCTTTCGATACAACTTTGTATTTTCACTTAAGACTTTTAAAAGTTCTCTTTCTGTCATTTTCCACCTTTAAGCATAATAAAATTATTCTTTGGGCTTGACAAATTGACCAACATCTGAAAGAATTGTAATGTCAAGCGTAAAGAAGTAGTATATTAATCTATATGGTGAAACAGGTGGGAAAGTGCAGAAAAATATATTGTTTATTATCACCAATTACGCTTTTCATGGGTGTAGCAGCCTTCGTTGAAGGCTTACTATATAGGTTTTTATTTTTAAGGAGAATTGTATGAAGGAAGATAGGATGAAACACATTATTGTGGTACTGGTTTTTGCGGTTTTTATTGCCTTGGGGCTGGGGAGCGCCACCTCAGATGATTATTACCCCCAGTCACAGCCGCAACAATCACCGCCACCTAAGCATTATGATTTGAATGACGGAAATCTGGTAATACATGATGGTGTCAAATCTATTGATAAGGAGCAATTTAATAGAAAAGGAATTCGTACTGTAACGATTCCTAATAGTGTTACTTCTATTGGTGATTATGCGTTTTTAGAAAATCAAATCACTAGTGTATCAATTCCTAATAGTGTTACTTCTATTGGTAGTGGTGCGTTTTCTGATAATCAACTTACCAGTGTTACAATACCTAATAGCGTTACTTCTATTGGTGCTGGTGCGTTTTCTGATAATCAGCTTACCAGTGTTATAATACCTAACAGTGTTACTTCTATCGGTACTAGTGCGTTTAGTAATAATAAGCTTACCAGTGTAACGATACCTAACAATGTTACTTCAATTGATTGGTCTGCATTTGAAGGTAATCAACTTACTAGTGTAACGATACCTAACAGTGTTACTTCAATTGGTTACTATGCATTTAAAGGTAATCAGCTTACCAGTGTAACAATACCTAACAGTGTTACTTCAATTGGTTGGTCTGCATTTGAAGGTAATCAACTTACCAGTGTAACGATACCAAATAGTGTTACTTTTATTGGTCGGAATGCGTTTAGTAATAATCAGCTTACCAGTGTAACAATACCTAACAGTGTTACTTCTATCGGTGCAAATGCGTTTGATAATAATCGACTTACAAGTATAATGATGTCTAACAGCGTTACTTCTATTGATTCTCATGCGTTTGCAAATAATCCGCAGCTTACAAGCATAATTATTTCTGATAGTGTTGGTTCTTTAAATGGGAATGTTTTTGAAGGTTCATTGAGAAATGTTACAAGAATTACAATAGGTTCAAATGTTAATCTTAGCGGGTTTTCAGATGTTGTCTGGTCTGGATTTTATACTATATATAGTGTGAGTGGAAATAGAGCCGGAACTTACACTTTAAGTAATGGCAGGTGGAGCGCGCAATTTAGATAAAATTAACAGAAATGTTACAAATAAATTAAAGGAGTTTAAAATGAAAGTTGTTTATAAAATTACTTATCCCAATGGTAAAATCTATGTAGGGCAGGATACTACAGACAGTCTTATGACCTATTTCGGAAGCGGAGATCATAACTATATCAATAGCGATCCCACTCTTAAAGATTTGAAAAGTTTTGATATACATAAAGAGATTCTATGGGAAAGTGAAAATACTACACCGCATGAACTTAAAGATAAAGAAGATCATTATATCAGAGAACTCGGCGCAAATGATCCAAAAAAAGGTTATAATTTACGACCAAAATTAGGAAATTAATCTTTTTGTATTAAATTTTTTTCATCTCTTCTCTCAATTTTCTATTTTTTTCTCTGTTTTTATTTATTTTAAAATGATATAATATCTTTATGACAAAAATAACTTTTTTGCCGGCAAACATCACAACAGAAAGACCTGCAGGCTCATCCTTACTTGAAGCGGCGCGTATTGCCGGCGTGTTTGTTGAAACTCCATGCGGCGGAAAAGGTACTTGTCAAAAATGTTTGGTAAAAATAAAAAAGAATAATGAACAAAATTCAGATAACAATGAACAGATGGCGCTGATTTGCCAAACTGCTGTTCCAGATGAATCGATAGTTGTGGAGATTTCTGATTCCTTAATCAATGTACAAGGCAAATTTGAAAGTTTTGAAGATCCGTCAAAATACCTGAATGAAAGCGTGGAATCCGCAGCGATAATATCTGGTAAAAAGTTTCTAAAAAAAATAAATGTACAGGTTGCCGCTCCTGCACCGCTTGACGGCTTGTCAGACGCCGACAGGTTTTCCAAAGCGTTTTTAAAACTTGTTAACTGTCATTCTGTCGATCTTCCTCTTAATTTGCTAGCAGATTTACCTGAGAAACTTCGGGAAAAAGACGGCGAAGTAACCGTATATTTTTATATAAACAACAACACAGCATACTGCGTATTAATATCTGTTAATTGCTCTTCGTTGCCTATCTACGGCATTGCAGTAGACATTGGTACCACAACTGTCGCTCTGTGGCTTGTGGATTTAGAAACAAACAAGGTAGTATCATCGCGTAACGCATACAACAGCCAGATTGAATGCGGCCTTGATGTAATCAGCAGAATTAATTACGCAAAAAAACATTTACCTGAACTGCGTTCGCGAATTCTAAAAACTATAAATGAATTAACTGATAAAGCCTGCAATGATGCCGGAGTTGAATCTTCAAAAATATTATGTGCATCCCTCGCCGGAAATACAACAATGATACATCTGCTATTGGGGATTGTTCCTGAATATATCCGCCTCTCGCCGTACACTCCGGCAGTTTTCAATCCGCAGGTTTACACAGCATCGCAGGTTGGAATTGAAACGTGCGAAAACGCTCCGGTTCTTATCGTTCCTGCCGTGGGAAGCTATGTAGGCGGAGACATTACCGCAGGGTTACTGTGTACAAATATCGCGCAGGCTTCTCATCAATCTGATAATAAATTAATCCTTTTTATTGACATAGGCACAAACGGGGAAATCGTTCTAGGCAATAATGACTTCATCTTCGCCTGCGCATGTTCTGCCGGCCCTGCGTTTGAAGGCGGCGGAATAAAAAACGGTGTCCGCGCTCAGACAGGAGCAATCGAATGCGTTGTAATTAACGAAGATAAAAAAGCACAAGTGCAAACAATCGGCAAAGCGCCTCCTGTCGGAATTTGCGGCTCGGGGATTATTTCCGCTGTTGCCGAACTTTTTTGCAACGGCATTATCGATTCTGCCGGAAAATTCCCTGAAAGAAACGGCGAATACATTTTATGTGAAGAATCATCCGAAAACCCGCGAATCACAATCAGCGAGACAGACATCGATAATTTTATTAGAGCGAAAGGCGCGATTTTTTCCGCCTGCCAGACATTGCTGCGCAGCGCAGGTATGTCCTTTGAAAATGTAGACACAGTATATGTGGCAGGCGGCTTCGGCAGATTCCTCGATCTTGATGATGCAAGAAAGGTTGGCTTACTGCCCCGGCTTTCAAATGAAAGATATTTTTTCCTCGGCAACACGTCTGTTATTGGAGCCTATCTTTCGCTTGTCAGCGAAGAGCGCAGGAGTAAAATGCATGAACTTGCCGGAAAAATCACCTACATGGATTTAAGCAGCGAAGCGGGGTATATGGACTGTTACACAGGGGCGTTGTTTCTGCCGCATACAGACAAAAAACTTTTTGAATAATGGAGATTTATCTATTATAATATGTATAATAATGGATTTATATGCAAAATTGCCTAAAAAACGCTGTCTTGACGATGGGGTATATTATGGTATATAGTAGAATTCTAACTAAGGAGAATGGGTAAAAAAGTATGGTAAAAATCTTGGTTGTAGACGACAGTCAAATAATGCGGAATATTGTTAAAAATACTTTCGCCACAATGAAAGTTCCGCATCTGTGCCTGGAAGCGGAAAATGGAAAACAGGCATTGAGGCAGCTGGAAAGTAACGATGTAACGATTGTCTTTCTGGATTGGAATATGCCGGGTATGGATGGTATAGACTTTTTAAAAGTTGTAAGGGCTATGCCAAAATATAAAGATCTGCCGATTGTGATGGTTACTTCCGAAAGAGGAAAATTCAGCGTGATTGAAGCCCTTCAAAGCGGAGCGACCGATTATATCGTAAAACCTGTCCAAGAAAAAACATTCAAGGAAAAGGTTCAAGAAATTCTGGTATTAGCGAGGTAAAAAATGGAACAATATATTCAACCTTTTATTGAAGGAAGCGAAGATGTTTTTCGCGAGTTATGCAATGTAGAAATTAAAGCGGGACGGCCGTTCTTTGTTTCAAAAGACGAGTTTGACACAAGCTGGGATATTTCCGGTATTATCGGGCTCTCAGGTGATGCGAACGGAGCTGTAGCGATTTCCATCAAGGAAGAATCTGCTTTTAAATTAACGACTATCCTTACCGGCAAAGAGTACACTTCTATCGAAAAGGAAGTTACCGATATGCTTGGCGAAGTGGTGAATATTATCGCCGGAAATGTTAAAACTGTTTTTGAGAAAAAACACAGAATTAAAATTTCCATGCCTTCTATTATTAAGGGAAAATCGCACTCGATCGTATGGCCGTCGGAAAAAGCAAGGATTATCTGTATTCCGTTTTCATTATTTGATGATGAGGAATTATGTCTTTCCGTGGCGGTAGAAGAAGCAAAATGAAAAAGAACCCGGTTAAAGATATTCTGCTTACGGTTTTTCTGGGCAAACGCTACTATGAACTTACGAATGTGAAAGAACAGGTTCGCTATATGACCATGAACTGGATATTCATGGTCGCTTCGCTTCCTCTAGTAATTCTTGGCATAACGCAGATAAAACACGACATATCAAGAACAATCATAGACTTTACAATCGCGTTCTTATGTTTAACATCTTTAGTTTTAATTCGTTCAAAAGTCCCTCTTAAATATATACCGGCGTTTCCCGTAACCGTTTTCGGCGCTTATTGCTGTTATCTTTTATATCTTGGCGATCTTAACCTTTGGGCTGCGATATGGCTTTTCGCCTTTCCGCCTATTGTAATTTTTCTTTGCCAGATGGCAGTCGGCGTTATAGAATCTATAATCGTTTTAGGCGTTACTATTGCAATGATGTATGTTCCGCTGGCTTTGAATGTTCCCGAGAATGATATAAAGGTAAGAATTATCGGAGCCTATGTTCTTATCGCGAGCTTATCGATAATTTACGAGTGGATCGGTATCTTAAAGGATCGCAAGGAAAATGAATTAAAAGCTGAACTTGCGCAGGAAAGGGACATGATTCAAACCATGAAGGACAATATTAATCAGGGTATTTTCCTTATGGACAAAGACCTTAATATCCTTCCGCAGTATTCAAGCACTCTTGTTTCGATTCTTTCATATTATGAATCGGATCTTACAGGCAAAAATTTTCTTGATATTATCCGCGGTTCGTTTGAGGCAAGACAGCTTCAGGTAATGAAAAGTTATTTCGCGATGGTTTTTTCCAAGGAGAAGAAAGCGAAGATTCTTGAAGGAGCCAATCCAATTTCAGAATTTGAGTATAAAGTTGATGATGATACAAAATATTTAAGCACAAAATTCCAGTTGATCGAACAGGCTTCTGCTGAACCTGTTATTATCGGGATTATTCATGACATTTCCAGAGAGAAAGAGATCGAGATGGAGCTTCAAACGCAGAAGGAAGCTCAGGAAGTGGAAATGAAGAATATGTTCGATGTTATCAAAATCGATCCTGTTGTTTTCCAGCATTTCATCGAAGATACCGATTCCAATTTTAACAGCATTAACGCACTTCTAAAAGATCGAAAACTGTCGGAGAAGGAAGTTGCTACAAAAATATTCCAGTACATCCACGCGATAAAATCTAACGCGGTTATATTGGATCTTGAAAGTCTTGCAAATAAACTTCATATCCTTGAGGATGAGGTAAAAGCGCTGTCGAATAAGGACAGAATTTTTACAAACGACATCCTTGCCTTAACGATCAAAATTGAAACATTTATGCAGGAAATGGATACTTATACCGCCATTACAAAAAAAATTAGCGCGTATAAAACCACAAACCAGATCGATACAATTCTTGTCAGCTCGCTTTCCAAAGGCGCAGAAAAGATCGCTGGCGAACTTCACAAGAGGGTCACGTTAAAGGCAGGGCATATAGATATAGCTATCCTGGAATCTAAACTGCGAAAACCAATTAAAGATATTTTATCCCAGTGTATGAGAAACTCGATTTATCACGGCATTGAACTTGTGGAAGAGAGAATTAAAAAGGGAAAAGATCCTCTGGGGCATTTGGAATTCAGCATTGTGAATGTTGAAGGCAAAGCTGTAATTACTTTCTCCGATGACGGCAAGGGTTTAGACTGGAATAAAATTAAACAGAAATACCAAGAAAAATTTCCCGGCAAACCAGCCGATAAAAAAGCGCTGTTGGGCTCGATTTTCTCACCTGAGTTTTCTACCGCAGACGAAACCAGCACCGCAGCCGGAAGGGGCGTGGGTTTAAGTTTTGTTAAAGACCTTGTTAAAGAAAACAACGGCACTATAAATGTTAATTCGACAGAATCAGGTCTTACGTTCAAGTTTGTGTTTCCGATTTAACGCTCATGGATATTGAAATGAAAAAAAAACTACTTTGCCCCCGAATGAACGCCTCTGAATTCATGTCTCCCGAAGAAACGAAAACAGCCGACGACTTTTGCAAGCCTTATATCTCTTTTCTGAATAACGCGAAAACCGAAAGAGAAGCTGTTAACGCCGCGATAGAAATGGCGCAGAAGGAAGGGTTTGTTCAATGGAAGAAGGGGATGAAACTCAAGAGCGGCGATAAAATTTATTACAGCCGCCGCGGAAAAGCGCTGATACTTGCCACTGTTGGAAAAAAAGATTTTTCGCAAGGCATTTCAATCATTGCCTGTCATGTTGATTCCCCCCGGCTTGATTTAAAAATGAAACCTCTTTATGAAGATTCAGGTATTGCTTTTTTTGACACTCATTATTACGGAAACATTAAACCCTATCAATGGACAGGTATACCGCTTGCTCTGCACGGCTTTATTGTACGCGCTGACGGGCAGGAGATTAACATTCAAATAGGCGAAGACCCTTCTGATGCACGTTTCTTTATTGCAGACCTTCTCCCTCACCTCGGCGCAAAGCAAATGAGAAAACCGATGAAGTACGCCGTTCCTGCCGAAAATCTTGATTTGCTTGCCGGTCTTCGTTCCAGTCCCGGCGAAAGCGGACTAGGAGCTGTTAAGCTAAATATTCTTTCTCTTCTTCATGAACGGTATGGAATTACCGAGAAAGACCTTGTGTCGGCGGAGCTTTGCGCGGTTCCTGCCTTTCCGGCTTCCGATCTTGGACTCGATAGAAGCATGGTAGGCGGATACGGACAAGACGATAAAGTTTGCGCATATCCGGCTCTTAACGCGTTTCTTTCCGTTAAAGAGCCTGAGTATACTGCCTGTTTGGTTTTCGCCGACAAAGAGGAAACCGGCTCTTTTGGAATCAGCGCAATGCAGTCGTCTTTCTTTTCAGGTTTTATCAATGATTTAGCGGATGCGCAAGGCGGCAACTGTAATGAAGTTTTTTCAAACTCGCTCTGTGTCTCCGCAGATGTTAATACTTGCTGGTATCCCCTTTACAAAGAGTCATTTGACGAACACGGCGACGCAAGATTAAACCACGGTGTTGTGTTATTCCGTTATTGGGGGCGTGACGGAAAAGAAAACACAAATGACGCTGACGCACAAACCGTTGCGGAAATTATTAAAATATTAGATAAGGAAAAAATACTCTGGCAGACAGCCGAAGGCGGAAAGGTGGACGCCGGAATCAGCGGAACATTATCAAGATTTTTCGCAAACCTGAATATTCCTTCTATCGATCTCGGCGTCCCTCTTCTTTCGATGCATTCTCCTTATGAAGCAGCCGCAAAAGCCGACATATACATGGCGTACAAGGCTTTCACGGCTTTCTTCAAAAGAGCTTAAACTAATTTACGCTGCGAACATTCTGTACGGGAAGCACCCACAGCCACGCGGAAGAAACCGAAAGGCCTGTATACTTCTTGTTCAATACGCTCATGCGGTACGAATAATCAAATACGATGTAAGGAACATCGCTTACTATTGTATTCATCATGCTTGATTGAATTTCAAAACGTCTTGTAGGATTGGTTGTGGTTCTCTGCTGGATAATCTGCTCGTCAATTCTTGAGTTTACATAACCTGCCGCGTTGTAGCCGTCTGCAGCCTGGCTTGAATTAAACATGATTTCGATATTGCCGTTAAGATCGGGATAATCAGCTTCCCATCCGCCGATGAGCATATCATAGTCGCGTTTGCCGTTTGCGTCGCGGATGCCGCCCATCTGGTGTGTGTCCTGCTCATCGCCTGACATTCTTCTGATTGTCACATTGATGTTAAGAGCTTTTAACGCTTCCTGAATGTAAAGCGCTCTTTGGTTCGCCAAAGAATTTTCGCTTACGATTATGTTGCAGTCAAAACCGTTAGGAAACGCTGAGCTTGCAAGATGCCTTCTTGCGGCGGCGAGATCCAAAGTGTAACCCTGATTATCTCTTATATACTGTTCCCATTTTGAAGCGTTCTCGCCGTAGAGAGCTTTACCAAACGGAAGAATGGTTCCGGCGGAACCTGCGCGTCCAATAATGCGTTTCTGGAAATCGGGAATATCCAAGGCGCGTGAAATCGCTCTTCGCACATTTACATCGCTCATCGGCGGGCGTTCGGTATTAAGCGCGACATATGTAAGGTGAGCCGAGTCCACACTGGAAAGGGTCAGGTTCGCTTCCGCAGCCAAAAGATTGATCTGATCCTGCGGCAAGTTCGCGCAGAAATCTACGCTTCCTGTCTGCAGGGCGATAATCCTTGTGGTATCCTCGGGGATAATTTTGAAAACGAGAGTGTCAACAATGTTGGCTGCAAGTTTTTCTTTGTTCCAGTAGTTTTTATTTTTCTTTAAAACTATTTCCTGACCGCTTGTCCATTTCTGGTAAACAAACGGGCCTGTAGCTACAATGCCGCCTGCCGCGGTTCCGAAATTGTGTTCGTGTTTCTGATAATATGCCTTGCTGATAATGCGGCCTGCGCCGGTTGCGGGAACAAACTTAAACACCGCCGAAGGCTGGCTGAGTTTGATTATAAACTGCCACCCGTTAACAGAAAAACTTTCAACATCGCTGAAGAAGTCGGAAAAATATGTTCCGCCGTCAGGGTCTCTGGATCTTTCAAATGAAAAGAGAACGTCGTCCATAGTCATTTTAGTGCCGTCAGAGAAAACGATATCGTCTCTGACATTGTAAATGTACGTTAAATCGTCGCTCTGGCTCCAGCTGCTTGCAAGCTCGGGGACGATGTTGCTGTTGGAATCGAAAGTAACAAGCCCTTCGGTGATTTGATTTGTAACCTGATTTGTAACATAGTTCCATGCCACTCCGGCATCAACCGCTCTGATGTCTTCACTGAGAGCCACCGTAAAAGTAACGCCCTTGGAAGCGCCGCCTGAACACGCTGTAAAAAACAAACCGGCAGCCAGCATCAGTGTCATTGTAAGACAAAGAAATTTCTTCATAATTCATACTCCTTAAAAAATTAATTACCTTCTATAAACATAACACGGTTTACAGGATTAAGAAAAGTAGCAGCGTACCCAATGTCCTTGCGATACCTCGCGAAGTTCGGGCATATTTTCGCGGCAGCGGGGTTTTGCTTCAGGGCAGCGCGGAGCGAACGGGCAGCCTTTTATGTGTGTTTGAGAGACAGGCTCTCCTTTTAATACTGTTTTTTCGTCCGCCGGCGCGGTTATTGAGTCTTTAAAAACATCAAGCCGAGGAGCCGAAGCGCGCAGGGACTTCGTGTACGGGTGTATAGAATGTAAGGATAATTCCGATGCCGGAATCAATTCCATTATAACGCCCATATACATTACAGCGGCCTTGTCGCAAAAATATTCCACCACGTTCATATCGTGGGAAATAAAAATCATCATCATTGAACTGTTTTTTCTTAAATCTTCAAGCAGGTTTAAAAGCTGCGCCTGAACTGACACGTCCAACGAAGCCAGCGGTTCATCGGCGACAAGAAGCGAAGGCTGCGAAAGAATAGCGCGTGTAATTGCAAGGCGCTGGAGCTGTCCGCCCGACAGTTCTCGCGGCCAGCGGTTCAGCAAATCCGCCGACAACCCTGTGTCGTTCAACCGCTGTTCAATTCTTTCTTTGCTTTCGCCTGCGCTCATGCCGTAGTAGAGACAAACTTCGGTTAGAGCTTTGCCGATTCTGATTTTTGGATTAAAAGATGCAAAAGGATTTTGAAAAACCATCTGCATATTTCTGCGTTTGGAGCTTAACGCCCTTCGGCTGATGCCGGTGATTTCTTCTCCGTCAAAAAAAACCTGCCCCTCGCTTGGTTCGATTAAGCGCAGGATGAGCCTTCCCAATGTAGATTTGCCGCAGCCTGATTCTCCCACAACACCGAGCACTTCATTTTTTTGCACCTGAAAAGAAACGCCGTTTACTGCCCATAACTGCCGCCGTCCGCTCAGTTTAAAATATTTTTTTAAATCTTTTACTTCTAACATTTTAGCGCCCCCCGGCCATATGGCAGCACACGGAGCTTCCGCCGCCGAGATCTGTAACAGGAGGCATTTCGTTGCAGATGTCTTTTGCAATCGGGCAGCGCGGAGCAAAGGGGCAGGCTTTAATAGGATCGTAAAGCCTCGGCGGAGAGCCTGAGATAACCTGCAGTTTTTCTCTTTGTTTAATTACTCCAGATCGAGGTATGCAATCAATTAACGCTTTTGTATAAGGATGATGAGGCGATTGAATTATATCCTTCACGGGGCCGGTCTCTACAATTCTGCCTGCGTACATAACAGATGCGTTGTCGCAGTTTTCAGTTACAAGCGCAAAATTATGAGTGATTAGTAAAATCGTAAGCGAGAGCTCTTTTTGCAAACTCCTTAGCAAACTTAAAACCTGCGCTTGGATGGTAAGATCCAGCGCGGTTGTTGGCTCGTCCGCAATCAGCAGCTCCGGGTCGCAGCTTATCGCCTGCGCTATCATCACCCTCTGCTGCATTCCGCCAGAAAGTTCAAAAGGATACTGCTTCGCGGTTTCCCTGTGAAGCCCCACTTTTTCCAAAAGCGAAAATGTTTTGCTTTGTAATTCTTCTTTGGAAAGTTCCATATGGTTAGACATTGTTTCTTCGATCTGGCTTCCGACGGTTTCAAGAGGTGAAAGCGAATTTAGCGGATCCTGAAAAATCATTGAAATGCGCATTCCGCGGATAGCGCGCATTTCTTTTTCCGGCAGCGCTAAAAGATTATCGCCGTGAAAACGGATGCTGCCTTTCAGGCGAGTATGCTTTTTATCAACAAGACCTAAAATCGCGCGCGAAGTGACGCTCTTTCCGCAGCCTGATTCCCCCACAAGCCCGTGGATTTCTCCGCGCTTCAGCCGCAGATTAATTCCGCTGAGAGCGTAAACGATTCCTTCGACTGTAAGAAAATCGCAGGAAAGATTCTCGATGGAAAGAATATCAGTTTCCATTACCGCTCCCGTTCGCTGTTTCAGCTGCGCGTAACAGACGTAACCGGCCGGCGCGGTGTTTTTCCATTTTCTCGAAAGAGGGAAGAACCCTGCCCTGCGGATCTATGTATTGAGTAATGCAATCGCTGAATACATTAAGGCTTATTACCGTAACAACAATTGCCGCTCCCGGCGCAAGGGCGAGGAGGGGACTCATCAATAAAAAGTTTCTGCCTTCCTGCAGCATGGCACCCCAATCGGCTGTGGGCGGACTTACGCCAAGCCCGATAAAACTTAATGCCGCAAGATCCAAAATCGCGTAGGCGAGATCCAAAGTGAGCTGCACCATCATTGTGTTAACGCAGTTGGGCAGGATATGCCGGAAAAGTATATAAGGCCGCGAAAAGCCGATCGATTCCGCCGCTTCCACATAGGTTTTATTTTTTTCTACCAGAGTGAGAGAGCGGACAAGGCGCGTAATCATCGGTACATAAATTATTCCAAGAGCGATTACCGCGTTTGTCATTCCGCGTCCGAGAGCGGCTACAAAAAGAAACGCAAGAAGCAATGACGGGAACGACAACAGCACATCGCAAAAACGCCCAACGATTGAATCGAACTTGCCGCCGTAATATCCTGAAAATAATCCCAACGGCGCGCCGATGATTACAGAAATTAATACAACTGCGATTGCGGAAATAAGCGTTACCCTGCCGCCGTAAAGCATTCGCGAAAAAAGATCCCGTCCCATTTTGTCCGCGCCTAAAATATGTTCTCTGGAAGGCGGCGCAAGCGATGCAGACAGATCTTGTTCCGATTCGCCGTAAGGAGCTATGACCGGAGCCAGTACGCAGAATAAAATAATCAAAAGAAGAATGGTTCCAGAAATAATAAATGGCACTGTGAAAAAAGTCCCGTGTGTCTGACCTGTTTTACTTTTCGAGAAAATCCCGTTGAGCATCGATTTATGCTTTGTCATGCTCAGCCTTTCTGATTCTTGGATCAATGAAAAAATAAATCAGATCTACTATCAAATTGAGGATTAAAAACAGAGATACAAGAAAAAGCATTATACTCTGCACCACAGGATAATCCGACGCCTGAATCCCCTCGATAAGCAAAGCGCCTATTCCGCCAAGGGCAAAAATATTTTCGACAAGTACAGCTCCTATAACCATAGCGCCGATTTGAACGCCTGCAACAGTGATTAGCGGTATCAAAGTATTTTTTAAACAATGGGTCATTACGATTTTGCGAAAAGGCGTTCCCTTTGCGGTTAGAGCCAGAGCGTAATTTGATTTAAACTCGCCAATCATGCGGTCGCGGACAATGCGCCCCATCAGCGCAACCATGTTTAAGCTCAATGCAAAAGCAGGCAGGGCAAGATAATAGAAGTTTTCAAAAAAATTACCGCCGGTTCCAAATGCCGGAAACCATCTGAGTTTAAAAACGAAAATCAGCATTAATAAAATTGCGTTAAGAAAAACCGGCGAAGATACGCAGAAGATCATAAAGATCGATAAAATTCTGTCCAGAATCGTATCCCTTTTAACAGCGCATAAAATCCCAGCAGGAACCGCAAGAAGAACTGCAAAAACGGCAGCCATCAGAACGAGCTGGATTGTGGTCGGAAGCCTTGCCGCAAGCAGGGTAGTCACAGGCTGACGGTGTCTGAAACTGTCTCCAAGATTTCCCTTTACCGCGTTGCCGATCCAGATAACATATTGATGAGGCAGGCTTTTATCCAAATGGTACTGCCTTGTAAGCGAATCCCTTGTTTCGTCGCTAATCCGCCGCCCGCTTGTAATTGAGCCGATCGGATCGGAAGGCGTAAGACGTATCAGGAAAAAAATCAATGCCGATACAACCAAAAGTATCGGTATAATGAAGAGAATTCGCTTTAAAACATATTTAACTACAAAATTCACTGTACACCATGAAAATGATACTTAAAAAAAGCCGAATAGTAAAGGTTTAATATAGACGGTATCATAAAAAAGTACAATTTTTGCTATTTTATTGTAGCGCGCCGCGATTTTCAAGTGTATAATGACAGAGGGGGAGGGACATATGTACGTTATTCATGCCGATAATAGCGGCTTTTTCCGTAAAGTTATAAAAACCTTTTTGGCAGAACTGGGCATCGATTCCGACGGCTTTGAAAGCGGAGATGACGTATTGAATGAAGTCGGAAACCGCAAAGTTTCCTGCGTCATCACCGGCTTGGAACTCTCCGACATGACCGGCGAAGAACTAATCAGACAGCTTCAATACTCCGGCCACCTAATGACAATCATCGCGGTAACAAGCAGCGGAAAAGAACACCGTATAAAAACCCTCGAAGAAATGGGCGTAAAAGCCACCATCCAAAAAGGCGGGAATTGGAAGGACAAATTGAGGGAGTATTTTTAGGGAATTGCCCGGAAGAAGACTCGAACTTCCATACCCTTGCGAGCACTAGTACCTGAAACTAGCGTGTCTACCAATTCCACCATCCGGGCTTATATCTTAAGCATATCTATTAATTTTAATTTATTCAAGACGGCGGCAACCCCAACGGCGCGGAATTTTTAGCGTATTCGTCGATATATTGCCAGGGGTTCTGCCTGAGTTTGTTGTGCATACGGTCTTACAAAAGCGAGTCTTTTATTGTCGAAGTGACTTTCTTTAAAAAACGCATCAAAGTACTGATGCTATGGCAGCAAACCATAATATAAATACCAAAATCCAATTTGTCTTTTTTTCCATGTTGATATTTCCTTTAAGATATTTATTATATTGTTTTTCTTTTTGCGAAAAATAATATAATTAAAACAGAAACAATTATACAAATTATTAAAGTAATAATAATAGTACTGGGAAATAAAAATATAGTGATAAATATTAAGATAATATTTATTAAAACTATAAAAAGTAACTTTTTATTTAACATTGTAATTAATAAGAATAATTAAATTTTTTGCTTTTGGCTATTTCTACTGACCATGTAATATTATCATAAATAACATTACTTCTTGCTGTAAAATAAGCAGGATAATTGACGCCGTTTTTTATTTGACTGCCTTCTTTTATATAATCAGATATTTCAGGCTCAAAATTCCAAGTTAATTCGTCATGGAAAAGATTATCTGCAAAAATTGTATCACCGTAACTTATTGTTGTAAAACCATTTTCAGACATACTATAATTTATATTTACATGAAAATTATATTCTTGTTAATTTTCTTTAAATGTGTTATTGAAGCCTCAAATAATTGTTGTGCTTCTATCATATCAGCCAATTCTTTATCTAAATTAACGTTTTCTGTTCCATTAACCACTTCAATGCCATTTACAGCAGTAATTTTTACATATCTTGTTACATAATTTTCCGTATTCACATTTTCAATATTACTGGCTATTACATCCATTTTCAAATGTGCTATTCCAGCTAATTCCAATAATGCTTCTTCATTTATGTTTTTTATCGTCCAATAATTTCCATTGTCAATTATTTCTATATTAATATTTTTATATAAAATTATTTCCTCTAATATAGTTTTATGATTTTCGTTAAATATTATCATTTTTATTTTCTTGTTTTCTGTACAAGAAATCACCAAAAACAAAATAATGAGAATTTTTAAGAAATTCTTAACAAATTTTTCCATTGTAATCCCTCTAAAAGTTTAATAGTTCATACTAACTATATATTCATCTTTTGTCAACTATCAGCGAAGTTGCTTTTCATAATTTTCCAAAAGTTTAGCCCAATGTTGCATAACGTTCCAAGTATGCGACATTCCAGCCCACCTTATAAAGCAAACCACAGGTTTGCGGTGGGATGGAATGCGGGTGAGAGAAAACCGCACCAAGCCGAAGGCGACTGCGGTTTTTCGAACCCCGAGGGCGCGAACAGCTCCCGTAGCGCATACTGTTTGTTATATGCAGTTTGGGCTGCTATATTTTTACAATTATTTAAATTATATTTATCCAAAATAATCTAAATATTCATTTGGTTTTATACCATTTTCTCTGAATATTGCTTCACAATGCCCGACATGATACATAATATGCCTTATCTGCCCTACTATATTTTCAAAATTATTAATTTTAAATACTGCGAAAGGCATTTTTAACCAATCATCATCTTTTTCATTAAACCATTTTTCAATTGTTTCTTTTGTTTCATTGGATATTTTAAAAACATCTGCTTTTGTTAGCATTATCTCAGGATCATTTTCAAATTCTGAATATATTTTTTTATTATTAAATATTGAAAAAGGAGGCATTATTTCCAATTTGTCCATCCTTAACCAACCATGTGTTCCGGCAAAAGCATGTACTAATTGTTGCCAAAAAATAAAACCAGAAGCTTTTTTATTCCATATTTCATCAGGACATATTTCAATTATTTTTTCCAACATTGAAAATGAAATTAATAGTTGTGTTTTTAATGATGTTAATAATACATTATTTTCCATTTTTTTCTCCAAACAATTACTTTATATTTTATAATACAGTAATATTTTTGTTTTGTCAATTGTAAATCAGCACACAGTCAAAATTGCATATAACGTTCTAGGTAACTGCAAAATGCCCGAACAGGGCATTTTGCAGTTACTGTTTGTTAAGCGCTGGTTTTTTGCTTTTTATTTCATTTAGTTATTTATCTACTTCTTAAATATTTTTTACCCTATAATGTCAAACGTAAAAATAACAGGGTTTTCAAAATTTATTTCTGAAGGCACTTCAACTGATTTAATTTTTAGTTTAATTCCTAATACCTTTTGAAATTCATATAAACGTCCACCCGCACAATTTTCATAATAAAATTGAAGCGAAGTAGTAATAGTTTCTTCTCGCATATGCTTGAAACCATGATTACAAGTAAATGGTACAATTAAAAGATTATTATCTGTATCCAATATTACAGATTTTGATGATGCTGTACTATATCCATTCCCTATAGTTTTTAGAAATATTTCCAATTTTTTATGAAGATGTTTATCAGCGTGAGCATTAAAAAATGCTTTACGTTCTTTATCGCGACCGGTTCCCAGACAACCTCCATGCTGTTCCCAAAGTTGAAAAAGCTGATCTTTAGTAAGATGTTTTTCCATTGCTTCTTTGAACTTATTATCACCTTCCCTGCTACCACTGTTTGGAATATAATATTTTTGAATAATATGCTCAAATTTTGATATTACATCCTTTGGGATTCCATATTTTTCCATTTTCATTGATTTTAATATTGTTCTCATTACATATCTCCTTTTGTATTCATTTAATAAAATTGTCTCCACCTATTGAATACTTACTATAGCATAAAATGTTAAATAAGACTACAGTATGTCATAGTTAAAATAACTATAATAAACTTTTTTAACTATTTTTATATTTTATAATGTATGATTTTGTATACATATTTCATAATTCAAAATACTTGCGCATAACGTTCTAGATAACTGATGTTTTGCCAACCCGAATAAGGGCTTGCGAAGAAAGACCAGGGCTGGCAAAATGTGGGTGAAGAAAACAACACAAAAGGCATTCCAGCGCTTAGCGCACGCCTGACTGTGGTTTTCTGAACCCCGGAGGTGGCACGCAGTCGCCGCCGGAGCAGTTACCGTTTGTTATGTGCAGTATGCACTATTTCATAATCATATTATTTTTTATTTAATTAATGTTGCAATTATATATAATATGTAAATATGTACAGGGTAGAAAATATAGAAGAAATTTTTCAAACCAAAACCTTTTCTGCCATTATATAAAAACATTGGTATTATTGCAAATACCATCATCCATTGTCCAGCGAGTAATTGCGAAGTTGGATTTGCAATAATTACAATTATTGATATAATTATTAAAATTGAAATTTGTACCCAGCGTTTATGCCTGAAAATATAGAATAATATACCCATAATAGCCATTAAAAAACCGCCCTCTACGAGAAATATGTTTGGTATGAAAAATAATAATCTTAAAATCCACAACGGCGGAAGATTTTCCGAACTAGCTACTAACATCATGGGAATTGCAGATATAATTGGAATAATGGATAATAATATTGCACTAATTATTTTTCGAATACTTTTTGTTTTTATGCCATTTAAGAACATATCCCAGAATAATATATATAAACCAACTATAAAAAAGGTACTAAACGCATTATTAATTAATTCTATATTTTCATTTGGAAATATTAGCGTCCCAATAATAAAATTTCCAGCTATCATAACCCATGATGCAAGTAAAAGTCGTATAAGTAATTTTTTTTTGCTTCGTGTATAATGAAAACTTTCAGCTATAATAAATAAAAACATTGGAAAAACAGGGCGTCCAAGCCATGTTAAAAATATTGGAGCGCCAACCGATATAAACATTTGATGAATATGATCACAAAACATTAAAACCACAGCAATTATTTTAATAGTTGTAGCGTTTAAAGCAAGCTTGTTCCTGATTTTATTGATATTATTCATGCTTTTATTTTTCAGGTAATACTTTATATAATCCAACATATTCTGGCGTATCTCCTTTTTCAATTTTTATACAACAATGTAAATATCCAATATGATAAAAAATATGCCTTAATTGTGCTAAAATTAATTCCAATTTTGTTATATTCATTCCATTGAATATTATTATTTCTTCCAATATTTTATCATCCAATTTATTTATATAATCCTGTATTT